>ERZ773014.1051-NODE-1051-length-18061-cov-13.433244_pt1 | contig 18061 bp, 17 predicted proteins | sample MGYA00580841_ERZ773014 | MGnify/ENA primary metagenome ERZ773014 (study PRJEB29015, sample SAMEA2737989) | human oral metagenome | biome: human oral; feature: human-associated habitat; material: dental | place: China | collected 2067 ...
TTTCCATTCGGCGCTGTTGGCGGGCACGTTGGTGAAGGTCCAGTCGGCGAAGCTGAAGCCGCCGGCCTGGTCGTCAGAGAGGGTTTTGAAGTAGAAGTCGCCAAAGGAGTTGCCGTTGCCGTAGCCGGTGAATTGGTCGTAGAAACCGTTGGCATAGCCGGAGACGGTGTTTTCGCTCTCCCAGAAGTTCTCGTCGGTGAACATGTCGAGCGGCTCTTTGTCGAGGAAACTGTTGCAGGCCGAGGTCAATGCAGCGGCCAGCAGAATGGTGGGTATGACTATCTTTTTCATCATGATATGTGTCGTCTTTAAGTAGAGTATAAACGGTGATTAAAGCGTGAGCTGAAGGCCGAAAGAGAAGGTGCGATACATCGGGTCGATGCGTCCCCAGGTGGCATTGCCGAGGAGGGCGCCCTCTTCCTTGTCGTTCACTTCCGGATCGACGGGAGCTTTGCTGCGCTTGATGATCTCCATCAGGTTGCTTCCGCTGAAGTAGATGCGCGCCTTCTGAATGTGCGCCTTGCGGGTGAGTTCCTGTGGCAGGGTATAACCCACGGTGAGGTTCTTGAAGCGCAGGTAGGCCATGTTAACGAGGTACTTCGTCTGCGGATAGAAGTTGTTGCGGCCCTGCTCCAAGACGCTGATCGTACCGCGCGAAGCATTGCCGGGGAAGAGGCGCGGGAAGTCCGCATTCTGATCCGGATTCTTCTCCGTCCAGTAGCTCGTCTGGTTCGCGTAGAGCGCATCGGCGCCACGCATGAAGGGCATCACGAACGCACTCTGCGTCCATACGTCGCGTTTGCCTACGCCTTGGAAGAAGAGGTCGACGTCGAAGTTGCGCCATTCACCACCCAGGTGGAAGCCATACTGATAGCGGGGCGTGGTGTTACCGATCACCTTCAGGTCGCCGTGGTCATCGGCCGTACCCTTACCGCCGTCGATCTTGCCGTCACCGTTGAGATCCTTGAACTTGATGTCGCCCGGGCCGTAGGTGAACTTGCCGCTCTCGAGTCCTTTCTGCGAGGCGACGCCAGACTTATACGTGCGGTCGGCATTGAAGTCCTCCTTCGTGAAGTAGCGATCCGTCTCGAAGCCCCAGATGTCGCCGTAGCGCTTGCCGCTGTAGTTGGAGTTGAGCAGCTTCGTGTCGTTGTCCCACTCTACGATGGTGGTCGTGTAGTCGCCCAGGTTGGCGTTGGCATAAACCGTGACCTCATTGAAGCGGTGGCGCCAGTCGATGTTCAGCTCCCAACCGCGGGTGCGGAGCACACCGGCGTTGACGTACGGCGGATTTGCGCCAAGCACTTGCGGAACGGTGCGTCCGGGTGCGAGCATGTCGCGCGTGGTGCGTTGATACCAGTCGAAGGAGACGTTCAGCTCGTTGTTCAGGAAGCCCAGATCACCGCCTACGTCGAGCGTTTGGATGCGCTCCCAACGCAGTTTGGAGGAGACGAGCTTCGGCATGCCATAAGCCACCACCAAGTCACCGCCGTTGGCCAGCCAGTCCGTTTGATTGGTGCCCGTCAGCTTGCCGATGGTGGAGATGAACATGTTGTCGCCCACGGCTTGGTTACCGATTTCGCCGTAAGAGGCGCGCAGCTTCATGTTGTTGATCTTGCTGCGGAGCGGCTCGAAGAAAGCGTGCTCGCTGATGCGCCAGCCACCCGATACAGACGGGAAGAAGGCCCAGCGACTGTTGGCCGGGAAGCGTGAGGAGCCGTCGTAACGGCCGTTGAGCTCGAGCAGCCAGATGCCCTTGTAGTCGTAGTTGATACGTCCGAAGTAGCCCGCCGTAGCCCACTGCGAGTGCGAGCCGTCGACGAACTGGTCGCCGTTAGCGAGGTTGAACTCCGGCAGGCCTGCAGCCAGCAGGTCGTTACGCTTGGAGGAGTGCATCTCCAGCGTGCCACTCTCGGCGTTGGCACCGAGCATGAAGTTGAAGTGGTGTGCGTTTTGGAGGTCCAGCAGGTAGTTGCCATAGAGGTTGAAGACGTAGTCGCGATCCATGTTCGACTTCTCTTCGAGGTCCGATGAGGTGGTGTAATACACGATGTCGTTGATCTTGCCGCCCCACGACTGCCAGCCTTTCACCGGCACTTTAGCGATCTTGCGCTTGCGGTTGCGAAGGTTGAAGGTGTAGTCCGCGTTCAGTGTAAGCCCCTTGGCCAGTGTCGCTTTGAGGAAGCCTCCGAGGCGTGTGTAGGAATCGTTGTCGGTTTGGTCGCCAGCCTGCTTGCGGTAGGCGATGTCGTTGCGGAAGTCGGTGCCTTTATACGTACCGTAAGGCCCGAAGAAGCTGCCCCAGCGCCACATGTATTGGTAGGTGGTACGTTGTGAGGCCGGCCCTTTCATGTCCTTGTTGCTGTAGCTGAAGCGAGCGCCTACTTGCAACCAGTCGGTGAGGTCGGTGGTCACGTTCAGCATCGTGGTCCACTTGTTCAGCTTCTCGGGGTTGAACTTCATCACGCCCTCGTCGTGGTTGTAACCCACAGACATGTAGTAGGACGTCTTGCCGCTCGTGCCCTGCACGGAGACGTTGTGACTCTGCGAGGGACGCCATTTGCGGAACATGATGTTGACCATGTCCCAGTCAGCGAAGTAGCTACCGACGCCGTTTTTGTCGAGCGTAAAGTCTTCGCCGAGCACCATCTCGCGATAGCCCGTCTTCCGCCCGTTGTTGCGATCGCGCCATTTCTCCGCATCCGGCAGCATTTGCTTGAGGTACATGCCGAAGAGTTCGCTCTCATCGCCCGCGCGGTCGTTGGCCTCGATCAGGGCGCGGAGCTGCGTCGGCACGTCGGGATAGTTCGGCAGGATGGTGGGCGTTTCCCAGGCGATGTTGTTCGTGTAATTCACCGTGGTGCGATCCGTTTTGCTGGCCGATTTCGTGGTGATGAGGATCACACCGAAGGCCGCACGCGCACCGTAGATGGAGGTCGATGCGGCGTCCTTGAGCACGGAGACGCTTTGGATGTCCTGCGTGTTGAGGAGCGAGAGGTCGTCCATCGGCACCCCGTCGACGAGGATGAAGGGGGCGCTCTGTGCGCTGTTGCTCAGTGTTCCCACGCCGCGGATGGTCATCGTGGGTGCGGCGCCAAGCTGACCGCTGCTGTTCACGACCGAGAGGCCCGACACGGCGCCCTGAAGCGCCTTCGAGACGTCGGAATACGGCCGTGCTTCGAGCGTCTTGTTGATGTCCACCGTGGCCACGGCGCCGGTCAGGTTGACCTTCTTCTGCGTGCCGTAACCCACGACGACGACTTCGTTCAGCAGCTCGCTATCCTCATGCAGCACGATGCGCATTGTGGCCGAAGCCGTCACCTCTTGGGTGCGGTAGCCGATGTAGGAGATGACGAGCCGGGCGCCCGCTTTGGCGCGGAGCGTGAAGTTACCGTCGGCGTCGGTGATTGTACCGTTCGACGTGCCTTTTTCCAGCACACTCGCGCCGATAATGGCCTCGCCCTTATCGTCCACGATCACGCCGTGCACGACGCCGTCGGCCTGCATTTCGGCGGTTGCCGCCCTGAGGGCCGCCCCGTCCGCTTTCATGACATGGGGCATGCCCCCCGTCAGCGCAATCACTGCCCAGGCTGCAATGATTCGCTCATAATGAGTTCTTCGTTTTCCTGTGTTTGCCATAATATGCAATGCATTAAATAATGATGAAGTGTTGATGATATGGGGTAGCTCCCCGGCGGGATCATCCCCGGCCGTGGGTGCGTATTTCGCTCTGTATTACTTCTTGTCCACGTGTATAAGTTCCTTGATTCTTGCAGCCTTAGGGGGGTGTGTTGGCCCCCTTCGCTGTTCTGTATCCGTGAACAAAGGTAAACGCGGTTTTGGGATTAAAAAGCATTCGGGGCGGCAGAGATGCATTCGATGGCTGCGGATCGTGTTTTCTACGGAAGGCTGAGGGGGCAAGTCTCGGTCTGGAGGCTTGTTTCGATGGGGATCATGTCGCCAACGGTAGGCGAGGGGAGGGGTGCGTCGTCCGCGAACTTGCTGACAGTTGGAGATGGGCTGAAGGAGGCGTTATGGCAGTATTTGTCTGCAGACAAAAAGAGGGTATAGATGTATGAGCTTCTATTGTCTGTGAACAAAATGAGGGTATACATATTTCATGAGTCATTGTCTATGGGCAAAATGGAGGTGTAGATATTTTGTAAGTCATTGTCTGCGGACAATCTATGGATATAGGCCTAATGAATCAATTTGTCTATAGATATTATAAGGTGAAATACATATACGCTCATTTTGTCTGTAGACAATAGCTATGTATAGGCCTATATGAGCTTTTTGTCCGTAGACAATAGACTTGTAAATAGGTATCAGGTGGTTTTGTCTGCAGACAATGGCTGTTTAATCAAGGGGAGGAGAGCTTTGCTGATCGTTTTTGCGCTTGGGGATGGCCGGACGAGGGCTTGGGTCTATACTTTATGACCGGAAGACGGATTTCGCGGCCCCGTTTACATTTGCGGCCCTCATCAATAGAAGAGAACAACACCTATGGCACAAGATTTACACTTAGAGAATATCCGCCGCGAGTATTCCTCGCGCAGCCTGAGCCGAAAAGAACTGCCCGACGATCCGCTGGAAATGGTGGATCAATGGCTCAATGAGGCCCTCGAAACGAAGGTCAACGAACCCACCGCCATGATCGTGGCCACGGCTACGCCAGACGGTCGGCCGAGCGTCCGCACGGTCCTGCTCAAGGAAGTCGTGGGCGGCCGCTTCGTCTTTTACTCCAACTATGAGAGTCGCAAAGGGCGGCAGATGGCCGAAAACTCGCACGTGGCTGTCACCTTCCTCTGGCACGAGTTGGAGCGGCAGATTCATGTCGAGGGCACCGTCACGCGGCTCAGCTCCGAGGAGAGCGACGCCTATTTCGCCATGAGGCCCTACAAGAGCCGCGTCGGGGCGCGCATTTCACCGCAGAGTCAGCCCATCCCCTCGCGCGAATACATTATGATGCGCTTCGCCTCAGAGAGCCTGCGCTTCGTCGGCCGCGAGGTACCCCGGCCCGACAACTGGGGCGGGTACGCCGTCACACCCAGCCGCATCGAGTTCTGGCAGGGCCGCGACAGTCGGCTGCACGACCGCTTCCTCTACGAGCTCCAACCGGATGGCCACTGGGATCTTCACCGTCTCGCCCCCTGATCGCTCCTCCCCATGTCGTCCACCCCGCTACGCATCGAGCATGTGGCGCTCTACACCGCTGATCTGGAGGCTACGCGCGATTTCTTCGAGCGTTACTTCCACGCCACCGCCGGTCCGCTCTATCACAACCCGACGAAGCAGTTCCGGTCGTACTTCCTCACCTTCCCCGGCGGCAGCGCACGGCTGGAGATCATGACACGCCCGGCGTTGCTCCCATCCGCCACGGCCGACAGTCTCGGCTACGCCCACATCGCCCTCAGCGTGGGTAGCCCGGCGGAGGTAGACGCCTTGACCGATCGGCTGCGGCACGACGGTTACGCAGTCCTCGGCGGCCCACGCACCACTGGCGACGGATACTACGAAAGCGTCGTCGCTGCCGTCGGCGGTCTCACGATCGAGATCACCGTCTAATGTGAGTGTAGAGTTGTTGAGTTGTTGAGCTGTTGAGCTGTTATGGTGCGTACCCGGCAAACTTGGCGGGCGTCCCTGACGCCTTGAGCTGTTATGGTGCGTACCCGGCAAACTTGGCAGGCCTCCCTGGCGCCTTGATTTTCTTTTGCCTCCTTTTCTTTCATCAAGGAAAGAAAAGGAGAGAGGCGGCTCCCCCAAGAAGAAAAGAAGAGGCGCCACCTCGGAGAAGTCGCTCATCAACGACTCCCCGAGGCAGCGCCCCTATACCTATTATATATAGCGCGTCCGTCAGGCCATCACGTCCGCCAGCGACGCGTCTCGCTCGAAGCTCTTCCTGACAAACGAGCACACCGGGACGATCTTCAGTCCCTCGCGTCGGGCAAAGTCCACGCCCGCGCCAATCAGCAGTCGGCCGTAGCCCTTACCGCCGAAGTAGCTCTCCACGCCTGTGTGATCCACGATGATCGTCCGCGCGTCCTGCCACTCGTAGGTCATCTCGCCGGCATACAGTTCATCTTCATAGATGACGAAGCGGCCACGCCGTCCGTCGTCTTCTCTATCTATTCGTATCATTTCGTTTGGGGGATAAAAAGAAGCGTGCCCCCTTCGCTCTTTTTGAGGTGGGGGGGACACGCTGTTTGGATTCATGTAAATCGAGTTGCTACAACTCTCGACTGTAGAGGATTACAGCTTCGGGCCCGCAGCTACGAGCGCCTTGCCAGCTGCATTGCCTTCGTACTTCACGAAGTTCTTCACGAAGCGTCCGGCCAGATCCTTCGCCTTCGTCTCCCACTCGGCTTCGTTAGCGTACGTGTCGCGCGGATCGAGGATCTTCGGATCAACACCCGGCAGTTCCGTCGGGATCTCGAAGTCGAAGAAGGGCAGCTTCTTCGTCGGTGCCTTGAGGATGTGCCCCTCGAGGATGGCGTCGATGATGCCGCGTGTATCGCGGATCGAGATACGCTTGCCTGTGCCATTCCATCCCGTGTTCACCAGATAGGCCTTGGCACCGCTGCGCTCCATCTTCTTCACCAGCTCCTCAGCATACTTCGTCGGATGCAGTTCGAGGAAAGCCTGTCCAAAGCAAGCGGAGAAGGTCGGCGTCGGCTCGGTGATACCGCGCTCTGTACCGGCCAGCTTCGCCGTGAAACCAGAGAGGAAGTAATACTTCGTCTGCTCCGGCGTCAGGATAGACACGGGCGGCAGCACCCCGAACGCGTCGGCAGAGAGGAAGATCACATTCTTCGCAGCCGGTCCCTTCGAGATGGGCTTCACGATCTTTTCGATGTGATAGATCGGGTAGGATACGCGTGTGTTCTCGGTCACGCTCTTGTCCTTGAAGTCGATCTTGCCGTTCGCATCTACCGTCACGTTCTCCAGCAGGGCATTGCGACGGATGGCGTGGTAGATGTCTGGCTCGCTCTCCTTATCCAAGTTGATCACCTTGGCGTAGCATCCGCCCTCGTAGTTGAAGACGCCTTCGTCGTCCCATCCGTGCTCGTCGTCGCCGATCAGCAGACGCTTCGGGTCGGTCGATAGCGTCGTCTTACCTGTGCCCGAGAGGCCGAAGAATATCGCTGTGTTCTGTCCGTTCGTGTCCGTGTTGGCGGAGCAGTGCATGGAGGCGATACCCTCGAGCGGCTTGAAGTAGTTCATCATCGAGAACATACCCTTCTTCATCTCGCCGCCGTACCATGTGTTGATGATCACCTGCTCCTTGGAGGTCAGGTTGAAGACCACGGCGGTCTCTGAGTTAAGCCCCAGCTCCTTGTAGTTCTCCACCTTCGCCTTCGAAGCGTTGTAGACGATGAAGTCTGGCTCGAACGACTCCAGCTCTTCCTTCGTCGGACGGATGAACATGTTCGTCACAAAGTGCGCTTGCCAAGCCACTTCCATGATAAAGCGTACCCTCAGACATGTCGACCGATTGGCGCCGCAGAAACCGTCCACTACGAAGAGCCGCTTGTTCGACAGCTCCTTCTTGGCAATCTCCTTGACCGCATTCCATGCCTCGGCCGATGCCGGCTTATTGTCGTTTTTGTATTCCTCCGACGTCCACCATACGGTGTCCTTACTCGTCTCGTCCATGACGATAAACTTATCCTTCGGCGATCGCCCGGTGTAGATGCCCGTCATAACGTTCACTGCACCCAGCTCCGTCAGCTGACCTTTTTCATAGCCCTCCAAACCGGGCTTCATCTCCTCGTTAAACAGATCCTCGTAAGAAGGATTGTGCACAATCTCCGTGGTACCCGTGATACCGTACTTCGTCAAATCGAGTTTTGCCATGTCTCTAATATATAATGTGTAAAACAATCGCGTCTTCATGTCCGAAGGGGCGTGCTTTTCCGTCCTTTTCCTGAAGACGCAGGCAAAAGTACGACAATTCCGATACGGCTACGGGGTAATTAGAGAAATATTTCCGTAATTGAGGATAAGCCATTCTCCCCTCTGTAAAATGACATGAGTTAGAAGTCTGTGAAGGCTTTGCCGAGTCCCTCATGGTCGATGAGTGCTTCGGCGACACTGTCGCCGGGACTATCATGGTCGATGAGTGCCTCGGCGACACTGTCGCCGGGACTATCATGGTCGATGAGTGCTTCGGCGACACTGTCGCCAGGACTATCATGGTCGATGAGTGCTTCGGCGACACTGTTGCCAGGATTATCATGGTCGATGAGTCTCCTAACGATGGGGTATAAAAAGTAGATGGCTTAGACTGAACTCGCGCTGAGTAAGGTCTTTCATGTTCCCCCTAAACCCACTCGTCTTCCTCAATTTTCGTCGTTTTCGTTTGGTTGCGTTTGTTTTGTCCCAGCTTTGATTTTTTTGGCAGCTTCGGTTGTCGCATTCATTTTTCTCTATCTTTGCCTCCGATAAGAAGATAGACGAATAATCACTCTTTAAATAGATAACTCATGGAAGTCAAGAAATCGCCAAAAGCAGATCTTGAAGGTAGTAAGGGCCTAGGCATCCTCATGGGGTTGGTCGTGGGCTTGGCTGTTCTGTTCGTTGGGTTTGAATGGGGTACCCAAGATCAGGTCGTTCAGAAAGACGAAGGGATCAGCGATGTTATCGCGGAGGAAGAGATGGATATCACAAGGCAGGATGAGACGCCTCCCCCTCCCCCTCCTCCCGATGTGCCCAATGTGGCTGAAGTGCTGAATGTGGTAGAAGATAATGTGCAGGTTGCGAATAATGACCTGATATCTTCCGAGGACAATCAGAAAGCAGCCCAGGTGCAGGTTTATACTCCTCCTGCGGTAACGCATGAGGAAGAAGAAGAGTCTCCACAGCACATTTTTGTAGTGGTAGAGGAAATGCCGGAGTTTCCGGGTGGACAGGCTGAGTTGATGAGCTATATCGCTAAGTCAATTAAGTATCCCGTCGTAGCACAGGAAAACGGCATTCAAGGACGTGTTACTTGTACGTTTGTTGTGAACAGAGACGGTACGATTGTAGATGCTCAGGTGGTCCGTGGTATTGATCCCGCTCTCGATAAAGAGGCGCTCCGTGTGATCAATTCGATGCCGAAATGGAAGCCTGGCAAGCAGCGTGGCAAGCCTGTACGTGTGAAGTTTACACTTCCCGTAACATTCCGCCTGCAGCAATAATACCCCCCCCATTGAACGTACCTCACTCACGTACAAAATAGCAGACGATGATGAACTAAAAAGAAAAAGGTCGTTCTCCCTCCCCTGAAGAGAGCGACCTTTTCTAATATTATCTCTCTCTGCTACAACCGTTGCTATGTTGTCATTTGAATACATCCTCAAGGAGATTGAAGAGGCTATCCATCAGTTGCGTTTCGATGATTCTCCACAAAGTCTTTTCGATCCGATTGTCTACACCTTATCTGAAGGAGGGAAGCGTTTGCGGCCAGCTTTTGTGCTAATGGCCTGCAACCTTTACCGAGATGATATAGAGTGTGCGATGTCTTCGGCTTTGGGGGTGGAGATGTTCCACAACTTCACTCTACTGCATGACGACTTGATGGATGAGGCGGAAAAACGTCGCAATCAGCCGACCGTCCATGTAAAATGGAATAGAAATACGGCTGTGCTTTCAGGTGACGCCATGTTGATCGTAGCCTATCGTCTGATTGGACAGACCCCGTCCTCATCATTAAAGCCTGTCTTGGATCTGTTTACGCAGACGGCGCTTGAAATCTGTGAAGGTCAACAGTTCGATATGGAGTTTGAGCGGCGTGACGATGTGACGGAAGAAGAATACATGGAGATGATCCGCCTGAAAACAGCCGTATTATTGGCTTGCAGCTTGAAGATAGGGGCGTTAATCGGTGGTGCACCCGTGCATGACGCAGAGGTGCTTTATCGTTTTGGAATCCATATCGGGTTAGCGTTTCAGTTGCAAGATGATATGTTGGATGTCTACGGTGATACGAGTACATTCGGGAAAAATATAGGAGGTGATATTCTGTGCGACAAAAAGACCTTTCTGTCAGTGCTCATGTATCAGCTTGCAACAGATGAGCAAAAGACTCGCATAGCGCATTATAGAAAAGAGAACGCTTCAGCTTACACTGCGAATGAAAAAATATCAGTGATCACCAGTATATATGATGAATTGACGCTGAGGCAGCGTACACAAAGCAGGATAAAGCATCATTATGATCTCGCTTGGAGTGAATTAGCACGGTTGAGTGCAAATCAGGAAAGATGCCAAGAGCTACTCCGTGTTTGCAGTCTGCTGATAGATCGAGCAAAGTGAAAACATGGCTGCAATGAAGTTGATAGACAGTCATACCCACCTTTACGCCGAGGATTTTTACGGTGATCAGGAATTGGTAATAGAACGAGCAAAAGCCGCTGGAGTGATAGCCGTACTATTACCAAATATAGACGAGTCGAGTATTGCTCCGATGTTTTGCTTATGTGACGAGCATCCTGAATTTGCCTTTCCGATGATGGGGTTGCATCCGACAAGTGTGGACTCTCACTATTCGTCAAAACTACAGGCGATAGAGAGAATGTTGACAAAGCGTTCTTATTGTGGAATTGGTGAAATTGGAATCGATTTACACTGGGAACAGGCGTATCTGAAAGAGCAAAGAATTGTGTTCGAAGAACAGTTGAAGTGGAGTGTCGATATGGATCTTCCTGTAAGCATTCATGTTCGTGACGCTTTTTCAGAAGTGTTTGACTGCATATATAAGGTAGGGGTGGAGAGATTGAAAGGTGTTTTTCATTGCTTTTCAGGAACGGTCGATGAATTGGAGGAAATAAAGCGCATGCAGCGATTCAAGATAGGGGTTAATGGGATCGTTACTTTCAAAAAGTCTGCATTGTCTGATATTATACGGATGGTACCATCAACGATGCTTTTATTAGAGACAGATGCGCCATATTTATCTCCTTCGCCGTATCGAGGAAAACGGAATGAGCCAGCTTTTCTCATAGAAGTCGTAAAGAAGGTGGCGGAAGAATTGCAGATATCAGAGGAGAAGGTGGCAGATCTTACAAGAGAGAACACATTAGCCCTGTTTGGTATTCCAATTTCTACATCTAACTGACGTCTACATAATGTGTTGACGTATTATGGAAGAGATGATGACATCAAGGAAAACTAAGTTATACCAGCAAAAAGTTTGCATGTCATGTTTTTTTCCGTACTTTGCACTCGTTTTCAGAAAGAGTGAGGGCGATTAATAAGAAAGGAGAGATGCTCGAGTGGTTGAAGAGGCACGCCTGGAAAGCGTGTATACGCCAAAAGCGTATCGCGGGTTCGAATCCCGCTTTCTCCGCAAGCAAACGGTAGAAAGATAAAAAAAATAAGGAGCGCGAACAAGCGAAGTTTCTAATCAATAAGTATATTCATTAAAGTAAAATTCAGGCATTAATTCCAAATTATCATCACTATGAAAAAGTTGTTTACGAAAGCCTTCTTGGGTGTATTGGCCGCGGGTATCTCTACAGTAGCATTTGCACAAGAAGCGGCAGAGGCTGCAGCTCCCGTTGAGGGAGGAGTTCATCAAGCATTAAAGACGAAGTTTATTGAAGGTAGTGCAGACTTCATGAGCTTTGTTGCTATTGCACTGATTTTGGGTCTAGCATTCGTTTTGGAACGAATCATCTACTTGAACTTGGCAGATGTGAATCCTAACGGTATGTTGAACGAGATTGAGGCTGCACTCGATCGAGGAGATGTAGATGGCGCAAAAGCTATTGCTCGAGATACTAGAGGCCCGATTGCTTCTATTGCATATCAAGGATTAATGAGGATCGATCAGGGGATCGATGTTGTAGAGAAGTCTATTGTCGCTTATGGTGGTGTGCAGAGTGGACTGTTGGAAAAGAATCTGTCTTGGATTACCCTGTTTATTGCGATGGCGCCGTCATTGGGCTTCTTGGGAACAGTAGTAGGTATGATCATGGCGTTCGATAAGATTGAGCGTGTTGGTGATATTAGTCCGACGGTTGTTGCCGGTGGTATGAAGGTAGCCTTGATCACTACGGTCGGTGGTTTGATCGTTGCATTGATCCTTCAGGTTTTCTATAACTATCTGTTGAGCAAATTGGAAGCTATTCTGAATAAGATGGAAGATGCGTCGATTACATTGCTCGATATGGTTATCAAGTACAATGTGAAATACAAAAAGTAAGACGAGTCATGGCTGTAACCAAGATAAGGAAACTGTCGAGCTGGATGTTGACAGGCGTCATCATAGTTAGTGTGATTGTCCTAGCAATGTTCTATCTCGGTGGTGTGGTTGATCCTGCTGCAGAGAATAAGGAGCCCGTAAATACATCGCTGTTACTTTATTGGTGCTATGCACTGTTTGGAGTTACGATGGTTTGTTTGGTGCTGTTTGGAATTATGCAGTTCTTCTCTACACTGAAGACTAAACCGAAAGCAGCACTAGGATCTTTAGTAGTGTTGATTGCTTTTGTAGTCTTGCTTGGAGTAACCTATGCGATGGGTGATGCTACTCCTCTACCGGGAATCAATGTTGATTCAGCACAATTCAATACAGCGGGCTGGTTGAAGGTCTCGGATATGTGGATCTATTCAACGTATGTCCTGTTGGGACTTTCAGTGTTAGCTATGATTGCTGGTAGTCTTAAGAAGGTTCTGAATAAGTAATAGATATAGCGAGCATAGAAAGAACATGAGTAAGAAAAGGAAAGTTCCGGGAATTAATGGATCTTCTTCTGCTGACATCGCTTTCATGTTGTTGCTGTTCTTTCTTTTGACGACTTCTATGGATACGGATATGGGGTTAGCGCGAAGATTGCCTCCTCCACCCGATAAACAGCAGAAGAAACAGGAAATCGATGTCAAAAAAAGGAACATGCTTGTAGTTTTGATCAGCTCCACTAATCAAGTGTTGTGCGGTGGCGAATACATGGATATAAAGCAGGTCAAAGCTAAGGCTAAGGAGTTCATAGCCAATGTGAATAACGATCCGAATTTACCAGAGAAGGAAGAAGCTGATGTCCCGTTTTTTGGAAAGATGATGGTGTGCAAACCTCACATTATATCGTTGCAAAACGACCGAGGTACGCAGTATCAAGCATATATCCGGGTGCAAAATGAATTGGCCGCTGCTTATAACGAGCTGCGTGATGAAGTAGCTAAGCAGAAATGGGGCAAAACATTTGCAGAGTTGGATGAAAAACAGCAGGAAGCTGTACAGATGATATATCCTCAGAAGATATCCGAGGCTGAGCCGAAGAACTATGGTGGAGGATCTAAGTCTGCTCCTGCTGCGAACTAAAGATTTAAGGAAGGAAAAATGTAATGGGAAAATTCAGTCGATCGGGTGGACGTGAAATGCCCGAGTTGAACACGTCATCATTGCCAGACTTGGTCTTTGCGTTCTTGTTTTTCATTATGATGGTTACGACTATGCGCGAAGTGACTTTGAAGGTGCAATTCCGTGCTCCGCAGGCTACGGAGCTACAGAAACTGGAGAAGAAATCACTGGTCACGTTTATTTATGTCGGGCAACCTATCGAGGAATATCGTGCCAAGATGGGGTCGGAGAGTCGTCTGCAATTGAATGATGCTTTTGCGGAAATCTCTGAAGTAGGAACATACATCGGGCAGGAAAAGTCGAGTATGAAAGAGGAGGATCAGCCTTTTATGACCGTCTCAATCAAAGCCGACCAAGACACCAAGATGGGGTTGATCACTGACTTAAAGCAGGCGCTTCGAGAAGCATATGCTTTGAAGATCAGTTACTCGGCACGTAAACAAGTAGATAATAAGTAAGAGATATTCGATTTCTTGCATCCACGAATTGAATATCAACATTAAAAAGAGAGTGGGGGCGAATCTTACAGGTAAGAAAGTAGGTTCGCTCCCCTCTTTGTTTTTGCATAGAACGAGATTTCATCAGACGAAATGATGACGGTCAAGGAGGATATGAGTAGGAGGCTGTCTCTACGCCTCTTTGTTACAGCTAACAATGTCATCTTAATCTGAAAAGACGATGGAACAATACGAATTAGATGAATTGGACGAGAAGATTCTGAGCATGATGGTCAAAGACGCTCGGAAGCCGTTTCTTGAAGTGGCGCGAGAGTGCAATGTTTCCGGGGCGGCTATCCATCAGCGGATTCAGAAGTTGATTCATGCTGGAGTCGTGAAAGGCTCCGAATTCATCATTGATAATAGCAAGATCGGGTTCAAGACGTGTGCTTACATGGGGCTTTTTCTCCAGAGTTCGGATCAATACGCTTCGATCACGGAGGCATTGAAGCAGATTCCGGAGATTGTAGAGTGTCACCATACAACGGGGAAATACGACCTCTTTGTAAAGATCTACGCCAGAGATAATGAGCATTTGCTCAGCATCATCCATAAGAAGCTATTGCCATTAGGATTGGCACGGACGGAGACGCTGATCTCTTTCAAAGAAGGATTCCGTAGGAGACTGCCGATCGATATCGGTAAGTTGGAAAAGGCGGATGAAAAATAGTCGCAGAGTGGACATTCGGGCTGTGGTCGTTGGACCGTCTGATTGGAGTTATATGGTTCTACTTTTATCGCTGACGAGTTGCAGCGGGGGCATCAACAAGAGCTACAATTAGGATTGGCACGGACAGAGACGTTGATCTCTTTCAAAGAAGGATTCCGCAGATGTCTGCCAATCGATATTGGCAAGTTGGAAAAGGCGGATGAAAAATAGTTGCAGTGTAGACTTTCGGGCTGTGGCGCTGAGCCGTTTGATTGGAGTTGCATGGTTGCTGCTCCTATCGCTGACGAGTTGCAGCGGGGGCCGTCGACAAGAGCTACAATGCGAATCGCATCAAACAGAGAAGCACGTTATGAAGAGATTGTTTTTATGCTCATCCTTTGCAGATGTGGCGGACTTATTACCTGAATTGGTGGGAAAGGAACGGGGGACGGTAACTTTTATCCCGACTGCGGCGCTCCATGAGGAGTATAATCTGTATGTGGCAGAAGGACGGGCGGCGCTCGAGCGATTGGGCTACACGGTGGAGGAGTTGGAGATTACGCAGGCGACGGCCGAAGTGATCGAGCAGACTTTGGAAAGAAATGACTGCATTTACGTCAGCGGTGGCAATCCGTTTTTCCTCATGCAGGAGCTCAGGCGGAAGGGAGCCGATCGGGCGATTGTCCGCCGGGTGGAGGCGGGGGCACTCTACATCGGAGAGTCGGCGGGGAGCATGATTGCTGCGCCGAACATAGCCTATGCACAAGTGATGGACGCTGTTGCTACGGCCTACACGCCCAACTTCCGTGATTTTGATGCGCTTGGACTGGTCGATTTCTACACGGTGCCCCATTACGGTTGTGAGCCATTTGAGGAGTCGGCCGAGGAGACCGTGCGGACATATAGCCACCTCTCTCTGCGACCAATCACGAATACACAGACGATCTGTGTAGAGGGTGACCGAACGCAGATTGTCTCGATAGACAGCACCCCGGTTAGCGGAGTGGAGTAGACCCAGCGCTAACGAATGAAAAAGAAATGGATGTGACAACTTATTGCAGGTGCACTTTTACCTTTGCGGCGATTTATCACTACAAATAGGACATTAGTATGAACGAGAAATGGTTTCGCATCCTGGCTATAGCAGCCACCTGTGCTTCGATCCTGATGTATGTATCGTACATCTCGCAAATCCAAATGAATCTGTCCGGGCAGAAGGGAACTCCCGTTCAGCCTCTGTGCGCAGCATTCAACTGTATGCTTTGGACCACTTACGGGCTGTTTAAGAAGCCATCGAAAGATTGGCCGATCATCTTGGCCAATATCCCCGGTATCATCTTGGGGATAATCACTTTCATCACCAGCTTCTAAGACCAGACAAGTAACGGCGAACGACCGATCCAGAAGCGGGCCCTTCTGGAGATGTAACATCGCGCGACGGGACCTATTCGCCGCGCGATGCGTTTTAACCCCGTTTTCATAGGAAAAGAGGGCGCGGAGTTTTTCAATGTTGCTCGGGCGTTATCAGGCGCCCATGGCTTTCGTTATATCATCGGCTTCAGTGTCTCCGCCCCTCTTTCTTCTCCATATAATCCCCCAACATTAAAGAACAAGACGTATGACAAATCCGATTTTTGAAAGTATGGATCAGGATAAGCTGCGCCGAATGATCGCGATTCGCGAGGCTTATAATAGCAAGCAACTGACCATAGACGAGGCGCGAGAGCGCGTGAGAAAAGAAGTGGGCGAGGTATCGCCCGAAGAATTTGCCGCGGCCGAGCAGTTGGTCAAGGACGAGACTCCGGACGAATGCCGCGACGAGGACACGCAAGAGATCGTTCACATCTACGAGGGCCTGATCAAGGAGCCGCGAAAGGAGTTGCCTTTCGGTCACCCGATTGATGCCTACCGGCGCGAGGCCGACCGTATGAAGGAGCTGATGAAGCAGGGCGAGGAGCTGGCTGCAAAGCCCTTCGACGAGGCGGCATGGACGGCGTTGATGAAAGACGTGTTGAAATACAAAGTGCACTTCCACCGCAAGCAAAACCAGCTCTACTCCGCCCTGGAGCGCAAGGGATTCACGCGGCCCTCGACCACGATGTGGACCTACGACGACTACGTGCGCGACGAGATGAACAAGGCCCGCGACCTGCTCCAACTGGGGCGTACGGAAGACTTCCTCCAGGCCTTCAAAACGATGTCCGAAGATGTGCTCGACCTCATCGGCAAGGAAGAGTTGATCCTTTACCCGACGTCGCTCAAGCTAATTTCCGACGCGGAGTTTGAGGAGATGAAGCACGGCGATCGCGAGATCGGATTCTTCCTGATCGACATGCCGGGTGACGCTCCGAAGGCGGCAGCGGCATCGACCAACGCACCCGCGGGCGGAGACTTTATGAACGATCTGGCCACGCTGCTCGGCAAGTACGGGATGGGTGCGAAGGCCACCGACGACGATGACCGTGTGCTCGACGTGGCCGAGGGCAAGCTGACGCTGGAGCAGATCAACCTGCTGTTCCGCCACCTGCCGGTCGATATCTCGTACGTGGACGAAAACGAGCTCGTCAAGTTCTACACCGACACGCCCCACCGCGTCTTCCCGCGCAGCAAGGGCGTCATCGGCCGCGAGGTGCGCAACTGTCACCCGCCCAAAAGCGTCCACATCGTGGAGGAGATCATCGAGAAGTTCCGCACCGGTGAGCAGAGTCGTTCCGAGTTTTGGATCAACAAGCCGGGCCTCTTCATTTACATCGTCTACGTGGCCGTCCGCGACGCCAACGGGCGCTTCCGCGGCGTGATGGAGATGATGCAAAACTGCACGCACATCCGTGAGCTGGAGGGCTCTCGCACCCTCCTCACGTGGGACGACGAGCAGAAAAGCGAGCAAGAGCAACCCGCCGCCAAGCCGGGAGAGGCGCCCGCGTCGCCCGATGCGATCACCAAAGACACGAAGCTCAAGGCGCTCGTGACGCGTTTCCCGAAGCTGATTGACGACCTGCCCACCATCAACGAGAAGTTCGCCATGCTCAAGACGCCCATCGCCAAGGTGATGCTCCCCATCGCCACCGTAGGCATGATGAGCGAGCGATCGGGCATGCCGCTCGACGAGCTGATCACGAAGCTCGAGGCGCTGATTGGGACGTATCAAATGAAGCACTAAGGCCTGACGGCCCCGAGGCAAAAGATGCGCCGGGTACATGCTGTGTGGTGAGGCTCTCTCACCCGGCGTGTGCCCGGCGCTTCGTCTTTTTTCAGTGTTTGCAGCATTCCTGCAAACGCCAAAAAGTTTTTCGCGGCACTTGCAGCATTCCTGCAAAGTCCAAAAAGTTTTTCGCGGCACTTGCAGCGTTTCTGCAAACGCCAAAAAGTTTTTCGCGGCACTTGCAGCATTCCTGCAAAGTCCAAAAAGTTTTTCGCGGCACTTGCAGCGTTTCTGCAAACGCCAAAAAGTTTTTCGCGGCACTTGCAGCATTCCTGCAAAGTCCAAAAAGTTTTTCGCGGCACTTGCAGCGTTTCTGCAAACGCCAAAAAGTTTTTCGCGGCACTTGCAGCATTCCTGCAAAGTCCAAA
>ERZ773014.1057-NODE-1057-length-17978-cov-2.843609_pt1 | contig 17978 bp, 15 predicted proteins | sample MGYA00580841_ERZ773014 | MGnify/ENA primary metagenome ERZ773014 (study PRJEB29015, sample SAMEA2737989) | human oral metagenome | biome: human oral; feature: human-associated habitat; material: dental | place: China | collected 2067 ...
GAGTACAGTTGTAGAGCAGGACGTTGCTACAGAGCAGGACGTTGCTACAGAGCAAGACGCGGCTGGCTGGCTTTCTGCGAGCGACGGAAGCGTTGTCGAGCAGGGCAAACACGCGCCTAAGCAAAAGGCTCCGGTCAACAAAAACAGCCTCAAGTACATCTTGATGGCAATGGGTCCCGGTCTTCTCGCCGCATTTGCTGGAAACGACGCCGGTGGCATTGCAACCTACTCCAGCGCGGGCGCTACCTTTGGCTACTCGCAGCTATGGACCGTGCCGCTTATGTGCTTCTTGCTGATTGTGGTTCAAGAAACCGCAGCTCGAATGGGCTGTGTCACCGGTAAAGGCATTGCATCGCTGGTGCGCGAGCGCTTTGGTATTCGCCTGTCCACGCTGGCAATGGGCGCGCTGCTGCTCTCCAACATTGCTGTTACCTTCTCCGAATTCGCAGGTATTGCGTCCAGTATGGAGCTCTTTGGCATCCCAACGTACGTCTCGGTGCCTATCAGCGCCCTGATGGTGTGGCTTCTGACCGTTGGCGGATCGTACCGTCGCATCGAGAAGATTCTGCTGGCAATTAGCTGCATTTTTGTCACATACGTGGTGGCTGGCGTGCTCGCTCAGCCTGACTGGGGAGAAGCCCTGCGCGTCACCATCATTCCGCAGCCTTCCGCTGAACCGTCATACATTTCTCTGTTGGTTGCAAATATTGGTACTACCATCAGTCCGTACATGATCTTCTTGGTTGCATCAAATGTTGTCGAGAAAAACCTTGATACCAGCGATATTCCCGCACAGCGTGCAGACAACGTAGCAGGCGCAATCCTGGCTGAGGTCATCACCTGGTTCATTATGCTGACCACCGGTGCAGTCCTCTTCCCACGCGGAATCTCTGTTGACTCTGCTGCCGACGCTGCTCGCGCACTTGAACCACTTGCGGGTCAGTATGCTAGTACCCTCTTTGCACTGGGCATGGTTGGCGCGTCCTTCCTTGCAGCATGCGTTCTACCAGGCATTACCGCAAGCGCTATCTGCGAGGCATTTGGTTGGGAGCGCGGAGCCGACCGTAGCTGGCAGGAGGCCCCTGTCTACCACGGCATTATTACAACCGTCCTGGTCATTTCTGCGCTAGTTGTTCTGATCCCAGGCATGAGCCTCTTTGGCATCATGATGGCCGCCCAGGTCATCAACGGTATTCTGCTGCCAATTCTGCTTGTCTTTATGGTTATCATTGCGGCCGATAAACACATCATGGGCAAGTACGCCAACGGCCGCATCTGGAATGCGCTGACCTGGTTTACCATCGTCACCGTCATCATCCTGACCATTGTGATGTTCATTCTGCAGGCCATGGGCTTGTAGCAAACATCACGCAACTGCAACACAAAAAGGGCGAGAAGATCGATCTTCTCGCCCTTTGTTTTATGTATTTATCTGCGGCTTATTACTTGCTTGCCTTGTCAAACTCGTCCTTGAAGTCAGAGAACATCTTGCCCATGCGGCCAAGCTGCATGCCAAAACCCTTAGCTGCCTTGTTAGCGGTGGCCTGTGTAGATGATTTGCTTGCAGGCTTAGCGGTAGGCTTACTAGCAGCGGCTTTGTCCGAAGCAGCCTTTTCTGCAGCGGCGACCTGCTCCTCCGCAGATGGCTTCTCGAGGCGAACATCCTCTGCAGCAACGGGAGCTGGACGCTCGGAATCGTCTTCTGCGTCGGGCTCGGTAGCGTCTTCGATAGCTCGTTTTGCCTTGGCCAGCGTCTTACCCAGGGCAAACGCGCCTTTCTCGGTAGCCTCTGCAACAGCCTTTCCAGCCTTAGCTGTAGCCTCAGAAGCCTTTGCGGCAGCGGCTGCGTATCCCTCGCCTGCCTTTGCGGCTAGACCACCAGTGAGCTGGGCATCTGCTGCCTCGTCGGAGAGGACCATTGCGCCGTTGGAGTAGCCCAGCAACCACTCAGGCTTGATGGCAAACGAACCTACCAGCGCCTCAGATCCAGCGCCGTCACCCACAAGAAATGCCGATACCACGCCGGTAACCTGGTCAAACTCTGCGCCGCTCACGTAGCCCAGACTTTTTCCGCTCTTAGTGCGAGCCTCCATACCGTGCCATAGAATGCAGGTATCAAAGTCCAAGTTCAGGCGTTTGATTGCAGCTTTATCAACGTTATTCTCGGGATCTTTTACGCAAAGCCCCTGCTCAATGGTCTCCAGAGACTCCAGCGTGACAAACGCGTCATCCTGCTTAATCATGCCAGCAATATCGGGCTTCTGAATCATCACGCCCACTACCTGCGAAGGCTGGCCCTGTTTGAAGGGTGCAAAAACCACGTTGTGGATTTTTCCTAACTTGGAAAACCGCTCTTCTCCCGCGTGCTTGCCCTTTGTAGCAGGCTTTTTGGGGAGAAGGACCTTTGCGCCTAGGAGCTCGGTTGTTTTCACGTGAAACCTCTCTATAAAAAACGGGACGTCATAAGGCGTCCCGTCACATTGCTTGTAAGTGAGGCTTATGCCTCCTGATAGCCCTCGCCAGCGTTCTCCTGCTCGTGGGACTCAACGTTCTCGATGCGAACAGCCTGAGCCTCAGCAGTTGTGGCGGTTGGCTCTGGAACAACAAAGGAGTCTGCAACAACATCGGCAGCATCTGCGACAGTGTTAGAAGCAGAGGTCACAGCATCAGACAGGGATGCGCGAAGCTGATCCATGCGCTCACGAGCAAGGTCAACCTTTGCGCGGAGCTCGTCGGTCTTTGCGTCAACAGTAGGCTTGACCTCGTCAATCTTAGTGCTCACAACCTTAGATGTGCGCTCGTAAGAATCAAGTGCGGAATCCCATGCGTCATTGACAGCATCTGCAGCCAAAGCGCGAGTCTCCTCGCCGGAACGTGGAGCCAGGAAAAGACCAGCTACAGCGCCAGCAGCAGCACCAAATACAGCGCCTAGAAAGAAACCAGCAGACTTCTTGCTCATAAGTACCTCCTGTTAAACAGCAAAACGCTGTACGTAATCATACCGCAATAGGTGCGTTTATCGAACGGGCTTTGGACGAGGAACGTTAATCATATTCCAGTCGTCTGGGACATCAGTGACCTTGGATTCGTCCGTAGCGTCCTCAACAGCTGTTGCTTCGGCGAGCTCAGTTGCGATGGCCTCCTCGGCGGCGTCGGCTGCGGGCTCGGCGTCGACAGCGGACTCAGCGACGTCTGCGGGCGCGTCCTCGTCAGCTGCGTCGATGCCTGCGACCTCGGCGTTGTTCTCCTCAGCGTCAGCAACCTCAGCCTCAACTGCATCAGCGGCTGCTGCATCAGCGACGTCCTCGGAGGAGTTGTCGGCAGCGTAATCCTCTGCGTCTACGCTCTCTGCCTGGGGCGCAGCGTCCGCCTCAGGTTCCGCGGAGTCTGCAAGCTCATCGGTCTTCTCGCCGTCAAGGCTCTGGATGAGCGCGACAAGGCCAGAAACAATAGCGTTGATGTCTGGATCGGCGTCCTCCTGGTTGCCATATGCCCAGTTGAGAAGCCATACAGCGCTGGAAAGCGAGGCTGCAACCAGCACGTCGTCTGGACATGCGAGGATGATCTCGTAGAGGCCGCGGCGAGAATCTACCAGGGAAGTCTTGCCGGAAGAGACATCTCCCGCAAGGTTGGTCAGGGCCAGGAGCTCGACGGTTACGTGCTCAAGCAGGTGCGCTACCTCGGTGTCTTTGGCAACAAGGCCAAAACGGGCATCGGCATCGCCCAAGCACAGGTGATTGGAAAGACCTGGCAAAAGCTCAAGTACGCGCTCAGTTGCCTCAGCATTTTCCGAGGTCAAACGTGGCGCTTTAGCCGAAAACTCAACGGTAGCGGTCAAGTTTTTAGGTCCTACCACAACTTTTTTGATAGAAATCAACTGCGCCATTTCAACCTCTTTCTATTGGTTCACTCTATTGTAATCATTCTTTTAGTTATTCATTTTCTGATGTATCAGAGTTTTCGCCAGCTGGCTCAGATTCACCGTCTACCTGTGGTTCTGGGGCAATTACACGCAACAAAGATAGTCGGCGACGACGCATCGACTGCACGCGAAACACGTAGCCATCCTTCTCAAAAACCTCACCTGGACGAGGCAGATGATTTGCCAAATCCAGCACAAAGCCAGCGATAGTCTCGTACTCCTCGGATTCCCCAACCGGCCATCCAAGTTCAGCTGCATCATTGAGCGAGAAACGACCATCTACCAGCCACTCTCTATCAGAGAGCTGCGTCAGGTACTTGTTGTCCGGATCAAACTCATCCTCAATCTCGCCGACAATCTCCTCGACGATGTCCTCAACGGTAATGACACCCGCAGTTCCGCCGTACTCGTCAACAACGATGACCATCTGATCGCGACTTATCCGCATCTCAGTGAGCAGCGGAATGATGTCTTTGGTATCGGGTACGTAGTCAGCGGAACGCACGAAGCGCGCGATCTTCTCGTCACTATCGTGCTGGTCAAGCGCTGGCTCCAGCAAATCTTTGATGTGAGCGATGCCCACGATGCGGTCGATATTCTCGTGGTAGATAGGGATGCGCGAGAAACCTGTTTGGCGCATGACGCGCAGGACCTCGCTGATAGTTGCGGTGTCTTCCATGGCGGTCATATCAACGCGCGGGACCATAACCTCGCGGACAACGGTGTCACCCATCTCAATGACCTCGTGAATCATGGATTTTTCTTCTTCAGAGAGGTCCTCGGAATCCTTGACAATGTAGCGGAGCTCTTCCTCGGTGACCTCTTGATGGTCGTTGGTAGTGTCAATGCCCATGAGCGTGGTAACCGCATTTGCCGAGGCAGACGTGATGAACACGAGTGGACGCGCAATCTGCATGAACGCCTTCATGGGACCGACGACTGCTTTGGCCACTGCCTCAGAGTTTGCTAGGCCGATGCTCTTTGGAACCAGCTCGCCGATGACCACGGAGAAGAAGGAAACAATCAGCGTAATAACCACGACAGCCAAAGGAAGTGCCAGGTCAGCGTGGACTCCGATGCTAACCAGCCAAGCGCCAAATGGCTCAGAAAGACTTGTTGCTGCAAATGCCGAAGATGCAAAGCCTACCAGGGTAATTGCAACCTGGATTGTTGCAAGAAAATATCCGCGATCAGTGGCAATGTCAATGACAGCCAAGGCTCTTGGATCGCCCTCGTCTACGTCTGCCTCAAGCGCCGCGCGACGAGAGCTGACAATAGCCATCTCGGCCGCAGAAAAGAAGCCGTTTACCAGGGTAAGCAGCAGAGTTATTCCAATACTTAACGCAATGTCCATCGAGTGTATGGGCACCTACCTCTTCGAAGTTACTTTTTTTGTACAGACCATTGTACTCTAACGCGCTCTACCTTGTAGTCTGCAGAAATTTGACACAGTCTCGCCATGAAACGCTGGGAGTCTGACGGTGTCGGAAGCGGCGGCGTGATGACGCCGGTTGAATATGTGGTTATGCAGTGGCTGCGCGACAGGTGCGGCGATACTATTTTGATAGCACCGATCGCTGTTTTCTCCGTGGATTTGGCTAACAAACAGCTGTCAATTCCGATTAATAAGCAGTTCTCAATATTTGATACAGAATTTTGAATAACTTTCCTTAATAATTCATCCACATGAATACGTAACTTTTACGCCTAAAATTATGTGCCCAAAACGGTAAAAAATGCGTTTAGTTGGGGTTGAAAATTAAAAATTTGCCAAAATAACCCCAACTAAGACGATTTTTTACCGCACTGAAAATTTTTATCAGGACAAACGCTATATACAGAAACTTGTATTCTCCAACTAAACGCATTTTTTACCACTTCGAGGTCACTTCGGAGTCATTTCGAAGTCACTCCGGGGTCACTTCAGAGTCATTTACATCATTCTTACCCGCTTAACTCCCCCTACAGCAAAAGACCCCCACATTCAGTATGAATGTGGGGGTCTTGCTCAATATACCACTAGATTAGAGCTGCTTGCCGGCCTCGACCAGGTCCTTGACCTGCGCACGAACGGCATCCAGGTCCTCGTCGGAAGGAAGCCAACCGATAGCGTGAACAGGCAGTGGCATAGTAAACTCTGCTGCCTCAAGCTCGGCCTGGACCATCTTTGGTCCAAGTGGAGCCCAGCCGTAAGAGCCAAACGCAAAGCCAATACGGTGGTCATTCTTTGGAGAAAGACCGCTCATATAGGTCAGGAAGGAAGAAACGGTAGGCAGGAACTTAGAGTTCAGCGTAGGCGAACCAACGCAGACATACTTGGAATCCAGGAAGTGATACATGACGTTGGAGATGTGAGTCTCTTTGAGGTCGATGAGCTGGGCAGGAATGCCTTCAGCCAAAAAACCGTCCAGGAGAGCATGAGCCATCTTGTCGGTTGAACCCCACATGGAGTCGTACACAACCAGGGCTTTCTCCTCAAGCTTGCCGGTAGTCCACTCCTCGTACTTGGAGATGATGTCGGCAATGTGGGAGCGCCATGCAACGCCGTGAGCTGGGGCGATAATATCGATGTTCTCCAGACCAATGCCCTTAACTGCGGTAACAGCAGAGTCAGCCTGACGACCGTAAGGCAGAACGATGTTTGCATAGTACTTGCGAGCCTGCTTCATAACCTCGCAGTAGTCGGACTCGTCCTCAAAGCGGGTGCTTGAAGCGTAGTGCTGACCAAATGCATCGTTGGAGAAGAGAATCTTATCGTAGTCGGAATACGTGACCATGTTGTCTGGCCAGTGGACCATTGGGGTCTGCACGAAGGTCAGGGTGCGCTTACCAATGTTGAGCGTATCGCCCGTCTTTACGCCGTTGACGTTGATATTCTCGCCATAGAAGGCCTTGAGCTCCTTGACGCCCTGAGGTGCACTTGCGTAGACCTCGGCGTTTGGCGCAAGCTCCAGAATGCGAGGAACGCTGCCGGAGTGATCCATCTCGATGTGGTTGCAGATCAGAACGTCAATCTTTGCTGGATCGATGATGCTCTTGATGCGCTCAACCAGCTCCTCGGAAAATGGGCGCTTAACGGTGTCAATGAGCGTAACCTTCTCGTCCAAGATAAGGTATGCGTTGTAGGTAATGCCCTGCTCAGTGGTGTAGCCGTGGAACTCGCGAGCGTTCCAGTCAAGGGCGCCTACAAAGTAGACATCGGGTTTGATTTCGACAGAACTAAGCATGTGTCCTCCAAAGACCACAGTGCGAAAATTTGACACTACAAGAATATCATTTGCCGGCTGGTGAGTGTATGTTCACGTAAACTTTCCAGATAACTTTAACCCAATAGATTATGAGAAGTTGAGGTTATGACTATCTATATTTCCTGTAATGGATAGTAAAAATAAGGGCTATTACCACAAGAGTAATACAGCCTAAACCAACATAAGTTGTTCCAAATCCTGAAAAGTCTAAGGCAATTCCAATTAATGGATCCGAAACCACTGATGCGATTTCTTCAATCTGATTTGATACAGAAAGTAATGTTGCGCGATTATTCTCTTCAGCGATTAAATTCATTTGATTGTTTATCAAAATACTTAAAGTGGTTGAAAATAAATTAATCGCTACATAAGTAAAAATACATACGTATATACTTGGAATTAGCCCAGCGCATAGCATCAAGATTGCAATCACGGAAAGAATAGCTAAAATAACGAGAAATTCTACGTTTCCTGAAAACGCAATAATATCTCCAGCGGATTTCTTATAAGAATCTTTAAGTGTTTTTACTATCTTTGCTGTAAGCTTTGACCCAAAAAACTCGCCTAAACTTGCAGCAGCAGTAACAATCCCTAAGAACTTTATATCAAATCCCATACTGGTTAAATTTGGGGCAATAAACTGGCTGTAATTACTAACTAAAATTAATGAAATTGCTGAAACTGTACAAAGCGAAATAAATATATTTGTTTTCACAATCTTTATAAGTTCCTGAAAAAATGTTTGTACATTTTCTTTCAGATTCAATTTACTAGTTCTAGTCCCTATAAATCCATCTTCTTCTGGCAGGCAATTGTTTCTTCTATTAGGGCTTACATCATTTTCTTTAAATTCCAAAGTGACTAATAACCCAAGAAAATATACAAAGATTGAAATAACAAAAGGAATCAAAGGATTGATGCTAAAAAGAACAGGAGCTATTAAGCGAACTGTAATTCTAATAATTGACTGAGCTCCTGTCATTTTTGAAAGAATTAGAGCATATGCTCCATTCTTCCTATCCATCCCAGAATTTGCACTCGTTGCCTCGAAAAGAAAAGCACTTCCAGCTCCTGACTGTGACGCACTTGCTAAAGAAAAGAACAATTCAGAAACTACCATCAATAAAAAACTATTTGCAAAGGTTAAAGTCACTATTGCCACAAGTCTAGAAAAAGAAGCAATTTTTAAAACAATATGATGTCCGCAACGATCAGATATCCATCCTGTTGGAATCTCAAGCACTGCTGTAGCTATTGCTCCAACACTCTGAACTAGCGCAATATCAAAATAACTTAAACCACGCCAAAGATAATAGAGGGTTAAGATGGTCCAAATCAGAACGCTTGAATTAATATAATTTGACCATTCGTAGAGCAGAATGTTCTTTTCTGTTGTTGCTAGCTTTCCTTCAAACATTCATTTCCTCTTTAGATTATTTCTATCCCTCCATTTTGATTTCCCCATATTATAAAATCTCTAAATAGAATTATTTCCAACTATCCTATTGATTTAGTGGGGCTAACTTAAAGCAATACTCTCACAGAAATATTTTCCTTGCTGTTATGTTCTTTTGATAGTGTTACCATAAATTACATAGGTCTAAAACGTATCCGGAGAGGGGAACCTATGAAAATGCTACGCGCAATGCGTGAGCCACTGAAGTATGTTCAGGGCAAAAATGCTTGTCTCGAGTTCGAAAAAGAGATGGGCTACATGGGAAAGCGCTTCCTGTTTGTTTGCTCTAACAGCGGCTACAAAGCAACCCACGACATGATCGAGCAGAGCTTCGAGGGCAAGGGCGACTATTACCGTCGCTACGAGGTCTTCGGTGGCATCTCTTCCAACGGCGAGATTAACCGCATGAAGGCTATCGTCGAGGAGGACAACATCGACGTAGTCGTCGCTATCGGCGGCGGCAGCGCTGTTGACACTGCAAAGGCAACCGCATATTACGCTGGTAAGCGCATCGTTATTCTTCCTACCGTTGCAGCTACTGACGCTCCATGCACCGGCCTCTCCGTTATTTACAACGATGACGGTTCCTTTGACAAGTACCTCTTCTACCCACAGAACCCAGATGCAGTTATGGTCGACACCCAGATCATCGCAAACGCACCTGTTTCCTTCCTGGTAGCAGGCATGGGCGACGCACTGGGCACCTACTTTGAGGGCCGCGCATCCATCCGCACCGAGTCTCCTTCCCTCGAGGGAACCGGCATTACCCGCGTTGGTATGGCAATTGCTAAGGAGTGCTACCTCACCCTTCGCGATTACGGTTCACAGGCAATTAAGGCTTGCGAGAACAACGTTGTAACCCCAGCTCTTGAGGCTATCTGCGAGGCAACCGTCTACATGAGTGGTGTCGGCGCTGACAACGTTAACTGCGCAGCAGCTCACTCCTTCTACAACGGCCTCACCTCCCTTGGCGGCCACAGTGCACCTCACGGCAACTGCGTTGCTTTTGGTACCCTGGTCCAGCTTGTTCTTGAGGGTGTTCCTCAGGAGGAGTTCGACGAGGTTCAGGACTTCTGCCTTGAGGTTGGTCTTCCAACTACCCTCGAGGAGGTTGGCATCACCACTGACGAGCAGATCAAGAAGATCGCTGAGGCTGCTTGCGTTCCTGGCGAGACCATCCACAACCTCGCTGGCGACGTCACTCCTGACGAGCTCTATGCAGCTATCGTTCAGGCTGACGCTATGGGCCGCGCTCTTAAGGCTTAGGCTTCTAGCTGCACGGCTGTGCCACAACAGTGCGCTGCAACAGCGCATCGCAGTAGCACGACAGTGCACCGTAACGGCGCACTTGCTTGATACAGAAGAGGGACCGCAGATGCGGCCCCTCTTTTTTTGTTGCAGTTTTGATGTGATTAGTAGAAGAACAGACGATGTCGCAACGATGACACTGCAGCGTAGGAGCGGCTCGTACGGGTAAAGCTGCAGCAACAGCTGCGTTTCAGCACCGTCTACAGACCCAACACCTGCTTAACATCTGCGGCAATAAGTTCGGGCTCCAGATGACTTTCTCGCATAAGGTCCGCGATGTTGACGCGGTCGTAGAAAGCCTTCTTGACGCCGTAGTTCAGCACGCGTGCGGGAGAAGTTCCCAGGTAGCTGGCGATATTCTGTCCCCAGCCGCCCTCGATAATGCCGTCCTCAATGGTCACGATGACGTCGTGGTCTTTTACCAGGTTGTCGAGCAGATTCTGATCAACGCCAGAGGCAAAGTATGGCTTAACCAGCGTGGCTTCAATTCCCAGGGTGGAGCTGAGGGCCTCAACGGTTTTCTCGCCGAGGTCGTAGAAATCGCCCAGGGCAAGAACGGCAACCTTGGATCCCTGGCGTGTGACCTCGTAGGTGTTGAGCTCGTCGAAGTTTGTGCGGACGGGACCCTCGGCGTGGACCACAGGACCGGAAGGAATTGCGATGTAGACAGGGTGTTTGTCCTGTTCAAGCGCCCAATCGAGCATGGCGATGTACTCCTCGGCGTTGGACGGCGCGAGGTAGACCATGTTAGGAATGTTTGCGATCATGGAAATGCTGCTGAGGCCCTGGTGGGTGGCGGCCATCAAGCCCCTAATGGAGCCGGAACCCACGATAACCGCAGGATTCTGGTTAAGCGCCAGGTCCTGAGTTAGCTGGTCGTAGGTGCGCTGAATGAAGGTTGCGCTTGAGCCCCAAACTACATGCGCGCCCGCGTGAGCTGCACCGTCGATCCCGTACGCGAGACCGGAGACGACCGTAACTCCCGCCCGCGCGGCATCGCGCGCAAACGAAAAAGCGGCTTCCTTTCCTTCTCTCGTCATGCGCCGCGTTCCGACGACGGAAACCGTTTCGCCTGAAAGACAGGATGCGTTTCCGCGGCAAAAAAGCATAAAGGGCGCATTTTCCGCTTCCGAAAGAAGGGCGGGATACAAAGCTTCGCCGTTTAAAATCGTTTCGATGCCGAACGCTTTAATAATCCGCTCGGCCTTTTCCGCTTCGCGCACGTACGAAGGGCCGTTCCACACCGCGGCTCGAAAAGTTCTTCCGACAAGCGTTGCGATATCGTCTATAGACAGTAGCGCAAGGGCGGCGGCGCTGTCAAGCTTCTTCAGTAAAATATTTTTTTCGCGCAGCGTCAAAAAGGATACGCCTGCGAGACACAGAGAAAGAAAATATTTTTCCCTCTCAACGCCCATAGGCCGCATCCAAAGCGATTTTTTTGTTTGCTTCCGCGAGCGCCTTTTTTTCTTTATCTTTCGTCGTTTTAATAATGGAATCGTACATATCCGCCGACGCTTGAAAATCTCCGGTGCGGAAATACGCGTTCGCAAGCACGGATTTCGCATCGGTGTGTCCCGTGTCGATAGTCAAAAGCGTTTTAAGATAGGGGATCGCTTTTTCGCTTTCGTCGAGTTCGAACACGTACAAAACGCCGAGCCCGTAGAGCGCGCGCACGTAGCGTCCTTCGATCGCGATCGCGCGGAGGTACGCCGATTCCGCCAGTTTCAAATAATTATATTTTTTTGCCGTGCTGCCGGTCGCATCGTAATCGAGCGCCGAATGCGCCATATAGCCCGCGCAGACGCCGACGTAGTAATAGAGGTTTTGATTTTCGGGATAATACTCGATCGCTTTTTGATAGCACCTAAGCGCTTCTCCCCACATCTTCAAATCGATATAGCGCGAACCGAGTATTTTATACCAAATGCCGATCTGCTCGTTTGCAAGGGTTATGTCGGCGACGCGCTTTTCGTATTTTTCGATAGCCGCTTTGTATTCGTCGATCGTCGTCGGAGACGAAACGCCCTCTTCCATCTGCTGCAGCCGCTTGACTGCGGCATTCGAGCGGGCACAGGAAGAAAACAGAAAAATTAATAATACTGCGCTCGCCGTTATACAGAACTTTTTCATAAAAACCTCGGTTTTCGAACTTCTTCGATTCAATATCCACTATAGCAAAATATAATAAAATGGCAAGTATGCCGCACGATTTTTTAGGGCTTACGCATGAAAATCTATATTTCCCCAAAAATAGCACGTAACGAAAAAATCGGCTGCACTCCCGGCAGCAGCCCTGCCGTTCGGCGCGGAAGCTCATCGTTTCCCGAACGGCAATCTACTCGTTCGTTCGGTTTTCGGACGTCGTCGCATGTCCCGGAAAATATGCTTCGTGATTTTTCCGAAGCTGTTCGTCGTCGACGTGCGTATAGATCTGCGTCGTCGATAAATCGGCGTGTCCGAGCAATTCCTGAACCGAGCGCAGATCCGCACCTCCTGCGAGCAAGTGCGTCGCAAACGAATGGCGGAGCGTATGCACTTTTGCATATACGCCGCTTTTCGTTTCGTATCCGCAAAAACGCTTCCACAAGCCTTTTCGCGAAAGAGGGGCACCTCGGTAATTGACGAAAACTTCGGCGACCGTTTTTTTTCCGACGAGGCGCGGCCTCCCTTCGGAAAGGTATGCGCAAAGCTTTTCTTTAGCCGCATCCCCGAAAGGCACGATGCGCTCTTTGTCGCCCTTGCCGCGCACGAGGATGATGCGCTCGTTCAAATGCACGTTTTGCATGAGAAGGGATGCCGCTTCGCTTGCGCGCAATCCGCACGAATAGATGAGTTCGAACAGCGCCGCATCGCGCAGCCCCAAGGGATCCGACGTATCGATAGCCGAAAGGAAGGACTCGATCTGTGCGACGGAAAGAACGCGTGGAAGCGGACGGGCGGCTTTCGGACGGTCGAGGGAAAGCGCGAAATTTTCGCTCCATATACCGAGCCGGACAAGGTACGATCCGAAAGCGCGCAGCGCCGAAATATCTTTTGCGATCGTAAGTTCCGTCGCACCCGCCGTCTTTCTCCGAACGAGATAATACGTGAGCGTGCGGGAGGTGACGTCGTGCAGTTTTATTTTTTTTTCGACGCACCACGTCAAAAACTCGCTCGCAGAAAGCCGGTAGGTTTCCGCCGTTTTCCGCGAGCGGCGCAGCACAAGCACGATGTCCGTGTAAAAGCGCGAGAGTATGACCGGAATCGTCAATTTTTCAGCCATACGGATTCCGCGCTAATCCTGCAGTCTGATCGTCCGCGACAATTCTCCGCGTCCGCTCGCCCGCCAGCACGCCGGCTGCGCGATGTCGTTGCTCGCGGTAAATCCCGCAGGCGGTTTTATGCCGCTCGGCGAATAGCGGGGAACGGAAGCCGAAAGGGCTTTCCCGAGCGAACCGATATTTTGATTTGCTTGTTCGCGTGCGGAAGGAGCGCCGACCGTGACGGGAACTTTTTCGGAATCCGCATCGGCGGAATCGAACAGGCTCGTTTCCGCGGCGGATGAAAGCTTTTGCCGCATACGCTCGAAACCGCGCCCGCCGAGTATGTCCGAAAATTCGTCGCTCGTGACGACGGACGAATCGCGGGGAGCGGAAGCGGCCGAAAGCGCATCGTCCGAAGCGGCGCTTTCAAAACCTGCGTGAAACCCCGTCGCGATGACGGTAACGCTGACGTTTTCGCCGAGGGAGGGATCGATTGCTTGTCCCCACAAAATATTCGCGTCGGGATCAATCGAAGCTCTGACGACTTTCATGATTTCCGACACTTCGAGCATTGAAATATCGCCGCTCGAGCAGATATTGATGAGAACGCTTTTCGCTCCGTCTATGCTCGTGTCTTCGAGCAGCGGATTTTTTATCGCCTTCGTCGCAGCGTCCACGGCACGGTTTTCGCCGCCTGCAAGACCGACACCGAGAATCGCTTCTCCCTGTCCGAGCATAGTGTTTTTGACGTCGGTAAAATCGCGGTTGACGTCGCCGGGCTTTGTGATGATGTTCGATATACCTTCGACGCCCTGTCGCAGCACGTCGTCGGCGACGAGGAAAGCTTGCCGTATGGGCATATTTTTATCGACGACTTTTAAAAGCTGCTGATTCGGAATGACGATGAGCGAGTCGACGTTTTCGTGCAAGCGGTTGATGCCTTCGCGCGCTTGGCGCATGCGTACCGGTCCTTCGAATTCGAAGGGAGTCGTAACGACGCCGACGGTGAGTACACCGAGGCTGCGCGCAATGCGTGCGACGACAGGAGCCGATCCCGTGCCCGTGCCGCCGCCCATACCGGCCGTGATAAAGATCATGTCGGTGCCTTCGAGCAGATTAGCGATCGCCTCTTTGTCTTCTTCTGCGGCTTCTTCTCCGACTTTCGGATTGCCTCCGGCACCGAGTCCCTTTGCAACCTTTCGCCCGATCGCGATGCGCGTCTCGGCTTTCGATCGGTTCAAATCCTGCACATCGGTATTCAGCACGATAAAGTCGACGTTCGCGATATCCGCATCGATCATCCGGTTTACCGCATTCGATCCGCCGCCGCCGCAGCCGATGACTTTAATAACCGCGGGACTCACCGCATCGAGGGCGGTACCGCTTTCATTGATCACCGAAAAATCCATCATGTTTTCCTCCCAACCCTTTTTCCCCTCAGAAAAATGATTTTTTCAACCTTGTCAACAGACTCTCTTTTTTTCCGCTCTCTTCCGACGAAAACAATTTTTTATTTTTACGGCCGTTCTTTTCCTGAACAGCGTTTTTATTCGCAATCACAAGCCCTATCACCGTAGCGAATTCGGGGCGCCGGTATTCGGCTTCCGCGCCTCCGAGTTTTTCAGGCGTACCGATCCGCACCGCACTCGTTCCGAAAACCGCCTGCGCGCATTCGACCACGCCTTCCATCTGCGCGCCTCCTCCGGTCAGGATGATATTGCCGGAAAGGCGCTTGATATTCGAATTGCTGATAACGGCGCTTCTCACCATCGAAAAGATCTCTTCGACGCGCGGCTGAATGATGCCGCACAGTTCGGTCTGCGTCGTAAGCTCAGGATCCCGTCCGCCGACGCCGGGGATGATCACTTCGCGGTCGATTTCGATATTGTCGATAAAACAGCATCCCGATTCGATTTTGATCTTTTCCGCTGCCGACACCGGTATACCCTTTACGATCGCGATATCGTTTGTGACGAGGTTGCCGCCGACGGGAATGGACACCGTGCATACGGGCGCTCCGCCCAAAAGGACCAGCACGTCGGTCGTTCCCGCCCCCATATCGATGAGGATCGAACCGAGATCCATTTCGTCGTCGTGGACGACCGCCTGCGTCGCGGCGAGTGTTTTCAGCATGATACCCGACGATTCGTAGCCCGCGCGGCTCACGCAGCGTTTGATATTTTGTATCGTCGTCTTCGACGCCGTGATCACGTGCACGTCCGCTTCGAGGCGGGCGCACATCATATTCGTCGGATCTTTAATATTTTTCAAACCGTCGACGGTAAAAGTCTGCGCGACGACGTGCAGCAATTCTCTGTCTTGAGGGATAAAGACTGCGCGCGCGTTGTCGATCGCCCGCTCTATATCGCTTCTTGTCACTTCGCGCGGAGGCCGCCCCGGTTCGGTCACGGGCGTTATGCCTCGCTGATTCAAACCTTCGATCTGCGTGCCGCCGATGCCGATCGCGCACTTGGTCACTTCGGCTCCGGCCGTTTGTTCGGCGCTTTCGACCGCTTCTTTTATCGCGGCGGCGGCGTCTTCGATATTGACGATGACTCCGTTTCGGAGCCCCGCCGACTTTCTCGAAGCCGTCCCCGCGATTTCTATGCCGCCCGAATCGTTCAGTTCTCCGATCGCGACGCGTATGTGATTCGTACCGATATCAAGACCGACAATCATACCTGCTCATCCTCGCTTCAGCGCGTCCGATAAGAAACGGAGCCGTAACGCAGATCGATTTCCGATACGTCAGGCTCGATCGAATTGACGACGTCGAGCACAACCATCATATACTGTAACGCGTCTTCGTTCAATGCGCGGTCGGTCAGCACCCGCATTCTCGTGTGCGCGGGGATAAGCGCGAGTTCGTAATTTCCGTATTCCTTCGGAACGACGCAGATTTCCGCAAGCGCGGCAAAATAGCGTCTGTCGCGGTTTTGAATTTCCGAAATCTGTTCGATGAGCGTGCGGTATTTTGCGGGAATCCGCATGCCTTCAGACAGGTGTTCTATCGGCAAGCCCGAGATGATCGGGACGGCGCCGCTTTTTCGATCGACTTCCGCATCGTCGAAGAGCACGCCGTTTTTATCGATGTACACGGGAATGCTTCGTCCCGCAGATGACACGAACGTCATCGCGACGCTTTCGCGTTCGGCGATGCGCACGAATATTTTATCGGGAAAGCGCTTCGATACGGTAACCGAATCGATCGCCGGCACCGACGATAAAATCGAAACGGCTTCTTCCGCGTTGAACGAAAACCAGTTCGTCCTCCGCATCGGCTGCAGCAGAGAAAGCACTTGTTCGTCGGTCAGCGAGTGTTCGCCGCCGATGACAATCTTCGGAGCGTGCATACTCGGAAGCGCGAATTTATAGACGGCGATTTCGATCAAAAAAATCGCACAAAAAACAAAAAAGAGCGCGACGACGATCTTTGTTTTTCGATCGCTTTTCGTTTCGGTTTTTTCGACGGCAAAGGCCGTCATGCTCACATCACTCATCCTTTTCCTCATAGACGACATCTTCAAATTCGCTTTCATCTTCTTCTGCAGTACAGCGCGACGCGTTGACGATAAAGCCGCACATACACAGCGTTACGATTATCGACGAACCGCCGAGCGAAAAAAACGGCAGCGGTATGCCGGTAGCCGGAAGCGCCCCGCAGACGACGGCGCAGTTCATCAGCGACTGCAGCGTTACGGCGGAAATACAGCCGAAGGACGCGTAGGAGGCGAAACGGTTTTTGCACACAAACGACGAGCGCAATCCCCGCCACGCGAAAGCTGCGAGCATGATAAAGTATAAAAGCACGCCAAAAAATCCCATCGCTTCCGCCCAGCCGGCGAATATGTAGTCCGCCTGCACTTCGGGAATGCTGTTTATCCACAGGAGGCCGCTGCCGATGCCGCTGCCCCAAAATCCGCCGGAACTGATCGCGCGCTTTGCCGCGATGCTTTGATAATTGTACGTGCGCACGTGTTCTTCCGGCCGCAAAAATCCGATAATGCGTTCGATGCGGTACGGCTCCTGCAAAATCATAAAGACGACTGCGGGAACGATGAGCACGAGCGCGGGCGGAAGCCACGTGAGCTTTGCCCCTGATGCAAAAAACATGAGAAGGCCGACGCAAAAAATAAAAACGCTCGTCGAAAAATCGCGCTGAAAAAACACGAGGAGCGAAACGAACGTCAAACCGATGACGGCCGGCAGTACCGACTTTTCGTCGGGATTTTCGATGCGCGCCTGTTTGTCGAAAAAATTCGCCAAAAAGAGGATGAGCGCAAATTTCGCGAATTCGGACGGCTGCAGCGTAAATGCAAACGGCATACGTATCCATCGGTGCGCGCCGTTTCTTTCGACCGCGATACCGGGAACGAATGTCAAAAGGCAAAGCACGATCGTTCCGAGTACCAAAAACGGCAAAATCTTTTTAATAATTTTTATGCGCACGCTTGCAAACAAAAAAAATCCTGCGAGCGCGGCCGCGATGCTTACGAGCTGGCGCTTTACAAAATAAAACGGATTGCCGAACATGCGCTCGGCGTAATTTTGCGAACATACAAAAAGCGCGAAGACACCGAGTCCGCACAGGAGGATGACGCACGCGATAAAAGCGGAATCGCTTTTGCGGTATGTCGAAACGGGCTTGTCGGCAAGAAAAAGATAATCACGCATCGCCCTTCTCCCCCGCTTCGACAAGCGGGACGATCCGCTCGAGCGCCATGCCGCGCGAACCTTTTAATAAAAGCAAATCTCCGTCGGATGCGTTCGTTAAAATAAAATCCGCCGCTTCGCGCATCGCA
>ERZ773014.1059-NODE-1059-length-17963-cov-18.634521_pt1 | contig 17963 bp, 12 predicted proteins | sample MGYA00580841_ERZ773014 | MGnify/ENA primary metagenome ERZ773014 (study PRJEB29015, sample SAMEA2737989) | human oral metagenome | biome: human oral; feature: human-associated habitat; material: dental | place: China | collected 2067 ...
TCGCTGCCTTTCACCGGCGAGCTGACCCAAGGAACGGAAGCGCTCTTCCAGAGAGGACGCTTTCTCCCACCTTTCAATGAGCGCAGCCAACTTGGGATTCGCAGCGGCGGCCTCGGCCTCGAGTCGGGCGAGCCGCGCTTGGGCGTCGCCAACTCGCGCCCTCTCGTCCGCCCGCCGTTCCGAGAGCTTCGATTCGTCTACCTCGTGCGACTCGACCCTTGCCTGCTGCTGCGCGAGATCGTCGGCCAGCAGCCGCGCTTTGGCGTCGCGGGCCTCGGCCTGCATGATCTGGGCCTTGCGGGCGGCTTCCGCCTGCCTCGCCAAGGGCCCGAGCTGCCTGCGCAATTCGGCCGAAAGATCCTCGATCCTCGCCAAAGACCCGCTCATCGATTCGAGTTTGCGCAGAGCCTTTTCTTTCCGCCGTCGATGTTTGAGGACTCCGGCCGCCTCCTCGATGAACCCTCTGCGGTCCTCCGCGCCTGCTTTGAGCACTTCGTCGAGCTTGCCTTGGCCGATGATGACGTGCATCTCGCGCCCCATGCCCGTGTCCGAAAGGAGCTCCTGGATGTCGAGCAGCCTGCAGGACGCGCCGTTGATCGCGTACTCGGATCCCCCGCTGCGGAAAAGCGTTCGGGAGATCGTCACTTCCGTGTAGTCGATCGGCAAAACCCCGTCGGAGTTGTCGATCGTGAGCGAGACCTCGGCCCTGCCGAGAGCCGGACGCTTGGACGTTCCCGCGAAGATGACGTCGGCCATGTTGCCTCCGCGGAGATTCTTCGCTCCCTGTTCTCCCATTACCCAGGCCAGCGCGTCGACGACGTTGGACTTGCCGGACCCGTTCGGGCCGACGACGCAGTTGATGCCCGGCTCGAACCTCAAAGTGGTGGCGGCCGCGAAGGATTTGAACCCTCGGAGCGTCAAAGTCTTCAGGTGCACATACACACGATAAGACACATAGGCAAATTACGTGATCTTTCTGGCCAGCCAGCTATAATGTATCCCCCATTTCTCAGGGATCTTAACGACCCCATACTCTCCGAGAATCCACATGTCAAGTGTGAGCACACCCCTTGACTTATCGGATAGACTAGGGAATGATATGTCACCGTACGAGACAATCCCCAAATGTCGTACCACTACACGGGGAGTGAGAATACCCAGTGGTTAATTTTATCTTAGAAAGAAGGGACCAGATACTCTTCGCCGCCTGGCAGCACCTTTCGCTAGTCACGCAGTGCTTGCTGTTGGCGACCGTCATCGGAACGGTCATTGCGGCTCTCAGCTATAGGAGCAGTCTGTTTACATCCCTTACAAACAATGTTTCCGCCATAGGGTTGACAATACCCTCGTTTGCCCTAATTGGCTTGCTTATAGCGCCAGCGGGCTTCGGAGTTTTGCCCGCAGTCGTCGTCGTGACGTTCTACGCGGCCCTGCCGATCCTGCGCAACGCCCTCGTCGGCTTTTCCGGCGTCGACCGCAACATCGTGGAAGCCGCCAGAGGCCAAGGAATGTCGAAGTCCGCGACCTTCCTCAAGGTCGAGCTTCCACTCGCCTGGCCCGTCATCTTGGCGGGAATGCGGATTTCGGCGCAAATGTCCATGGGCATCGCGGCGATCTCCGCATACGTGCTCGGCCCCGGGCTCGGAGGCTACATTTTCTCCGGCCTTTCGCGGCTCGGCGGGGCGAACTCTTTCGAGTCCGTCCTCACCGGCGTCGTGGCCATCATTTTGCTGGCGTTCATACTCGACGGTCTCCTCGTTCTGCTCGGCCGTCTGACGATTTCACGAGGTATCAATGTCTGAGAACAATTCTGCCAACCCGACCCTCGGGACCGATTCCGCGACCGACGACCCTTCGATCACCGGCGCCACGATCATCTTGGAGGAGGTGACGAAGGACTACGGCGGCGCCCAACCCGCGGTCGACCATCTCACGCTTGAAATCCCTGCCGGCCAAACGGTCATGTTCGTCGGACCGTCGGGATGCGGCAAAACGACGACGCTGAAGATGATCAACCGGCTCATCGAGCCCACATCCGGCCGCATCGTGATCAACGGCGACGACGTCACGCAGATGAACGGCGACAAACTGCGCCGCCACATCGGCTACGTCATCCAGGCGGGCGGCCTCCTTCCGCACATGACGGTCGCCGAAAACATCGCCATCGTCCCCAAACTCCTCGGATGGGACAAGAAGCGGATATCCGAACGCGTCGATGAGCTTCTGGACCTCGTTTCGCTCGAGCCCGGCGAATACCGCAACCGTTATCCCAAAGAGCTCTCAGGCGGCCAGCAACAGCGCGTCGGCGTGGCGCGCGCCCTCGCCGCGGATCCGCCGGTCCTCCTCATGGACGAGCCCTTCGGCGCCGTGGACCCCATTACCCGCCAGCGCCTCCAAGACGAGCTCATCCACATCCAGTCCGAGCTCCACAAGACGGTCGTCTTCGTCACGCACGACTTCGACGAGGCAATCAAACTCGGCGACTGGATCGTCATCTTCAACGTCGGCGGCCAAATCATGCAGTACGACACCCCCGACCAGATTCTGGCGAATCCCGCAAACGAATTCGTCGAAGACTTCATCGGATCAGGGGCGGGCCTGCGCCAACTCGGCCTCGCGAGAGTCAGCGCTGTTCAGCTCAAAGAAGCCGTTCGCGCCCGCCCGGGCGAAGACACACGCGAGGTCGCGAAGCGGATCAGGGACGCCGGCGTGCGCCACGCGGCGGTTCTCGATCTCAAAGAACGTCCGGTGGGATGGGTCACACCCAAGCAGCTTTTGCGCACGGAGCGGGTGAAGACCAAGTACTCCGACGACTTCCCGCTGGTGGGCGCCAGCTCGTCGCTCGACGACGCCCTCGACGCCATGCTGGTTGCGGGATCGACCGAAGCGCTCGTCCACGGCAAGCGGGGCAGGTTCCTCGGACTCATCACGGTCAACACCGTCATTCGAGCCATGGAGGAGATCTCCTCGAAGAATCCGGAAGACACCCCCGACGCGCCGATGGGGCACAACGCGGGCGCCTCCACGGACGACGCCGACTCCGAGGCCGTCGACTCCGAGGACGGATCGCAAGCTTCGGAAGGCTCCCAGCCCGTCGAAGCGGAGACCCCCAAGGCAGACGCGACCCCCGAGAACAGCGGTGAGGGCGTATGACAAAGACAAGGAAAAAGGTCAATGGATTGACGTGGAGGAGCCTGCTCGTCCAGCCCATTGCCCTGCTCATCATTCTCATCGTCATGCTGACATGGCTGAACACCGCGGATTTGAGCGAAACAGAGAAAGTCACCCTCGCCTCCGCCCAGCTGCAAAGGCTGACTTTGGAGCACCTCAATCTGACGGTCGTATCGGCGGTCATCGTGCTCGCGTTGGCCATTCCCATGGGGATCATCCTCACGAGAAAGCCGTTCCGACGCCTGTCCACGCCCGTCATGGTGCTCGCAAACATCGGACAGGCCGCTCCGACGGTGGGCCTCGTCGTCCTTTTTGCCTTCTGGCTCGACTTCGGATACAAAGCGGCGCTGGCAAGCCTGGTGGTCTACGCGTTCCTGCCCGTCCTGAAGAACACGATGGTGGGCCTGCGGGCGGTCGACCCGAAACTCGTCGAGGCCGCCCGAGGCATGGGAATGTCAAGCCCGGCCATTCTCGCCAAGGTCGAGCTTCCCCTCGCCGTTCCGGTCATGCTCGCGGGCATCCGCACGGCGCTCGTTCTCCTCGTGGGAAGCGCCACGCTGGCCACATTCGTCAAGGGCGGCGGCCTCGGCCTCCTCATCACGACGGGCGTCAACCTCAACCTGACCCGGGTGCTCGTGTTCGGGTCCTTGCTTGTCGCGGTTCTCGCGCTCGCCGTCGATTGGGCGGCACGCGTCGTCGAATTTGTCTTCTACCCGAGGGGGCTGTGAATATGAGAGCGAAACGAAAAGGCGCGCTCGCGCTGCTGGCCGCCTGCCTGACGAGCCTGTCGGCGTGCGGACTCCAGCCGTCGACTTCCGGCATCGAGCCCGTCGGCCCCGGCAAGATCAAGCCGATTCCCGGGGCCAAGGGCATTAAAGTCACCGTGGGGTCGAAGGCTTTCACGGAGCAGCTGATCCTCGGCAAGATCGCGGTCTACACCGCCGAGGCCTCCGGTTTCGACGTCGTCGACATGACAAGCGTCCCGGGCTCGCAGCCCGCCCGTCAGCTCATGGTCAACGGTGAGACGAACCTGGGCTGGGAGTACACCGGAACCGCATGGCTCACCTATATGGGCCACACTCACGGAATGGCCGACCAAAAGGCGCAGTGGAAGGCAGTGAGCGACCAGGACCGCCCCAACGGGATCACCTGGGGCAAACCCTCGAAGCTCAACAACACCTACGCGTTGGCGGTGCGCGAGGAATACGCGAAGGAAGAGGGGATTGAGAAACTCTCCGACATCGCGAAGCTTCCCCCTGCCAAACGGACGCTATGCGTGGACGCAGAGTTCAACTCCCGCACCGACGGCCTCAATCCGCTGCTCAGCAAGTACGGAATTCCGCGCGGAAACCCCAACGGAGTGCCGGAGCAGAACGTTTCCGTCATGGACACGGGAACGATCTACACGGCAACCGACAGAGGATCGTGCAACTTCGGCGAGGTTTTTTCGACCGACGGGCGCATCAAATCGCTCAATTTGAGGGTGCTCAAAGACGATCTCGGTTTCTTCCCTGCTTACAACGTCTCTCCCGTATACGCGACGTCTCTCGTCAAAAAGTTCCCGAAGCTCCGCGCGTACTTCGATCAGATGGCGCCGCTTCTGACGGACGACGAGATGCGGGAGATGAATTTAAAGGTCGACGTCGAAGGCCAGGATCCTTCGAAAGTCGCCCGCGAATGGCTGATCTCCAAGGGTTTCGTAACCAAGAAATAAGCGTCGCGAACGTCGACGCCGCACGAAGGCCACAGATCCTGAGAGACAGCGAACGAGGGGGCAGCGCATTTTGCCGCTGCCCCCTCGTTCGCTGTCATCTTCTATGAGCCCGGAATCACGGGTCCTGACTTCTCGTCCGGCTGTGCCTTGTCGAGCCTTTGCCCGAACGGTCGCCGGCTCTTCCTTGCCCGGCTCCGGCTCACTCCCACCTGGCGTTGGCCAAGCCCCCGGCGATGCGGTCCGCGATCGCATCGACCGCCTCGCGCTTGTCAGGGTTCGGGCTGGAGACGGTCACCTGTTGGCCCTCGTGGAAGCCGGCCGCCATGAGCTCCGTGGCCGAATCCGCCGAAACGCCGTCGATGAAGACGTTTCCTCCCAGAGTTTTCACAAGCTGGGCAAGCTGAGCTGCGGGCCTGACGTGAAGGCCGCCGTCGTCGGTGACGACGACCTCGCGCGAATACCCCGTGCTCTTTTCTGACATATGTGTTTCCTTTCGAATCAGTTGAACCAGAGCGAGATTTCCTTCTCCGCGTTCTCCTCAGAATCGGAGGCGTGGACGAGGTTCTCGATGTTTCCGTGACCCCATTCGCGGGCCAGGTCTCCGCGGATGGAACCGGGAACGGCTTGAGTCGGGTTCGTGGCGCCCGCCAGCGCCCGTACGCCTTCGATGACGTTCGCGCCGCTGAAAACGGCGGCGACTACGGGGCCGCGAGTCATGTATCGGACGATTTCGGGGAAGAACGGCTTATCGGCGAGATGCGCATAGTGCACTCGGAGAACCTCTTCCTTCGCCCGCATGAACCTGAGGTCTTCGAGCTTGTACCCTTTGGCTTCGATGCGTCCGAGTATCTCGCCGACGAGCCCCCGCTCGACGCCGTCGGGCTTGACCAGAATGAAAATGCGCTGAGAATCCATGGGCCAATTGTTTCATGGAAGCAGACCGGAAGATGCGCCCATCGTCCCGAGAAAACCGCGATCAAACGCCCCGTTTGGGCGGCTCTTGGGGAGCCTCGGCCGCGATGCGCTCCTCCGCCTCAACGACATTCGACGGCGCCCCGCGTTCGAACACCGCGCGCGAGCGCTGCGTGCGAACACTGTGAGCGAGCGCTGCGTGCGAACACTGTGTGCGAATGCAACCAGGCGCTACGCCCCGTCCGCCCCCGGTTTTCCCATGAGAGTGCGGGCGGCGGCGACCAGCTGAATGGAGCCGAGGACGACCACGGCAGGCGAGGCCATGGGCGCGCCGTCGTCTGACTCGGCCAGGCCGGCTGCGCGGTCGATCGCCTCGGCCAGGTCTCGCTCGACGAAAACTCGTCCGTCTCCGAAAACGCCGCCCGCGATGTCTGCGAGTTCGTCGGCGTCCATCGCCCGATCCGACGCGATGTCGGTGACGACGACCGCGTCCAAGACGGGCTCTAGGACCCCGAGGAAGCCCTCGACGTCTTTGTCGGCCATCATTGCGACGACGCCGACGAGCCTGCCCGGGAAGTACTCGCGCAGAGCGTCGGCCGTGGCCTGCGCGCCGTGGGGATTGTGCGCGGCGTCGGCCACGACCGTCGGCGAGCTTCGAATGATTTCCAGACGCCCCGGAGACGAAACCGACATGAAGGCGTGCTCGACGACGTCGGCCGCGAATGCGCCGCCCCCGAAGAAGGCCTCCGCCGCCGCGAGGGCGATGGCGGCGTTGCGAGCCTGATGCTCCCCCTTCAGCGCCAGCGGGACGTCTTCGTAGCGGGCCGCCGGGGTTTGAAGGGTGACAAGCTGGCCGCCGACGGCCGTTTCGCGCGAGACTAAATGCAACGACGGGCCCTCAGCGACGAGGCGGGCCTTCGCTTTGCGGGCGGCGTCCATCACGATCTGGGCGACGGAGTCCTCCTGCCCCGCCGAGACGACGAATGAGCCGGGCTTGACGATTCCGACCTTTTCCCTTGCGATCTCCTCGATCGTGTGGCCGAGCCACCGCTCGTGGTCCATGGCGACGGGAAGGATGACGGCGACGTCTGCCTCGATCACGTTTGTCGCGTCCCACAGCCCGCCCATTCCGACTTCGACGACGGCCACATCGACGGGCGCGTTTGCGAAGGCCGCGTAGGCCATGACGGTGAAGACCTCGAAGAAGCTCATCCGCGGTCCGCCGGCAGCAGTCGATTTGCGGTCGACGAGTTCGACGACGGGTTCGACGTCCTCCCATGCGGCAAGAAAGTCCTCGCGGGAAATCGCTGCGCCGTCGATGGCCATGCGTTCGCGAACCGACGTCAGGTGAGGCGAGGTGAATCTGCCCGTGCGCAGGCCGCGCTCGCGCAGAAGGGCTTCGACCATCCGTGCGGTGGAAGTCTTTCCGTTTGTTCCCGTGACGTGAATCGACCGAAACGCGCGCTCGGGATTGCCCAACACCGCCAGAGCCTCGCGCACGCGTTCGAGCGAGGGCTGCACCTTGTGCTCGGGCGCGCGAGTGAGGATCGAGCGGTAGACGGCGTCGACCGCGCCGTCCAGAGCGATCCTCTCCGCCTCGGCGACCGCGTCCGGCGGAGGGCCGGGTTTCGAATCGTCCGCGACGACGTCCGCAACAACGCTCGGATCGGGGCCCGCGACAAGCCCCGAGGAGACGATGGCTTTTACGGCGGCGTCGAACTCCTCGTCCTCCGCGGCCTCCCGCGCCAGGCGCGCGGCTTCCTCGTCCGGTGCCTCCTCGTCCCGGGCTTCCTCGCCTCGCTCCCTTTCCGAGGCGGAGCTCATTCCTCCCCCGCCCTCAAGTTCGCCCGGAAGGCCCCGCGTTTCGCCGCGGACGCCTTCCCTCCCGTCGAAGCCTTGCCCGTCTGGGCCGTTGTCGTCAGGACCGCTCCCTCGGGGGCCGCCTTGGCCTTGCATCGGGCCTCCGTTCATCTTTTCCTGGCCGTTCCTCGCCTGCCTATTGGCTTCGGATCAAGCTTTTTCGACGTCGATCGTGAGATCGGAAGCCGCCCGCACGTCGGTGCGCACGGCGAGCGTCTCTCCCGCGATGAAGTCGATGTGCGCCTCGACCGCGCCGATGCGCGGCTCAGGGACGCCGAGTGTGAGCGCGATCCTGTCGGAGACGTGCAGACCGGCGGCTCTGCGGGCCTCCTGCACCGCCCGCACGACGTCGCGCGCATATCCCTCGGCTTCGAGATCGTCGTCGACGTTGACGTCGAGGGCGATGTAGGAGCCGGAGGGAAGGATCGTCGCGACGGCGCCGTCGTCGGCCACGACCGAGGTCGTCACCGTGTACTGGCCCTCCCTGAGGCGAATCGGGGGCTCCGTGTGGAGCACCGCTCCCCCGTCGACCTCCTCCCAGGCGCCCTCGCGGGCCGCCTTGAAAAGAGACGACGTGAGCTTGCGCTGCTCGGGCTCGAGCTCGCGCGGAAGGACGGCAAGCTCCCGGGTTGCCGTCATGCCGCAGGTCTCGATGCTTTCGAGGCGGACCTCCTTGACGTTGACCTCCGAGGCGACGAGGTCGGAGAAGTCGGAGAGGTCTTGATCCGACACGATCCAGAGAGTCCTCAGCGGGAGCCGGACGCGGAGCTTGTTCGCCTTGCGCAGCGAATGCCCGGCCGAGACGATCTCGCGCACTTCGTCCATCTGGGCGACCAGCTCGGGTGCGTCGCATGTTTCGGGAAGCTCAGGCCAGTCGGTCAGGTGGACCGAACGCTCACCGGTGAGCCCCTTGTACATTTCCTCGGTCAGAAGGGGAAGGAGGGGTGCAAGGATTTTCGACACGTTGACGAGCACCGTGTAAAGCGTGTCGAAAGCCCTCTCATCCTCGTTCCAGAAACGGTCGCGCGAGGTGCGGACGTACCAATTTGTCAGCATGTCGATGTAATCGCGAACGCTCTGGCACGCCGAGGATATGTCGAAGGCGTCGAGGTCTTCGCGCACGGCGTCGGCGAGCCTCTTTGTATGCGCCAGAACGTACCGGTCCTGCACGTCGAGCGCAGCGAGGGCCTGCGCATCGGCGAGGTCGATGCTCTCGGCGAGGTAGCCCTGGCCTCCGTCGGCCGCCCCGGCATAGAGGGTGAAGAAATAGTAGGCGTTCCACAGCGGAAGAAGCACCTGCCGCACGGCGTCGCGGATCGCGGCCTCCTTGACCACGAGATTGCCCCCTCGCACCACGGGCGAGCTCATGAGGAACCAGCGCATGGCGTCGGAGCCGTGCCGGGCGAACACCTCGGAGACGTCAGGGTAGTTGCGAAGAGACTTCGACATCTTCCGCCCGTCGTCGCCCAGGACGATGCCGTGCGAGACGCAGTTGCGGAAAGCCGGCCGGTCGAAAAGCGCCGTGGCGAGGACGTGGAGGGTGTAGAACCATCCGCGGGTCTGCCCGATGTACTCGACGATGAAGTCGCCCGGGTAGTGGTTGTCGAACCAGTCCCTGTTTTCGAACGGATAATGCACTTGGGCGAAGGGCATCGAGCCGGATTCGAACCAGCAGTCGAGGACGTCGCTCACCCTGCGCATGGTCGACTTCCCGCTCGGATCGTCGGGATTGGGCCTGGTCAGGGTGTCGATGAACGGACGGTGCAGATCGGCGACCTCCACGCCGAAGTCCCTCTCCAGCTCGGCGAAGGAGCCGTAGACGTCCACTCGGGGGAAGTCCGGGTCGTCGCTTGTCCACACGGGAATCGGGGCGCCCCAATAGCGATTGCGCGAGATCGACCAATCGCGCGCTCCGGCCAGCCAGTTGCCGAAGATTCCGTCTTTGACGTGCTCGGGCGTCCACGTGATCTCCTGGTTGAGCTCGACCATGCGGTCTCGTATGGCCGTCACCTTGACGAACCAGGAAGACACGGCTTTGTAGATGAGCGGCTTGCGGCAGCGCCAGCAATGGGGGTAGCTGTGGACGTAGCTCTTGCGCTGGACGAGCACGGCTCTCCTGTCGCGCTCAATCGCAGCCAGCGGCCCGCTCGAATCGCGCAGATCCGCGACGATCGGCTTGTTTGCGTCGAAGACCTGCAAGCCCTCGTAATCGGGGACTTCGGCGGTGAAGCAGCCTCCGTCGTCGACCGGAACGACCGTGCCGATTCCGGCCTCCTGGCAGGCGATCATGTCGTCCTCGCCGAATGCCGACGCCATGTGGACCAGACCGGTGCCGTCCTCCGTCGTGACGAAATCCGCCTCGACGACAGTCCAGACGTTCGGCCCGGGATCCGCGCCCTCTTCGAGATATTCGGGCGCATTGAAGTAGTCGAAAATCGGATGGTACCTGCGTCCCACAAGATCCTTGCCGGAAATCTGCGCGAGCACCTCCGGCTCTGCTCCGAGCTCTTTCTCGTAAGCCTTAAGACGCGACTCGGCGACGACGACGTCCTCGCCCGCCACAGGCGAGTCGAGGGCTTCGGGGACGCGGACGACGGCGTAGTCGACGTCCGGCCCGACGGCGACGGCGAGATTCGAGGGCAGGGTCCACGGCGTGGTCGTCCAGATGAGGATCAACTCGGGGCGCTCCGCCCCCTCGCGGACAGGCTCGACCAGCCGCATGCCGACGGTGACCGTCTCATCCTGGCGGTCCTGGTAAACCTCGTCGTCCATCTTCAACTCGTGGTTGGACAACGGGGTTCGATCGTTCCAGCAGTATGGAAGGACCCGGTAGCCCTTGTAGACGAGGCCCTTGTCGTAGAGCGTCTTGAACGCCCACATGACGGACTCCATGTAGGTGGGGTCGAGGGTCTTGTAGTCGTTGTCGAAGTCGACCCATCGCGCCTGGCAGGTGACGTACTCCTGCCATTCGTCGGTGTAGCGGAGCACTGAGGACCGGCAGGCCTCGTTGAAGGCCTCGATTCCGATTCCTCCTTCGCGCGTGATCTCCGAGACGTCCTCGATTCCCAGAAGGCGCTGAGCTTCGAGCTCGGCGGGAAGCCCGTGGGTGTCCCAGCCGAAACGGCGTTCGACGCGGCTTCCCTTCATCGTCCGGTAACGCCCGACAACGTCCTTGATGTATCCCGTCAACAGGTGGCCGTAATGAGGCAGACCGTTTGCGAAAGGGGGGCCGTCATAGAAGACGAACTCGTCGGCTCCGTTCGGGCCTGCGGGCCGGTTGTCGATGGACGCTTGAAAGGTCCCGTCCTTCTTCCAGAAGGCGAGAATGCCTTCCTCCATCTTCGGGAAGTCCGGCGACGCCTCGACGCGCGCCTGACGGTCCAAGGGATAGTGGCCTTTAGCACCCATTGTTGCTCCTCGTACATCGCCCGAGCGAGGACGACTCTCGGCGGTTGCCTTAAGCCGCGGTACCACCCCGCTTGCCCCGCGCGATGCGTGGCCTCTCATTGGGACGATGACGGGTCCAACCGCCCGGTTCTACTTGGGACGGAAACATTGAACTTCGAAGACTTCATTTCGAAGGGCGATGTTCCTTCCGGTTCTTCCGGGAGCTCGCCGGTGATAGCCGGGTCAACGCGAAAGTTTATTCTAGCGATGTTTTCGGCAGATCGAAAGGGGTCGGAGAAGTGACGTTGGAAACCTTCTCCCCTGGCCAGAAGCTTCGCCAGGAAGCCGCGAAGGCTTGTCGGTCCTTCCCGGAAAAGGACAAAGGCGTCCCCCGAGGATCGACAGGGCGGACTTATCGCGCCTGTCGATCCTCGGGGGACGTAGAGGAAGGGTTTAAGCCCCAGCCGTTTTACGGGAGCCGTCTCCAAAGCCGCAGCTTTTCAGCCCCGGCTCTCACAGGAGGGTCATGCCTTCTTTCGACGAAGGATGAGGATGCCTCCCGCTGCGGCGATCAGTGCGACGGCCGCCATTCCGGCGACCGAAGCTCCGGTGTTGGGAAGGGACTTTCCGCGATTGGCCGCCTTCTGCTCGACCTTCGGCGCCATTGACTTGGCTGCCTTCGGAGGAACGGGCTTTCCAGCCTTTGACATCGGCGGAACCGGCTTCGAAGGCTCGGCGACCGGCTTCGACGGATCAGCAACCGGCTTCGAAGGAGTTGCCGAAGGCGTCACCGAAGGGGTGGCCGAAGGCGACGGCGTCGATGTGACGGACGGCGTCGGCGACGGGGCATCCGAAGGCGACGGCGTCGGGGACGGAGAAGGCGCCGGCTTGGTGTAGACGTTCGTGAATGTCAGGGCCTTGACGGCGTCCTTCTCCTCCAAGGTGAAGGTCTGAGGCTCGGCGATTTTGACTGTGTAATCGCCGTTTTGCGCCGAAGTTTCGTCTTCGGTCACGGTGCAGGAGGTTCCCACCGGGAGCTGTTTGCCCAGGGGCGTCGCGGTCCCGTCTCCGGAGACCTCCAGCTTGCCTTTGACCTCGTCTTCTCCGGTCGGCTTGCAGGTGTAGCCGAAGACGAACTTCTTCGTGGAAAGATTGAGGCCTTCGGGGGCTTCTATCTTCTTCGCCACGGAGAACGAGGCGTAGTCCATGGTGTAGGTGTTCTTCGCTTTGACATGGATTTCACACGGCGCCGGCCCGACGGGGAAGTTGAATTCGATCGAGCGGGCTGTGACGTCCACTTCGGCCTTTTTCGCCGACGACGCGCGGGATGCGGCCTTGGAAGCCGAGGCCCGCTTTGCCGAGGCGGAGGAAGCCGTCTTGGCGACCGACGCCGGACGGCTCTGAGGCGCCTGTCCGGGCGGAGGGGCCTTGCACTTGCGCTCCTGGGACATTTCCACGGCGAGCGTAGCTCCGGTTACGCTGGCGTCTTTCTCAGTCACCTTGCAGCGGTCGCCGCCGAGCTTGTCGATCTTGACTTCTTTGCCGGGCTCGACCTTCACCGTGCCGCTGGAAAGCACTTTGCCGTCGTTGTCCGTGCACGAATACTCGTACTCGAAAGTCGCGGGGGCGAGCTTGGCCCCATCTCCGAGGACTTCTTTGGAGATGGACACGACGCCGCTGTACGGGCGATAGAAGTTATTCACTCGCACTCCCACCGGTTGGTTCGCAACAATCGGGAAATCGGTCGATTGCTGAGCCTTGTTGCTTTGACCGGCCTGCGGGACGGACTGGGGGCTGCGGCCGCCGGGAGGCCGCGGGGCGGGGCTGGTGGACGCGACGATATCGTAGCGCCAGTAAGCGTTCGGAACGGAGGCGTCCTGCTCGGTCAACGTGCAGGTCCCCTCGGGGACGTCCGCGACCCTCACAGGGACACCCGGCGTCAGTTTGAGCGCGTCTTCCTTCGTCGTCGCCCCTGCCGCATTGCGGCAGACGTAATTGACGGTGAAAGTCGAGGGCGCCACGAAATTCGGCGCCGAGAACACGCTCTTGACGACGGTGAATTCGCCGGTCGCTTCAGCGGGCTTGTTCTTTGCGGTCGCCGCGGGGCGGTTCCCGGATGCCGTCGACGCTGCTGCGGTCGGGGCCGAAGCCGCCGCTTTCGCGGGCGCTTTGGCGCGGGCGGGCGCCGTCGTCCCTGCGGATGCGACGGGCCTTGCGCCGGCGCCGGGCTTTGAAGCGGCCGAGGTCGCAGTTCCCGCTTTCTTCCCCGCAGCGCTCTGCTTGGCCGAAGGCGTCGCCTTTGCGTCGGAGGCCCCGGGGGTGACTATGCCGCCGAGACCCGAAGAAACAATGCCGCCGATGGAAACGGTTCGCTGAGAATCCGCCGTTCCCCTGGTTGTTTCATTGCCGGTGGCAGGGTCCGCATGCGCCGAGTTCCCACCGGGAATGACGAGCGCGCCCAAAGAGAGGGCGGAGGCGGCAATCACGCCGAACGCTCGGGCAGGGGCGGTGAGCCTCCCCTTTTTCTTTGTGCCCATTGTTTGCCTTTCGCTGAAAAGCCCGGGCCTGCGCGTCTCAGCGGGCCCGGTCGGTAAGTTACCCAAACACGATAACACCGCATTTCCAGGATTTTCGGCGCAAACATACAACCTGAGGAGGAAAGGAAGGTCGTAGTCCCACCCGCTGAAACTCGCCAAAACATGCTCCTGGCAGTCCCGCGTTTCAGCCGCCCGCAGCGAATCGCAGCCGCGCCGATGCGCACATATGGCAAGCTGAGCACCGATCAGCCCATAGGGGGATCGCGGCTTCCTGAAGGCCCACGACGACGCCCAGAATTCGATGAAGCAAAACGGATCAAGCCGCAAACCCACGGAGCCGGCCCTGCCGGCCCACGAACGCCGCCCACCGAGGCAAGGGTCGGGGTTGCCCGTCAAGGCGAGAGCCGCCTCCGGGGGCGGCTCCGGCCATTCAACGTCGCCTTAAGGCCATTCGTCGTCGCCCGAAGGCTCCACACGCGACGACGGCGCGCACCGCTCGCAACCGTGCGGGCGCGCCGACTTCCTCGTCGCCAACCGCCACCGCGAGTGTTGGTTGCGCGCCCATGGCGTGGAAAGGGAGGCGTGAAATTCCACAGCCACGGAGAGGATACCCAAGGGAGGCGTGAAATTCCGCTTGGGATGGTAAAGATGATAGCAGGGATTGGGCGGGACATCCAACCGGACTGCGCCCATATCCAAGGCCGATCCACGGATGTCATATTACTTTTCCGTAGCAGACAGTTTCGTTTTTGTAAATAGTGGACGAAGGCCACACTCTAAAGAAAAGGGGAACATATCCCCGCCATTCCAAGCTTATGCCGAGGGCATGGGTAGAAAGACACCGCCTCCAGGCCTTTGACTTAATCGAATAATGCTACACAATCGCAGTATGCAACACAAAAAAGCACGCTTACACACCGCACTTGCAGCCCTTGCACTGACTGTACCGCTTTGCACGGGTTTCTCTGCGGCACAAGATTCTGCTGGCAATCAAAACAAGACAAACGACACCTCTTCGGTTTCTGAAGCCTCTTCCGCTTCGAATCAAAAGCTCGCTTCCGCGAACGTTCTTTCCAAGGGAGACGACGATTCCGACGATGAGGACTCCGACGACGAAGGGAACGACTTCGACGAGAACGGGGACAATTCCGACGGCGACAATTCGGGCAACGGGCAGCATCAAGCCAGCGCCCCCCAGGCTCCGCTGCGCGGGATCACCATCACCTCGATCAAGGACATCGATCAGACCCTGTCCGTGATTCGCTCGAGTGAGAAGAAGCTGACCGTGCGCGTGGTGATCCGCCCCGATGTCAGCATGGACGAGTACAAGCAGGCCATCGAGACTCTCCGCCCGCATGCCTACATCATGGTTGAGATCCTCGATGCCAACAACTGGGCGCCCGCAAGCGCCGAGTCGCTCAGCAACCTCACCGAGGAAGCGATCCAAGCCTTCGGCGACAAGGTCGACATCTGGGAGGTCGGCAACGAGCTCAACGGTTCGTGGCTCGGCGCCTCCCCGCAGGAAATCAACCAGAAGGTCGAGGCGACGTACGATGTGGTAAAGCGCCACGGAGGGCGGACGGCGATCACGCTCAACTACTGGTCTCACAGGGGCTGCTACGAGAAGTCTTGGGAGAACCTCGACTCCTACGTCGGCACCATGCCGGAAAAGCTGCACCAGGTCGATTACATGTTCCTGTCCGTCTACGAGTTCTCCTGCAACCCCGCGCAGCAGCCGAGCTCCAGCGACCTTGCTGAGACGCTGAAGAGCCTGGGCAAGACCTTCCCGTCGGCGAAGCTTGGAATCGGCGAGATCGCCGCCAACGGCCCGGACGACGAGAAGGCCGAATCCGACCTCGCGACCAAGAAGCGCATCGCCAAGCGGTACTACGGCATGCACAACGAGCTGACTGAGGCCGTGGGCAGCAGGTACGTCGGAGGCTACTTCTGGTGGTACTTCTACGAGGACGCCGTCACCCGCGACACCCATATGTGGCCGACCCTGAAGAATCTTCTGAACAAGATCTGACAGGCAAATCTGCGCCTGACAAAACAGCGGGCGTTTGACAGTCCAGTCGACGTCTGACAGTCCATTGCCTCGGGCCCCGTCCGTTTAGGGCGGGGCCCTTTGCCGCCCGCACCGATTCCCGAGGAACAGGCCCGGCCGAACGCGAGGCTTTCGCCGCCGGAACGGCAAGATTGGGCGCGCCACGCGTCGCCCAGGCAAGAAGAGCGCCCTTCACGCGTCGCGGGAGTCTTCTCATGCTGCGTCGCAGCGTCCACGCGAACGAACGGGATCGAGGATCAAACGCAGCGGGGGCGGCGCGAGAATCCTCCTCTGCAGCGCCCCAACCGGCCCTATCGGATCAGGCGTATCGGGGGCGGCACGCTCGGATCAGCGCGTTTTGCCAAACCGGTCCTCGCCCGAGGAATCGACTTGGAGCGACGAAACGGGCAATGCGCCGTCGGCGTCGGAATTGCGCACAAGCGTCCGCGCGTCTGACTGGTTGCGCGGCATCACCCGCACCAGGTCGATGTTGACATGAGGCGGGCGGGTCAGGGCCCAGGCGATGACGTCGGCGACGTCGTCAGCCACGAGGGGCCCTTCGACGCCCGCGTAGACGGCTTGCGCCCGCCTCGCGTCGCCCAGGCGGTTGAGCGAGAACTCCTCCGTTTTCACAAGCCCGGGGGCGACCTCGACGACTCGGACCGGCTCGCCCAAGAGCTCGAGGCGAAGGGTTCTGGCCAGCACCCGTTCGGCGTGCTTGGCGGCCACGTAGCCGGCTCCGCCGGGATAGATTTCGAAGGCCGCCATCGACGTCACGAAGACGACGTCGCCGCCCGCCTCGCGCAGGTGCGGCAAAAGCCCCTTTGTCAGCCTGAGGGTCGCCAGCACGTTCTTCTCGTACATGCCGAGCCAGGCGACGGGATCGCCTTCGGCAACCGAATCGACGCCGATGGCCCCGCCCGCGTTGTTGACGAGCCCGGTCACCGCTCCTCGCGAAGCCGCGTACTCGACGAGGCGTTCGACGTCGGCCTCGTCGGTCAGATCGGCCGCGTGGCAATCGCATCCCGTTTGGCGCGCGAGCTCCCGAAGGCGTTCCTCGCGCCTCGCCGTGGCGAGGACGTCAAACCCCTCGGCGACGAGCCTGCGAACCGTCGCCTCGCCGATGCCGGTGGACGCTCCCGTCACGATCGTCCTTCCCCGTGCCGCTGCATTTCCGTGTGCCATGTCTCCCCTTTCGCTTCGAAGCTTGTGCCCGCTTGCCGGGTGGGTCCATTGTCTCGCACCCGGCAATCCCAGCGTCCCACATCCGGCTTCCCCGCTATGCGCGGTGTTTCGCACCGGCCTTCGGGCCGACTTGTGATGCGCCTTCCGCTTCCAGGCTTCCATCAGACCGGGCGGCACGGACGCGGATGATCGGGCCGAACCGCACCAGGCCAAGCGGCGCGAATACGGGGCCGGGCCGAACCGCACCAGGCAGTCACGGATGCGGATGACCAGCCACCGCACCGGGCCAAGCGGCGCGAATACGGGCAACCGGGCCGGACGGCACGAATGCACACGACAAGGCCAAGCGGCAGGGAATAGCCGCATTGCAATAGGATTGACGGAAACAGGACAACCGGCGGAGGGACATTCATGATCGGCATCATCGGCATCGGCGCCATGGGCGGAGCGATCGCCCGCGGGCTCATCGCGGCGGGCGCCGCGCCGGGCGAGCTAGTCGTCTATTCTGCGGACGTCGAGGCCAACGCCCGATTCGTGCGCGAAACCGGCGCGAAGCTGGCGTATTCGAACGTCGATCTGGTTGAGAGGGCGGGCGACGGCGCGATCGTCGTCGTGGCCGTCAAGCCCTTTGCGGTCGGCGGCGTGCTCGACGAGATTCGAAAGGCCGCCGCAAGGCGCGGAAGCGTCATCGTCTCCGTGGCGGCCGGAACGCCAATCGAATTCCTCGAGTCCCGCCTGGAGCCGGGCCAGCCGGTCGTGCGGACGATGCCGAATATGGCCGCCGCCGTCGGCGCTTCCGTCACCGCCTACGCTTGCAATCCAGCCGCCGAGCCGCGCGCTGACGACGTCGCAGACGTCCTCGCCTCGATCGGCATCGCCGAGCCGATGGCCGAGAACGACTTTTCGGCGTTCAGCGCCATCGCGGGATGCTCGCCGGCCTTCACCTTCGGTTACATCGACGCCATGGCAAGGGCGGCCGTGAAAAACGGACTGCCCAAGGCGTCCGCGACCCGCATCGCAGCCCAGGCCGTGTACGGCGCCGCGAGGCTTTTGCTCGCGAAGCTCGACGACGGAACGAGCGCCGCCTCTCTCGCCGACGCCGTGCAATCCCCCGGAGGAACCACCGTGGCGGGCGTGGTGGAGCTGGAGC
>ERZ773014.1061-NODE-1061-length-17945-cov-5.978480_pt1 | contig 17945 bp, 11 predicted proteins | sample MGYA00580841_ERZ773014 | MGnify/ENA primary metagenome ERZ773014 (study PRJEB29015, sample SAMEA2737989) | human oral metagenome | biome: human oral; feature: human-associated habitat; material: dental | place: China | collected 2067 ...
ACATCTTTGCCGCCCGGTATCTCCTCCACCACGGGGACGCGGAGAATGCCGTCATTTGTGGGGAGCGCGCGTATGCAAAGCGCCCTGTGAACCTCGCGGTCTGGAAGGTGCTCGCGCTCGCCTACAAGGAAGCCGGACGGAGGATCGATGCAATCACAATGCAGGGGCTGATCCACGCGCTGTATCCGACGGAAGACATTTCCCTCACATTGCCCAAAAAAGATCTTGGGGCTGCCTTGGAGCGCTTTTCGCTTGCCGCCAACACCTGTAATAGTGCCCCTATGCTGAGCAGTCGCGCCTATATCGAAAACGGGACGCTGTGCTTTCGCCCCGATATCTTTCTTGGAGAGACGATCCCCCTCATGGAGCGGGCGGGGACACCGCGCCTCTGGGCGGGTGTATTCGTGGACGAGGGCTTCCTCTCGACAATGGGCATGGTGTACGAAAACGTGCGGCACGATCCCTTCTTTATGGTAAACGACCGCGACGTTACCTTTGACCTGCAGCGTGCCGAGACGGTCACGGGACAGCATCGCATCGAGCTGTCGGACGGCGTGCCTGTCGCGCTGCCCGTCGCGGGAACGAAGTTCGCGCAGGGCTTTGGCATCAGAGACAGCAGTGGCGAGCATACGGGGCATCTCGGCAAATACGCATTCAGCTATTTCCGTCTCAATGAGAGCGTCACGCTGCGCTCAGAGGACGGCGTTCCCTATGCCGTCGGCACGCCGATCCCGCTGCGCCACAGTCCCGCGCGAAAAAAACTCGTGCTGAACATCCTCGTGGACGGGCTGTGCGGTCCTGCGATGCGCGAACTCGGTGCGGCGTACATGCCGCGCATTGCGCGCTTTTTCGCGCAGGGGACGGTATTCCATCAGCATTTCTCCGCCGCAGAGTATACGCTGCCCTCCCTCCCCTCCATCGAGACGGGGCTTTACTCCCACCACACGCACGTATTCAACGAGCGGGACAGCCACGAGATGCCGCATACGCTGCGGACGCTCGCGGAGCAGATGAAGGCGCTCGGCTACTACTGCACCGCCCCGATGGCAGCGGGGCAGTGCTGCTACTACGGCACGTACCGCGGCTATGACCGCCTCATCACGAACTATGGATTTCTGCCCGCCTACGAGGGTGTCGAGCGCACCCTGCGGATACTGGAGGCATTTCCCGATACGGATCACTTCATGCTCCTCCACATATCGGACGTACATACACTGAACATCCAGACCCCGCTCAAATTCTCCACGGCAGCGGAGCTGCACATGCCCCTCGCGGATCGCTTTGTTCCCTTCGACCCGAACGTGCCGAGCGTCAGAACTCCACATCTGCCGATTTATCTGGAGCAGTTCCGCATCAGCCTCGCCCATATCGACCGCACGCTCGGACAGCTCCTCAGCTTCATTGAGGAGCACTATGACGAGGATGAATATATCGTAAACCTATACTCCGATCACGGCTGCGCACTCTTTGATCCATGCTCGGTGACCACAGATGTGGATATCATCGGCTCATACGCAACTGGTGCAACGTGGATGATGCGCGGCGCAGGAGTCCCTGAAGGTGTCATTGCGGACGAACTGACCGCCTCCGTGGACATCTATCCGACACTAGCACATCTCGCGAACTTTCCCGCAGGGCAAACCGACGGCAATCTGCCCGCCGTGTTCGGCGGCAAAAAACGCGATGCTGTCTATTCCGCCTCGCAGTATCCAGGACAGACGTTTAAACTCGCCGTGCGCACACACGTACACACACTACGCCTCGAAACTCGCGCGCCTGTCGATGACGACGGGACGGTAGACTTCGCAGGGGCACGAGTCGGGATCTATCCACGGGAACACGAGCTCGAGGAGGACTATGCGGTGGATTCCGCAGAGCTGCGCGCGTTCTTCTATCCGTGCGCACGCGATTTCGTGCGAGAGATCGCCAGCAACGGGGAGCGCTTCCCACTGCCGGAACAGGTATGAGCCAAACCGACGGAAAGGACGACTGTATGACGAACGATTTTACGATATTCTGGCGCAATAACGAGCGCGCCTCTGCGCTCTTTTACGATCTCCTCGAGCGCTCGGAGCGCGGCGCATACGACGATGATTTCCTCGTGCAGCTGGCTGCATATCGGGAGGCTGCACCGGAATCCGAGCGTGCGGACATCTTTGCTGCACAGTATCTCCTCCATCACGGAGATGCGGAGACCGCAACGCTCTGTGCCGAGCGATCCTATCGCGCACGCCCTGTCCAGCATGCGGTCTGGTCTGTGCTCTCCCCTGCGTACAAGGCGCTCGGACGCTATGCAGATGCACTCGTCATGCAGGGGCATTCTGCACAGCTCTATAATGTTCCGATTGCAGTCGAAGACTACCCCTCAGAGGCAATTACAGAGGAGGCGCTCGATCGCCTGTCCATCATGCTGTCCCGTCCGGGTTTTGGGGCAATGGCGACACGTGCATCCTATGATCCGGAAAAGGGGATTACAACGGAGGGCGGCGTTTTTGCAGGGGAATTTCTCCCCATCTCACCGCATATTGCGCCGCCCTACTATGTCGGCGTCTATGCCGAGCAAGGTCTTCAGGGCGATAAGGCATGGCAGCTGAACACGCTGCGCAACGCTTTTGGCGTTACATATTTCGGCGCAGGAGATTTCACCTTCGATGTGCTTCGTGCACAGCGTGCCCCGGGTGCGGCGCATATTGAACTGGATCCCGGGGAGGAAGTCGTGCTCCCCATCATTGGGACGGTGCTCCCCGCGTATGGAATGCGCGATCCGCAGCGCATCCGTGTGCGTACCGACCACATCGACGAGCTCGGATGGCTGAACGTGGCAACACCGAACTTCTTCCGACTGAATGAGTCGACCGACTTCACCTCGGAGCAGGATTTTCTTGTAGGTCGACCAATCCCGGTGGGCAGAAAATCGTCACGCCCTCGTCTCGTCCTGAACATTCTTGCCGATGCGATGCCGTGGCAGATACTCCGCAGCTGTTTTGCGGAGCAGATGCCGCAGACGGCACGCTTCTTCGCGCAGGGACTCATCTTCGATCAGCATTTCTCCGTGGCAGAGTATACCTACCCGTCCTTTGCCACAATTGAAACGGGAATGTATCCGCAGCACAGTCAACTCTTCAACAACAAGATTACCGTCACGCTGCCCGAAGAATATGTGACGCTCTCTGAACGGATGCGCAGCGCCGGCTATGCGACGGCAAATCTCATGGGTATTGGCGACGGCATATACAGCGGTGCAACGCGCGGCTATGACCGTTTCCTGATCTCACCCTATCGACAGCAGAACTATGAAGCCGTGGAACGCGTCATTCGCCAGCTCGAGAGCATGGGGGATGCTGATAATTTCATCCTCGTTCACTCCTCTGATGTGCACCCTTGGCCTTCTCCAATGTTCCAATATCCGACGGCCGCACAGGCGCGTCTGCCGCTTGCGGAACGCATGACCGAGACGATCGAGACCCCGCCGAGCCCGTATCTGCGCCCCTGTCCCCTGAATCAGGAGGCATTCTGGCTGGGCGTGCGGGAGCTTGACCGGACGCTTGGCATGCTCTTTTCCTATCTGGAGCAGAACTATGCTCCAGATGAGTATATTGTAAATCTCTACTCCGATCACGGCGTTTCGATCTTCAGTGAGCATCCGTACATTGTGGATCCGTTTCTCACAGGGGCAACGTGGATGATGCGTGGAGCAGGCATCCCTACGGGCGTGGTCTCAAATGAGCTGACAAGTCCCGTGGACATCTATCCGACACTGGGACATCTGCTGGGGTTCCCCGTGGATGACTATATCGACGGCGTTGTGCCGCGCGCATTCGGCGGAACGGGACGTGAGATCACGTTCAGCAACTCACTCTTCCCGACAAAGCCCTATTTCCTCGCGGTACGCTCGGCGACGCATACCCTCTGCCTTGAGACGGAGGAAGCGGTCGCAATGGACGGAACGGTCGATATCGCAAAGGCGAAGGTCGCCATCTATCCGCGTGACCATGAACGTGAAGCAGGCTATGAGGTGGACAGTGAGGAGCTGCGTGCGTTCTTCTATCCGCGTGTGCGCGAATTCCTGAAGAGGATCGCAAGCAACGGGGAAAGCTTTCCACTGCCGGAGCAGGTATGAGCCAAATCGACGGAAAGGACGGCCGTATGACGGACGATTTCACCATATTCTGGCGCAATAACGAGCGCGCCTCTGCGCTCTTTTACGACCTCCTCGACCGCTCGGAGCGCGGCGCATACGACGACGATTTCCTCGCGCAGCTCGCGGCATATCGAGAGGCTGCACCGGAATCCGAGCGTGCGGACATCTTTGCTGCGCGCTATTTGCTTGCACATGGCGATGCAGAATCCGCAGTTATTTGCGGCGAGCGCGCCTATCGAAAACGCAGCATCAATCTTGAGGTCTGGAAGATCCTCGCTGCCGCTTACAAAGCCCTCCATCGGGAGATGGAGGCGCTCGAAATACAGGGGCGTGCTTATGGCCTCTATGGTGCACCGAAACCTGTAATCAATCTGCCGGAGACCGATGTAAAGGAGGGCTTGGGGCGTCTTTCCCTTGCCATGGGGAACTGCCTGTATACGCCCAGTTCGACTGGCCGTGCCTGCCTAGAGAACGGAGCGCTGCACTTTCGTCCCGATATCTTTATCGGCGAGGAGATTCCGCTCACGATGCCGCCCGGCAGCGCACGTTTTTGGAGTGCCGTTTATACCGAAAACTCCTGTCTGTCCGATCACAGCCATATGCTGTCCGCACTGCGCCATACGGATGCGTTTTCCCGCTACGAGCATCATGAGTTCTTCTTCAACCTGCAAAAGGCAACGGAGGTGCGCGGCACAACGAATATTCAGCTCCCTCCCGGCACGGAGGCGATCATCCCGATCGCTGGAACTGCAGTAAACCAGCCGCTCTCCGTAACTACCGCATCGGGCGGCGCGCAGGAAACTCCACTCGGCAAATGGGCATTCAGCTACTTCCGCCTCAGCGAGGACACTACCCTCCGCTCCGCGGAGGATACGCCCTACGCTGTGGGCACTCCGATCCGCCTCGGGCACAGCCCGCAGCGGCGCAAGGTTGTCCTGAATCTGTTCATCGATGGTCTGTCATGGGCTGCGACACGCCCCTATGCGGCGACACATATGCCGAACATCATGCGTTTCTTCTCCCGCGGCGTGATCTTCGATCAGCATTTCTCGACCTCAGAGTACACACTGCCCGCGCACCCCGCCATCGAGACCGGCTGTTATCCCCATCATACGCAGATATTCAACATAAAGGCCGGGGGTGAGCTCCCGCGGAGCATGCCGACCATCGCGGAACGCATGAGCGCGCTCGGCTACTACTGCGCGGCCCCGGCAGCATCCACACAGGGCATTTCTCATGGTGTGTTGCGTGGATTCGATCGCGCAATTGCCGCTTCCTGGATACTGAACTCCTCCTTTGGTGCGGACTCCGCAATTCGTCACATCCGGGCATTCGATGAAGCAGACCAATTTCTCTTTCTCGATATACTTGACATACATCCGTACAATGCCATCGGATTCAAATTCGATACCGCCGTTGAGACCCGACTTCCTCTCTCGGAGCGGTTCTTCCCCCATGATGCGAGCACGGCAAGCGTTCGCCTGCCCAGTCTCCGCATCTATCAGGAACAGTATCTGGAACGGCTGCAGCAGACCGACCGCAATCTTGGTCTTTTACTCGCGTACCTGGAGGAACATTTCACAGAGGACGAATACCTCGTGAACCTATACTCCGATCACGGCATCGCAATATTCGGAAGCACTTCGACAGGTATTATCGACGTCATCAGCGAGTGCTCCACCAGTGCTGCGTGGATGATGCGCGGCGCCGGTGTGCCGGAGGGCGTGACCGTCGATGACCTCACCAGCTCCATTGACATTTACCCCACCCTTGGAAAACTCTGCGGATACCCCGTCGCAGACGATATTGACGGCCAGCTTCCCGCCATCTTCGGCGGGACGGCACGTGACGCCGTGTACAGTGCCTCCCAATATCCAGGACAGACATATAAGCTCGCTGTACGCACGCATGAGCATGTGCTGCGCCTGGAGACACAAGAGGTCGTCGACGAGGACGGAACGACCGACTTCATGATTACGCGCACCGGCATCTATCCACGCGGACATGAGCTCGAGGAAGCGCATCGCATCGACTCCGCAGAGCTGCGTGCATTCTTCTGGCCGCGTGCGCGGGACTTTGTCAAAGAGACGGCCAACAACGGCGAGTTCTGGCCCGCGATGCGCGCAGCGCGTCCCGCGTGGTTCGGCGGACCAGCCTAGTGTTTGGAAAAGAGGCTATGATGGACGATTTCACCGTATTCTGGCGCAATAACGAGCGCGCCTCTGCGCTCTTTTACGATCTCCTCGAGCGCTCGGAGCGCGGCGCATACGACGATGATTTCCTCGTGCAGCTGGCTGCATATCGGGAGGCTGCACCGGAATCCGAGCGTGCGGACATCTTTGCTGCACAGTATCTCCTCCATCACGGAGATGCGGAGACCGCAACGCTCTGTGCCGAGCGATCCTATCGCGTCCGTCCGATGAGTCCCGCCGTTTGGGAATTACTTGCCCGTTCGTACAAGACGCTCGGCCGCTATACAGATGCGCTCGTCATGCAGGGCTATCTGAGCGGCTGCGGCATCCCCCTCGCGCTCAATCTTCCGCGCGCAGCATTGAACACACATGCACTCGACCGTCTCTCTATTGCCATGTCCGCGCCGTCCTACGCTCCATTTGCCACGCGCATGGGCTATAACCCGGAGGAGGGACTGGTCGAGCGCGACGCGCTTTTTCTCGGCGAGACGCTGCCCGTCAGCTCCCACATCGAACCGCCCTACTACGTCGGCGTCTATGCAGAGCAGGGGATGCAGGGCGATCACGTGTGGCAGATCGACACGCTCCGCAACGCACCAGGGCTCTCCTATTTCGGCGGCGGCGACTTCACATTCGATCTCATCCGTGCACAGCAGGTGCCAGGGCGTGCCGATCTGCAGCTTGCCCCGCAGGAGGAGGTGATCCTCCCCGTCCTCGGAACAGTACTCCCTCTGCTGGATGTGCAGGAGGCACAGCAGCTTCGCATACAGACGGATGAGCTGGATGATACGGCATGGCTGAACATCGGAACGCCGAATTTCTTCCGTCTGGATCGGAGTGCGACACTCTCTTCGGCGCAGGATTTTGTCGTCGGTACGCCGATCCGCATCGGGCACAGTCCCACGCGGCGCAAATTCGTTCTAAACCTCCTCATTGACGCACTCCCTTGGACTCTGCTGCGCGACTCTTTTGCCGAAAAGATGCCGCAGACTCATCACTTTTTTGAGAAGGGGACGATCTTCGATCAGTGCTTCTCCACGGCGGAGTATACCTATCCGTCGATCGCTGCAATCGAGACGGGAATGTATCCGCAGCACAGCGGCATCTTCAATGACAGATTCACCATCGATCTTCGTCCCGATGATGTGACGATCTCGGAGCGAGCGCGGACGGCGGGCTATGCGACAGCGCAGCTGATGGGATTTGGAGGCGGGGTATACAACGGCATTGTGCGCGGTTATGACCGTCTCATTGTCTCCATGTACCGCGCACAGACCTATGAGGGCGTCGAGCGCGTCATTCGCCATCTGGAGGCATTTCCCGATATCGACCATTTTCTCCTGCTTCACGCAAGCGAGGTGCATCCGTATCCGTCGCCGCTCTATCAGCTCCCAAGTGGCGTACAGGCGCATCTCTCCCTCGCAGAGCGCGTCACAGAGGCTCCGTCTATGCCCAGTCCCTATATGCGCCCGAACGCGGTGAGTCAGTGTGCATTTTGGCAGAGCATCCGCGATACGGATCGTGCGCTCGGTACGCACTTCGCCTATCTTGAGCAGCACTATGCGCCCGAAGACTACCTCGTGAATCTCTACTCCGATCATGGGGTTGCCATCTTCAGTGAGCCGCATGACATTGTGGGCACGCATCTGACGGGGGCGGCATGGATGATGCGCGGCGCGGGTGTGCCCGCGGGTGTCATAGCGGATGAGCTCACGAGCACGGTGGATATCTACCCTGCACTCAGTCATCTCCTCGGCTTTCCCGTTGGCGGAAATGTGGACGGTGTGCTGCCCAAAATATTCGGCGGTACGGGTCGTGAGGTCGCATTCAGTAACTCGCTCTATCCGACGAAGCCCTACTTCCTCGCGGCGCGCTCCCTGACACATGTACTTCGTCTCAATACGGAGGAGGCGGTTCTCACGGACGGCACGGTCAATCTCGAAGGAGCATGCGTCGCCATCTACCCGCGCACGCATGAAGGAGAGCTTGGCTATGAGATAGACATCCCGGAACTGCGTGCATTCTTCTATCCGCGCGTGCGGGAATTCTTGCGGAAAATCAACAATAATGGGGAAGTTTTCCCACTGTCGACAGTGAAATGAGTGGCATCATGAGAAGAGGAATCCATATGACGGACGATCTTACGGTATTCTGGCACAATAGCGAGCGTACCTATGAGCTCTTTCAGGATCTCCTTACACGCTCGGAGCGCGGCGCATACGATGATGATTTCCTCGCACAGCTCGCAGCCTATCGCGCAGCTGCGCCGGACTCTGAGCGCGCGGATATCTTTGCCGCGCGCTATCTGCTTGCCCAGGGGGATGCGGAGAATGCACTTCTCTGCGCGGAGCGTGCACAGGAGAAGCGCCCCCTTAGCCCCGCCCTATGGAGCGTACTCGCAGACACCCATTCCGCACTGGCGAATACACTGGAGGCTGCCGTATATAAAATCTATCTCCATCGTCTTGCAGGGGAAGACGCACCCGATGCTCCGCCCATACTCAACAATGCCGCACTGATGCGACTCACGCGTGCGATGAATGACTGCCTTGATGCACCGCTTGCAAAGAAGCGCGCGGTGATCGAAAACAAGGTGCTCTCATTCCGTCCTGACGTCTTTGTCGGCGAGTATCTGCCCGCTGCAGTTCCTGAGTGCAATGCCAGCTTCTGGGTGGGAGCCTATGCTGACGGGGGCTTTCTCTCCGATCGCGGTTATATGATTGCGGATGCACGCACGAAGGATTGGTTCCAGGATAATATCTGCCGTGACTTCCCATTTGATCTGCAGAAGGCGCACGAGGTGCGCCGTTCCGTTCAGGTGGATGTACCGCTGGGACGCGAGATTCTCCTCCCTGTCGCTGGGACACAGCCACTGCAGGAGCTCATCGTAAGCACGCCCTCAGAGAATGACCAGCTCGCCTACCTCGGCAAGTGGGCATACAGCTATATGCGCCTCTCCGAACCAACCGCGATCAGGTGTGAGGATGATGCACCATTCGCTGTTGGAACGCCCATCCTGCTCGGGCACAGTGCTGCACGCAAAAAACTCGTGCTGAACATCCTCGTCGATGGTCTTCCGTGGAACGTCGTACGACCGCACTTTGCCGCATGGATGCCGAACATTGCGCGGTTCTTTGCGCGCGGCACGATCTTCGACCAGCATTTTTCCACGTCAGAGTATACCTATCCGGCACTCCCTGCCATTGAGACAGGCCTCTATCCATACCGCACCCACCTCTTTCACGCGCAAACAAGCCATGAACTCGCACCGGAGATCCCGACGCTTGCCGAGTGCATGAAGGATCTCGGCTACTATACCGCTGCTCCCATATTGACAACGGACGGCATATACAACGGTACGATGCGCGGATATGACCGTCTGATCACGACAACGTGGAACCAGCCATCTTCCATCGGTGCCACGCGCACAATCCACCACATCGAGGCGTTCGGGGAGGCTGATCTCTTCACCTTCCTGCACCTCTCGGATGTGCATCCGTGGGATGCGATGGGATTTAATTTTGCATCCGAGGTGGAGACACGCCTCCCACTCCGACACCGTCTATTTGCATGGGAAAAGACAACGGCGAGTGTTCGTCTGCCCGATTTTGAGATCTACAAGGCACAGTTCCACGCGGGGCTGCGCGATGTCGACCGCCATATCGGCATGCTGCTCTCCTATATCGAAGATCACTATGCAGAGGATGAATATATTGTAAGTCTCTACTCCGATCATGGGAGTTCAATCTTTACGCCGCGTGCAGAGGGGACAGAGCTCGATGTCATCGGCGAGAACTCGACATGTGCAGCGTGGATGATGCGCGGTGCAGGTGTGCCGAGAGGGGTCATTGCGGACGAGCTGACCAGCATCGTAGATCTCTATCCAACGCTTGGGGCACTTACGGGTTTTCCCGTCGCCTCCGATATCGATGGCAACCTCCCGCAGATCTTCGGCGGCACAGCACGTGATGCGGTCATCTCTTATTCCCAGTACGCGGGGCAGACGTTTAAGCTGGCTGTGCGCAGCAAGACCCACGCACTCCGTGTTGAAACGCGCGGGTCTGTTCTGCAGGACGGAACGGCGGATTTTGCGGGAGCAATGGTAGGCATCTATCCGCGGGGGCATGAGCTCGAAGCGTCCTATGCCGCAGACAGCGACGAGCTGCGTGCATTCTTCTATCCGCGTGCACGACACTTCGTCCAGGAGATTGCAAACAATGGGGAGTTCTTCAAATCATGACGACAGATGAAAAGGAACTTGCAATGAGCGGCGATACGGTATTTTGGAAAAATAACGAGCGTTCCTATGCGCTGTTTCAGGATCTCCTTGCGCGCTCAGAGCGTGGTGCATACGATGATAATTTCCTCGCACTGCTTGCCGCATATCGTGAGGAGGATACAAACACCGCCTATGCGGACATCTTTGCGGCAGAATATCTGCTCGCAAATGGCGACGCAGAGTCTGCCATCGTCTGCGGAGAGCGTGCCTTTCGCAGACGGCCTGTCGAGCCGCGCGTCTGGGATGTACTCTCCCGCGCCTATGCGGCGGTGGGACGCTATGCTGATGCACTCGTTATGCAGGGCTATCCGCTGAACTTCTTCCATGTACCCATCTCTCTGGACGTGCCGGCTGCGGCTCTGACGGAGGAGACGCTGGCTCGCCTCTCGCGCGCAACGGGCAAGGCGAACTATGCTCCCTACGCCCTGAGCCGTATGCACTACACGCCCGCAGGGGGGCTGACCGCAGAGTCGACGGTCTTCTTCGAGGAGTTCCTGCCCGTCTCTCAGCATATTACACCGCATTATTACGTCGGTGCTTACACGGAACAGGAGATACACGGGAACAAGCGCTGGCTGATGCATTCGATTGCACATGCCTCAGGACTTGCGAACAATGTCGGCGGGGATTTTACCTTTGACATCATGCGTGCAGAGCGTGCGCCGAAGGAGGCCGCAATCTCCGTCGAGCCTGGTGCAGAGGCAATCATCCCCATCTTTGGCACAGCGGACGGGCAGATGCTCACGGCGCAGACAGAGACGGTGGATGACAATATCTGGCTGAATCCCGCAACGCCGAATTATTTCCGACTGAATGAAGATACGCGATTCACCTCGGCAGAGGACTTTATTGTCGGGACGCCGATCCGCCTCGGGCACAGCCCCACACGTAAAAAGCTCGTGCTGAACATCCTCGTGGATGCACTGCCATGGCAGGTGCTGCGCACTTCGTTTGCAGAGCATATGCCGAACACAGCACGTTTCTTTGCGCGTGGCGCGATCTTCGATCAGCATTTCTCCGTACTTGAGTACACCTATCCCTCGCTCCCGACGATCGAGACGGGAATGTATCCGCAGCATACAGGTGTCTTCAGCGAGTGGGCGGCGATCGAGCTGAGTGAGGACTATATTACGATCGCCGAGCGCGCACGAGATGCGGGCTATGCTACGTCCAGCCTCATGGGTGACGGCATCGGTATCTATAACGGGGTGACGCGCGGCTATGACCGCCTCGTCGTCTCTCCCTATCGCCTCCATGCCTATGAGGGCGTCGAGCGCACCATCCGTTATCTGGACGGCTGCGGGGAGGCGGATCACTTCATCTTCCTCCATTTCGGCGATGTGCATCCGTGGGGTGGGGAGGCGTTCCAGATCTCCTCTGCGGCACAGATGCGACTGCCGCTTGCGGGGCGTCTCTCCGGCTCGAAAGAGAAGGTGACGAGCCCCTATCTGCGCCCGAGCGCATTCTATCAAACAGCGTTCTGGCAGGCGGTACACGATACAGACCGCACGCTTGGTGCACTCTTTTCCTATCTCGAGGAGCACTATGCGCCCGAGGACTATCTCGTAAGCCTCTACTCGGATCACGGCGTGCCGATCTTCAGCCCGACGCATTACATCGTGGATGCGCAGCTGACGGGTGCAACGTGGATGATGCGCGGCGCCGGCGTCCCCGAGGGAATGGTCGCAGAGGAGCTGACGAGTGCAGTCGACATCTACCCCACGCTCGCCCATCTGCTCGGCTTTCGCGCAGGCGAAAATGTGGACGGAGTTCTGCCGAAACTGTTCGGAGGGACGGGGCGCGAGATCGCATTCAGCAATTCTCTCTTTCCACGTAAATACTACCATCTCGCAGCACGCGCGCGAGAGCATACGCTCTGTCTCGAGACACTGGATCCCGTCTCCCTCAGCGGCACTGCCGATCTCGCACGGACAAAGGTGAATATCTACCCACGTGCCTTTGAGGGCATTGCAGGACACGAGATCGACAGCCCGGCACTGCGTGCATTCTTCTATCCGCGCGTGCGGGAATTCCTGCAGGGGATCGGCAACAACGGAGAGATGTTTCCCCTGCCGGAGGAAATGTAGCAAACTATGGCGAGCGCCGGCCGACGATACACGTGGCACAGTCACACAGAAGGAGTATATATGAACGTCAACGATCTGATTGTCGCGCTCAGCGCGGAGTTCTACGCGGGCGTGCCGGACTCGAAGCTGCGCCCGCTCGTGGACTATCTCATGGACACCCACGGCGCGAACAGCCCCGCGCATATGATCGCCGCGAACGAGGGGAATGCGGCGGCGCTCGCGGCGGGCTATCACCTCGCGACGGGCAAGACGCCGCTCGTCTACCTGCAGAACAGCGGGCTCGGCAACATTGTCAATCCCTTGCTCTCCCTGCTGCATGAGGAGGTCTACGGTATCCCGTGCATCTTCGTCATCGGATGGCGCGGTGAGCCGGATCTGCATGACGAGCCGCAGCATCTCGTACAGGGACGGCTCAGCCTGCCGCTGCTCGAGACAATGGGTGTTCATACGATGGTGCTCACGCAGGAGACAACGCCTGCAGATGTAGCACAGTGGATTGAGAAGCAACGCACGCATCTCGCGGCGGGCGGTCAGTGCGCCATTCTCGTGCGTGACGGCGCACTCTCCTATCCGAAACGCAAGTATGCGAATGAATTCCCCCTGCGCCGCGAGGAGGCAATCGCAGCAATCCTGTCTACCGCAGGAGATGCTGTCATTGTTGCAACGACGGGCAAGACGGGACGCGAGCTCTTCGAACTGCGCGAAGCGCGTGGAGAGGATCACGCACACGACTTTCTCACCGTCGGCTCGATGGGGCACGCGGGGGCAATCGCCCTTGGCATCGCACTCCACCGCCCAGAGCGGCGTGTGATCGTGCTCGACGGCGACGGCGCCGCACTCATGCACATGGGGGCAATGGCAACCATCGGTGCAGCCGCCCCGCCGAATCTCGTGCACATCCTCCTCAACAACGAGGCACACGAGAGCGTCGGCGGAGCACCGACGGCAGCGCACAGTGTCAACTTCCCCTCCATCGCTGCCGCCCTCGGCTATCAGGCGATACAGACGGCAGACACAAAGGATGACCTTATACATGCACTCGGTGAACTCCAAACGGCCGACGTGCTCTCCTTTCTAGAGATACGCACGGCAATCGGCTCACGCGCCGATCTCGGCCGTCCCACCACGACACCGCATGAAAACAAAGAAGCCCTGATGTGGACGCTGCAGGGTTAAGGAAGCACTGATAAATTCAGCGCCGCCATCTTAGCGCATCTTTTTTGCCCGCACTTTGTCGGCAAATCCTCCACAGAGCACCACTCTGCGTCCGGTTTGCCTCCTCGTTCGGACGAAAAAATCTACGCCAATCTGACAGACTTTATTTTATCAGCGATTCCGTAAAAAAATTTATAAATTTTTTTCAAAACCCCTAGCCAAAATACAAAATATGTTGTAATATAATAATTGTTATTGGGTAGTAACTTATACATAAGTCTAACCTCCCGATACATCTGTGTGTTATGTTTTAATCGTGTGTATTATATTAAGGAGGGCTTCCCATGAAGACATGGGTTTGTACGGTTTGCGGTTGGGTCTATGATGAGGCAGTCGGCGATGCTGATTATGATCTGGCTGCCGGTGTAGCGTTTGAGGATCTGCCGGATGATTTTGTCTGTCCGCTCTGCGGCGTGGACAAGTCTCTGTTTGAGCAGCAGGAGTAGTGTCGTCCATCTAGGAGAGTGACCCCGCGTATGCGGGGTTTTTTCATGCCCGATGTATGAGTCTTCTCTCAAATGTTTTGCTTTTCATGGGAAAATCCCGTATAATGAACGACAGAATTTATTGTGAGGGGACTTGTCTTTGGCAGAGCAAATTGAAATCAGCGTCATCTTCCTTGTCTATATGCTTGTGATGATGGGGATTGGTGTCTATTACTATCGGCGTACGCGCAATATGAGCGACTACTTTCTCGGCAATCGGAAACTTGGTGCATGGGTGACTTCGATGAGCGCCGAGGCATCGGATATGTCGGGGTGGATGCTCATGGGGCTTCCCGGCTTTGCGTATGTAGCTGGGCTCAATGCGGGCTGGATCGCGCTGGGGCTTGCACTCGGCACATGGGCGAATTGGCAGTTCATTGCGGCGCGCCTGCGCATCTATACGGAGCTTGCGAACAACTCGCTGACACTGCCGGATTTCTTTGAGAACCGCTTCTTTGCAACGTCGGGTGCGCTGCGCATCGTGCCGGCAATCTTCATTCTGATCTTCTTCATTCTCTATACGTCTTCGGGATTCGTGGCGGCGGGGCGTCTCTTCGAGACGATCTTTCAGTTGCCGTATTTCACGGCTCTCATTGCAGGCGCGGCCGTGGTCGTCTTCTATACGCTTGTTGGCGGCTTCCTTGCCGTCTCGCGCACGGATTTCATCCAGGGCGTGATGATGTTCTTCGCGATCCTTGTGGTGCCCGTAGGCGCTGCCGTCATGCTCGGCGGCTTCACGGCGACGGCGGAGCTGATCTATGCGGAGCACGCTTCGTTCTTCTCACCGCTGACGAAGGTGGACGGGAGTACGCTCGGCTTTATCGAGTTCATCTCTCTTATGGCATGGGGCATCGGCTACTTCGGGCAGCCGCACATCCTCGTGCGCTTTATGGCAATCCGTCATGCGGAGGAGCTGCCACAGGCGACGCGCATTGCGATGGCGTGGGTGGTGATCTCGCTCTCCGCTGCAATTCTTGTCGGCATGGTCGGTGCAGTCTATCTGAAGATACCCCTTGAGGGCACGGCAGCAGAGACGGTCTTTCTTGCGATGGCGGGCGAGCTCTTCCCGCCCATTGTGGCAGGGCTGATCCTTGCGGCGGTGCTCGCGGCGATCATGAGTACAGCCTCCGCACAGTTGCTCGTTGCGGCATCGGCGTTTGCGCAGGATATCTATCGGCGCAGCTTCCGCCCGCATGCACAGCAGGTGGAGCTCGTCTGGGTGAGCCGCCTGTCCGTGCTCGCGATTGCGGCGGCGTCGATCTATCTCGGGCTGAGCCCCGATAATTTCATCCTCGATATGGTGGCGTACGCATGGGCGGGATTTGGTGCCTCGTTCGGTCCCGCACTCCTCATGTGCCTGTTCTGGCGGCGTACGACGGAGCGCGGTGTGCTTGTGGGGATTGTGACGGGCGGCATTACGGTGCTTGTCTGGAAGCAGTTTGCGCTCTTCGGGCTCTATGAGATCGTGCCGGGCTTCCTGCTCGGACTCCTTGCGATCTACATTGTGAGCAAGCTCGATCGGGAGCCCGCACCTGAGGTGACGGAGCTCTTTGATCGTGTGGGGCGGCAGTAGACTGTTGCACTTGTTACGACATAGGATGTTTTTCTGCGGTACAATGTGGTTTAAAATAGGAGGATACGATGGCATTTACGTTTACGCATGTGAATTTCAATGTACTTGATCTTGCACGCAGCATGGACTTCTATGAGAAGGCATTCGGCTTTCGTGAGAAGCGCCGCTTGGAGGCTGAGGGCTTCACACTCGTCTATCTCTGGGATGGCGTGACGGATTTCGAGCTTGAGCTGACGTATTTGCATGCGCGCACGGAGCCGTATGATCTCGGGGAAAAGGAGTTCCATCTCGCGCTATATACGGACAACTACGCCGAAGCGCATGCGAAGCATGCGGAGATGGGCATCATTTGCTATGAAAATGCGGAGATGGGCATTTATTTCGTTGAAGATCCGGACGGGTACTGGGTGGAAGTTTTGCCAAAAAACATGTGACGAAAGCCGTTGTTTCGTGTATAATAAAGGATGCATGTAACGATCCGTAAAAGAGGGTGAATTTGTATGGGGAAATTACGGGTGCTGATTGTGGACGACTCCAAGATCAGCCGCGTGATGATTGCTGAAAATCTAAGGGATACGGACTTCGAGGTCTGTGGTATGGCGGCAGATGCGGTGGAGGCACTGCGTCTTTACACGGAGCTGCATCCGGATCTTGTGACAATGGATATGAATTTGCCGGATGCAAATGGTCTGGAGTGCAGCAAACGTATTCTTGCTGCCGATTCGCATGCAAAAATTCTGATGATCAGTGCGATGAAGGATCTGAATCTCATCACGCAGGGAAAGGCTGTCGGAATCCGCGCATTTTTGCAAAAGCCGGTGTCGAAGTCGGATCTTGTGGACACGCTCCATCTCATCTGTGAGTCTGCGGTGAGTCAGGAGTCGGCGTTTCGTGAACTCTATGCCAAGCCCTTTGGGCGAGGTCTCCAACAGGGACTCGCAGGGCTTCTCGGCATGGAGGGGGAGGTCGAGATTGAGCCGTATGATTCGCGCTCACTCGATGTGAGCGGTGTCGCCGTCATTATCGGCATTACGGGATTTACAACAGGCCGTGCGATTTTCTATATGGATGAGTCCGTAATCAAGCTGTTCGCAATGCACATGCTTGGACGCGCGTCTGTGGAAGAAATCGATGATGTCGAGGCGGTGGATGCCGTCGAGGAGGCGGCGAACATCCTCGCGGGACGTGCCGTATCGAAGATCAACAACGTACTTGGGGGAAAGGAACTGCGCCTGACACCGCCGGGGACGATTCATGGGTCTCAGGTGCATATTGTCAGCCCACGTATGACGACGTTCTGCATCAGCATACGGCTGCCAATTGGAATGGTGCGAATGAATGTGGGCTTTGCAGAGGGAGAGTAGTAGATGGATGCAAAACTGATCAATCCTTTTGTGGATGCCTTTACAACGGTCATGCCGATGCTGGGGTTCCCCGAGCCGACGCGGACGAAACTTTACGCCGCATCGGATCGGGTCAAGAGCCACGGGGTATCGATGCTGGTCGGCTTTACGAAGCAGATCCGCGGGAATGTCGTCTACAATATGAGTGAGGATACGGCAAAGTTCATCGCCTCTCAGATGATGATGGGCATGCCGGTGGAGTCGTTTGACGAGATGGCGCAGAGTGCGATCTCTGAGCTCAGCAACATGCTGACGGCGCATACGGCGACGAATATCACGGGGCTGGGGCTCGACGTTGACATCTCCACCCCGTCTCTGAGCGTGGGCAAGGATTTCGATGTCAAGATCAGCGATGGGCAATACCTCGTTGTGGAGATGAATTTGAGCGGTCAGATGGTGGATCTCGCGATTGCCGTCGATCAGAATTAGGCTATGCAGACACTTTTTGTCGGAGGGACGATTCGATGAAGGGTGCGGAGCAGGTACGTGTCTTCCTCGACGGAAGGCAGGTGGATGCTGCGGGCGAGGAGAGCCGCATTGCGCTGTCCGTTACCGGACGGCGTTTTTTGC
>ERZ773014.1062-NODE-1062-length-17935-cov-2.802908_pt1 | contig 17935 bp, 7 predicted proteins | sample MGYA00580841_ERZ773014 | MGnify/ENA primary metagenome ERZ773014 (study PRJEB29015, sample SAMEA2737989) | human oral metagenome | biome: human oral; feature: human-associated habitat; material: dental | place: China | collected 2067 ...
TTTTAAAATATCGACTTCAAATTCCTCGATTTCCGTACCGAGCATATTGCCGCTGTTTCTGAAGATAATGCACTTCGCTATATCTTGTTCGCCGCCGGCTTTAATGGCCGCTTCGTATGCATCCCACAGAACAGCTTCGCGGTACTGTGTATATTTTGCATAAACGTCGATTCCGTGTTCGCTGTTGACGTTCGGCATCCGAAAAATATGTTCGGCATCGGCTTGCAGGCTTTTGATTTTATCGCCGCTGCACCGATACTGCAAATACATAGCGGCGAGTATGACGTTTTCTCTGTATGAGTTTTTTTGTTTCCACAGCGAATCGAGCCAGTCTTCCGCTTCTTTTTCCGCTGCAGTCCGTTTAATTTTCCCCTGCGTTATCGTCTGCAGTATCGCAGCTCCGTCGTCGGTAAAATAATTTTTTTGCTCGGCAGTATTGTCGACGCCCGCATATTCGGCGGAATATACGTTATACTCCGTCCATTCCCGCGTTTTGGCAATCTTCTTGCCTATTATATCCTTTTCATAATATGTTTCGCTTTTATGATCCGCAACGACTTTTTGCGTCAGCGCATAATTCCAACTGCCGTCGCCGTTTTTTTCGATATGTACAAGTTGTTCCGCTGCAGTATAATCGAACGGCATAGTCAACGTGATGCGCGCATTCCGTTCAGCGTCTTCCGCGGCTACAAGGATTTCTTCTTTTTCGCGATACATCATCGCTATTTCATGCCGTATAACGAGTGTTTCATAATAAGCGCGATCGATTTTTTTATACGATTCAAGTTCCGCATTTTCGGCAGGAGCCGCATTTGCATTTTGTTTTTCGGCAATCAGATTTTCCAGCACCCGTACGGAAAGCAGTGCCCGCTCCCTTGTATATGCCGCTTCCGAAAGTTTTTCTTTCGGCGTTACATAGTGTTCGTTCGCATTTATTCCGATATTTTCAAGATATACGCTCGATGCCCAATCGAACACGGCCTGCGCACAGCGCTTGGCGATGCGGAGTCGTTCAAGTTCCGTATACGCGGCATTGCACGTATCGACTTTTTGCATATACGCGTCTTCGGCGGCTTTCAATTCGCCGATCGATTCCGCATACGCAGCGCTTGCCGCTTCGATATCGCGCTGCAAGGCCGCCGATTTTTTATTATTTTCTGCAATCTGCACAGCTATGCCGTCGGCATCGGACAACAAAAACAATTCCGCATACAGCTCAAGTTTTTCTGTCGACTCGTCTTTACTTTTAAGAGCATGTGTCAATACATCGTATAATTCGTTCGACGTTTTTTCTCCCGGAGTATAATCCTTTTGTAAAAAGAATCGTGCCGCCGCCGTTACCATACCCTCTTTTGTGTGCAGTTCGACGGTACTCGCACCGGCAAATGCATTTCGTATTTTTTCTTTTTCTTCCGGTGAAGCGAATATCGACGAATTCAAATAGTCGTTTTTTAATAATTTTTCACTCCAAACGCAGTCCGTTTTTTTTGCATATTGTATGACACTTTGCAAAAATTGACACTCAAGAACGAGCGAAGTCAATTCCGCTTCCTGCTCTTCGGTAAGCGTTTCAAGGGCGTCCTCGTTTTCATACAGCGCAAGCTTTTCACGGCATAGCGCGAGCCTCTCCTCCTCCATTTTTCCGTCGGTATCCGAAAGCGCGGCATAACGATAGGCTTCCGTATCCGAATATGTCTGAATATATGCTGCAAGCGCTTCACTCGCTCCGTCCAAAAGTCCCGCCGAAAGCGTCGTAAACTTTTTTATATAATCGATAACGGTATCGTATGAATTTTTTTCCGCCCGCACCGGCGATGTATCGTTTTCCCGTATCGCTTTTGCAATCGCATCCTTTGCGTCCGCATACTGTTGCAGTATCGCATTCGTATCTTCTCCGCTTATATTTGCAAAATCCCGTTTTTCAAATTCCGAAAATTTTGCAATATAGTAATCGTATGCCGCTCGTACCGCCGCATCGTTTTTTTCGGAATGCGTACCGGCAAACAACAGAATCATTCGCTCGATCGTTTCACGCTGTACCGTCGGCTGTATGGATATCAGCGCGGCGTTTTCCTTGTCGGCATCGGCAAACGCCTTTTTTGCACGCTGCAGATTTTCATACGCGGCATGCAGTTTTTCTTTTGCACGCGTTATGTCGGCATCCGTAAGTCCGTCGCACAAAACGCGGTACGCATCGTATGCGGTTTTATATGCGCGTTCCGCATCCTGCAAGCGTTTTTCCGTTTCCGCCTTTGCTTCACGAGAGGCGTCCGTTACCGATGCATATTCATCGACCGCTTTTGCAATTTCATAATTTTCATCCGCTGCCGCGGCAAACGTTTTCGCTTTGAGCAGTTCAAGCTCCGCTTCACCGTACCCGTATTCTTCCGCGTTTGCAAGTTGAAAAAGATTTTTAATCGATTCGTCGAGGCGGACTTTATCATGCAGGGCAATGCGGTGCCAAGCCAATACGGTTTCGCCCGCCGAAAGCGCATCGTCAAGAACGACGAAATGATCGTTTTGCAGCAAAGCGCCGTCGCTTTCTTTTAATGCGGTCAGATACGCTTTCAACTGCGCCGTATAATCGTCGCCTGCAAAATCGCCGCCGGCAGCATTTTTCTTTTGTACCGCAAGCTGCTTTTTCAAATCCGCAATATACGCTTGTATCCCTTTGTCGGATGACAATTCATCGTCGGCGATATATGACTGGAGCTCCCGTTCCAAATTCTTTACATTTTCAGCAGCGATAAGCGCGGTAAGCGTCTTTTCCATATCTTCATATTTTTTCAGCGCAACGATTTTATCGTATAGCGAAAAAAATTCGATTTTATTTTTTTCGATAAATTTCGGTCCCAAAATCGGAGGAATCGATATATGCGTTGCAACTTCTTTGTTATATGCCTTTGATTTTGTATAATCGAGTTTATCGGAGGACGTTATAAATCTATTAAGCCTGTATTGAATCGATTGAATTTCGAATACGTACCGCTGCATAACGGTGTCGTATTCGCGCAGTATCTGCCGTATGTACTTATCCTGCCAATCGTATACGTTTTTGCGGATAATCGTCAGCGTTTCCGCATCGATTTGTATATCGCCTTTTCCGTGTACCATATCGTATAGAATATCGTTCGGATCTTCCGTCTTCCAATACGAATACACTCCTTTGTACTTGGAACCCCACAATGCGATCCAATTTTTGATACCTTCCTGTGACGCAGCAAACATATCGCGTATATTGTTGTATACGGTCTCCTGCATCTGCGCCGCTTCGTAACGGTACGATGCATTTTCATTAAGCACCGCCCGATAATTTTCGAGCAGGCCGTTTATCTCGTTTTCATAATCTTTGTTTTTTTCCGCGATTTCCCGTTCCAGTTTTTTGATGCGCGCATCGATGCTCTTTTCCCATTCGGCACGCTTATCGGAAAGCGTTTTTTTCGCCGCTTCCCAAACCCGCTCGCTCTCTTCATAGGTTTGCTGCGCTTCGTTTTCCCATGCGAGCCTGTCCTGCAAAAATGCGCGTTCCGCGTCTTCCCATTTTGCAAGCCCTTTGCTAAACACTTCTTTAAAGCGCGACAAAAACGCATCCTTGTTGATTTCATTATCGCCGGGAGAAGCGATCGTCTTTTCGAGCGACGCGAACAATTCGTTCATATCCCGTTCCGTTTCCGCGTACGTTTTTTTCGTCAAATCGTCCGCGATCGCGCCTGCCGCTTCTTTCGCTTTTTCCGCTTTAAGCGAATACGTATCTTTTATAAAACGTGCGACGAAGCGCTTGCCTTCGATCTGCGAAAGCATCTCCGCTTCGCGCCGCATCGCTTCCCGCGAAATTCCCGTATCGTATCCGCCCAGATACTCGTCGATGATCTTCCGGCTTTCCGCGCTCCACGCATCGTACAACGCACTCGCTTCGGCAAGCGTATACTGCGACGTATCAAAATCGTGCATCTTTTCTTTGAGCTTGCGGGCGAGTTCCGACGAGGCTTCCTTTTCGCGCGCCCACGTATAGCGGCTGCAAATCCAATCCGCGTATCTTTTCGCGACCGTATGTTCGTAATACGTTTTTGCATCCGCGCGCGACACATTCCACGAATCGGCATCCTGTTCTTTCAGCGCTATCGTCGCATGCTCCCACGCGGAAAGCGCCGTAAGCATGCCCTCGTCGGCGATCCGCTTCCATTCGCGCTCGTCGCGCGCTTTTTCCGCACGATTTAAATAATAATCGATGCGGACCTTTCCCGCCGCGAGACCGGACGCGATTTCCTGTGCCGGAACGATACTCATGCCGTACGCGAACATGAGCACGGCGGCCATAACCCTTGTCAATTTTTCATGCATACCATACCTCCAAACTGTGATCGAATACTTCTAAAAATTATTTTTTTAGAAGCTCCCGATTTAACGGAGTCAACTCCGAGTTTTTTTCAACTCGCCGTCCGACTTATTAAAAATCCGTGCCGTACAGCCCGGAAACAATACAAACGATACGACGAGCGCATCGACGATTCCGAAAATCATAAAAAACGAAAGACCGCGCGAAAACGAATCCCCGCCGAACAGGTACAGCGGTACGGCACCGGCCGCCGTCGTAAGAGACGTGACGAGGATGCTGCGCGCTTTTTCCCGTATGCAAAATTCGATGCGGCTCTTTTTCGATTCCGTTATATAGATCGCGTTGTTGACGGTGATCCCCGACAACATGACCATCCCCGTGACGTCGCCGAGTTCAAGCGGCGTACCCGATAGAAAGCGGATCGCAAGCGGCAGCACAAAGGACGCCGGAATGACGGAGACGATGAGCGCCGACAGTTTCGGCCGCTCGTTCAACGCAGTAAGCAGGATACCTATCCCCGCAACGCAGAGTACGAGCGCTGCCGCGACAAGCGTATAATCGGCGCGCAGTTCCGCGATATTCCGTTCAAACGAAAAGCCGTAGCCTTTTTCGAGCGGGATCCCAGCGAGCCGATCGCGCACAAAGGCCGCCGCTTCGCTCGTACTCAAGCCGCTTACTTCCGCAGTAAAATACGCGCACCGCCTTCCGTCCTTTCTGTAAATTTTATTAATTTTTTCCGTCTCGCGTATGTCGCCGAGCGCGGTCAGCGCAATACTGCCCGACGGAACCGGCAGATGAATGTTTTGTATGTGCGAAAGGGACGCGTTTTGCAGATTTTTTCCTGCGATGCGGATGTCGTATTCCCTGCCGTCCTGCAGCCACTTGTCCGCAACCGGGCCGAACATGAGCCAGCGCAGATTCGATGCGACCGACTCGACGGTCAATTCGTTTTTGATAAGCATCGTTTTATCGGGGACGAACGCGTATTCTTTTTCAGCCTTTTTAAAATTGAGCACGACGGAATCGATATGCTTTAAAGGTGAGAGCGCTGCGGCCGCCTGTTCCGCGTAGATTCTGCACTGCTTCGAATCGTCTCCCGCGGCGGCGATCCGAAAGCGTGCAAATTTTTTGCACCGCTTTTTTTGTAAATCGGGTACGTATAAAAATCCGTCGGACACGATATGAGCAGAAGATGCGGCGGTTTTTCGAACGCGTTCGACGCCGGCGTCGCGTTCACTGCCGATTTCGATATCCGCCGAACCGCGCTTCGCTTCGGTGCGCACAAACGAAACGCCCGACTCTTCCTTTAAGTGCAGCGCGAGAAGCCGTATGTTTTCGTCGATGTACGCCGCGCTCGTCTCCGGCTCGTAATCGACCGAAGCGAAAATGACGCGGCTCTTTTCGTCGGGTAAAAGATTTTTTCCGCTCAGCAAAAAGAGTAACAGCGGAAGTACCGTACAGCACGCATAGAGCGCAAAAACGGTGCGGCGATGCGCGATGCTCACGGACGTCGCACAGTACGAAAAGCGCACATAGCGCGATTCGATTTTTTTATGCAGCTTCCGCTTGTGCGCTGCCGGCAATCCGACACGGACGCAGCACGGAACGAATACCGCCGACAAAACGACGGATGCCGAAATCATTATGCTCATCGCGGCGGCCGTATTTTTCGTGCCGGATACGACGGCGTCGAGGAAAAAGAGCGGGATCACCGCGAGCAGCGTCGTACACCCCGCCGCCGTAAGCGATGCGTACAGCCGTTTGACCCGCTCAAAAAATACGCCGTTCGACGGACTCGTTTCCGCGCACGCGATGATAATCAGCGCCGAATCGGCTATGAGGCCGAGCGCGATCGACATACCGGCAATCGTGTGGCGGTTCAGCGTAAATCCGAAAAGCTGCAAAAGTCCGACCGTCCATACGCTGTCGGCGATCAGCAGCAATACAATAAGGACGACAGCCGAAATCGATTCGTAGAAAAACGGTACGATGACGGCGACGCAGATAAAGCTCTGCACGAACGCAAAGGCGACCGACCGGATGAGTTTCAGCTGTTCCCGTCCGGTGTCGTATAAAATCGTATACGGCGTGTCGTGCAGATCGGTGCTCGAAAGAATTTTTCTGCACGCCGATGAAACGGCGATACCGTTCCCGTTCGACGAACACTTGACGTTGAGCGCGACGCACTCCTTCCCGTCGATGCGCACGATCCCGTCGACCTCCCGCGGCCGCATCCCCACATCGGCTATATAACCGAGCTTCGAATAATTTTTTCCCGTTTTTATCGGAAGCGCGCGCAGTTCGTCGAGATTTTTCAGCTTCGTGTCGAACACGATCGATTTGTTTTGCCGCGAAGTTCGTATCGTACACGAAGGGCTCGCCGTATTGGCGTCGTGCACGACCGACGAAAAGTCGGACGGATTTTGAATAGAAGCCGACGCCTTTTCCGGATCGAACGATACGAACACTTCGTTTTGCGCGCCGCCCGTGACGATCACTTCGGAGACGCCGCGCACGCTTTCGATTTTTTTCTTTAATGCCGATTCGATCAGCTCTCTCGTGCGCCCGTCTTTTTTTTCAAAGGCGACGCACAGAACGCTTGCGGAATGCGCATCGGACGCGTATATGCGCGGCTTTTGCACGTCGTGCGGAAGAACCGCATACAGCGTGTCGACGCTGTTTTCGATCGCGAGATACAGGTTTTTTGCGTTAACCGTTTTATTAAAATACGCCGTCGTCGTCGATTTGCCGTTTTCCGCACAGGAGTCGACTTCGACGAGGCCTGCAAGCGGCAAAATCTTTTCTTCGAGAGGGATCGTTACGAGCCGTTCGATTTTATCGGCGTCGACTCCGTAATAATCGAATTCGACGCTGAACACCGTATAGCGTCCGTCGTGCGATTCGCCGATCTCTATGCGAAGTGCGCACGCGATGAGACAGACGGTGACGGCGGCGAATACGAAAAACGCGAGCTTCGGGCGCTCATACCACGAACGTACAGTCACGGCGAACGCCTCCTTTTTAAAACGGAAAAGAGCAGCGGCGGCATAACGACAAGCACGACGGCAAAGGATGCTGCAAGTCCGCCGATGATCGCGAGCGCCATCGACGACTGCTGATTTTTGCGCAGCGGATCGACGGCAAAGGGAACGACGGCGAACACTGTCGTCAACGTCGTTATTAAAATCGAACGGAGTTTTTCGACGCTCGCAGCGATGACGCTTTTCTCAGTAATTTTTTTTCGCCGTATTATACTCTCGTATAAAATGATCGCGTTGTTGACGGCAGTACCGAACAGGACGACAAGCGCGATGACGCTGTGTATATTCAGCGAACGATTGCACAACAGGAGCAATACAAAGGCTCCGACAAATGCAGGCGGTATCGAAGCGAACATGAGCAGCGGGATGACGAAGGATTCGAACTGCGCGCCCATAATGCAATAGAGCAGCAAAAACACGACGGCAAGCAGGGCCGCGGCGCTTTTGAAAAACTCTTTCATCTGCATATCCCGAAGCGAAACGACGGCGCCGGAATGTATTCGTGCGGAGGCTTCGGCACTTTGCTGTCGCTTAAAGCTCCGTTGAAAGTCTGCGGTGCGGTTGTCGATCGATTTTTCTTTCAGCGTGCCGCAGATTTTTTTTGCGTCTTTTCTGTTCCAACGGTACAGCGTCTTTTCGTTTGCAACCCTCTCGACCGTACCGAGCGCGGACAGCGGTATATCGATTTTTCCTGCAACGACGCCCGCACGCATAAGCTGATCTATTGCGGTAAAACTTCCGTCCGCAAACGACACGCGAAGCGGTATCTTTCGCCCGCCTTTATAAAAAGCGTTCGACTCGGCTCCTTCGAGCGCAGTGTAAGCGGCCGCGGCGGCATGAGAAGCGGAAACGGAAAAACGCGCGCATGCGTTTCTGTCCGGTATGAACATCGCTTCCTGTACCGTATCGTACGGTACGATATCCCGCTCGTCGCACACAGCGAGCGCCGTTTCCGTTGCCGCTTCGGGCGAAGGAGCGGTCACGATGAGCGGCGCCGCATCGGATGCGAGCATCTCTTCGAGCAGATTGCGGCTCGTTTCAAGCGTATAGCGCATATTCGTGCTTTGCAAAATCGCGTCGAGCGCGGCTGCAATTTTTTCGGGATGCTTTCCGCCGCACGTGACGGAAAGCGTTTCTTTTTTCGCTTCAGGGGCGGCCAGTTGTTCGTAATCGTCTTTTTCGACGCCGCCCGATATGCACACCGTATCGACACAATCTTCCGCCGACAAAGCGCGGTTTATAAACTCAGCATCGGAGAACAGCGCATCGAGCGAAGGCGCAGTGCCGTAACGTATCGTCGCGCCGACCGTACCGCTCGGAGACACCGGCAGCAGTTCTTTTTTTAAAAGCAGCGCGCTCAGCGTTCCGACGCACACGCAAGCGGTGAGCAAAAGCGGTATCGCATGTTTTTTTTCGAATATCGTTTTTAAACAATCGCCGTACAGTTTTTCGCCGTACGGAACGGCCGGTACGCGGGCACATAATTTTATTAATTTTTCCGATTGTAATACAGCCGCCGCGGGAACATACGTCATCGCGAGCACAAAAGAAAACGCGATCGAAGCGATAACGGCGAGCGCCATATCGGAAAAAAGTTTGCCGAAGAGTCCAGGGAAAAAGAAAAACGGAACGAAAGCCGCTATCGTCGTTACGGCGGAACCGGACGAAGAAAGAGCGGTTTCAGCAACCCCGTCCGCAATCGATTCTGCGGCGGAGGAATCCGGATGCCGCTTCAGTTTTTCAAGTACGTTTTCTATCGCGACGGCTGCCGGATCGATAACCATGCCGATGCCGATCGTCATGCCGGACACCGATAAAATATTGACCGTTTTGCCGCACAGCGCGAGAGCGAATACGGAAAAGAGTATCGAAAGCGGCATAAGACTCGCGGCTAAAAGCGACATACGCAGCGTGCGCAAAAACAAAAACAGCACGATCGCCGTTATCGCCGCTCCGACTGCAGCCGACGCGCATAAATTCCGTATCGATGCCGTAAGTTCGTCCGATAAATCGAAAACGATTTTGAACGTAAAATTGCCGCCGTACGAATTGCGCAGCAGCGCTATCTCTTTTGTTAATTTTTTTGATACGGCGAGCGGACTCGCGTCGGTTTTTTTATGGATTTTCACGCATATCGCTTCGCGCCCGTTGTACGTAAAAAAGCTTTCTTTTTTTTCGGTACCGAGCGAAACCGTTCCGACGTCTTTGATTTTGAGTACGCCGCCGTCGCCATAGAAAAACGGCGCGTCTTCGATATCGCCGAGCGACGTAAATAAACCGGACGTCCGAAAAAGCAATTCTTTGTTGCCGTCGCTCACGCTCCCGGCAGGATATTCGAAATTCGCGTGCGATAAAATCTCCGCGACGCTCTGCAACGATACGGGTATCGATTCGAGCTTCGCTTTATCGAGCCGGACTTTTATTTCAGGCTTTTCTCCGCCCGCAACGGAAACGGAGCCGACGCCTTTGACGCGCTGCAGATGCGGCCGTATATCCGTGTCGACAATGTGGCGTCCGTATTCCAAATCGCCGTCGTTCGGAAAGACGACGAGCGTCAGCGTTTCTCTGTGTACCGGATTGAAAAAAGCGACGTTCGGTTTGGCGCAGCCGTTCGGAAGCGCTTCGTAACATTGATCGATAATCTCCCTGCATTCGACGATCGCAATGTCCGCATCGACATTCCAATGCAGTTCGACGACGACAAGCGAAAGACCGTCGCGCGTTACCGATGAAATATTTTTTATACCCTTGAGCGAAGCGGCCGCGTCTTCGACGGGAATCGTAACGAGCTTGCGCATATCCTGCGCGCTCACTCCGGTAAAGTCGGATGCGATGAGCAAAAAGCGTTCGTTCATTTTCGGCATAAAATCGAGCTGAATCATGTACAGACCGATGCAGCAGCACACCAGCAGCGCAAGGTGCAGCATCAGTACCGAAACGGGATGATAAACCGAAAACGAAACGATTTTCTTTATCATAGCGCCCTCACCCTTACCGCCTGTCCTTCGCGCAAAAACGGCGAAGGTTTATCGACGACGATTTCTCCCGCCGAAAGTCCGTCTGCAATCCACACAAAACCGTCGCGATGCGCTTTTATTACAATATCTTTTTGCACCGCGTATCCGTTTACGATGCAAAAAATTTTTCCGCTTTTTTCGTCCGACAAAAGCAGCGCGCTGTCGGGTATGCACGGAACGTCTTTTGCCGCCGTGCGCTCGATTTCGCAGCGCACGAACATCCCCGGTTTGATCGCGCCGCTTTTATTGTCGATTTCCGTTTTGACGGAAAAATTTCCGCTCTGCGGATCCGCTGCCGGCGATATTTCGGCGATGACCGAGCGATACGACGCGCCGAGCGACGGCAAAAACAGCGAAACGCGCGTGCCCTGCGCAAAGCCGACGGCATCCTGCTCTTGCACATGGAGCACCGCATACACGGACGACGTATCCATGAGCGTCGCGATTTTTTCGTTTTCTTTTACATATTCGCCGGTTTCGTAATACCGCGCACCGACGATGCCACCTGAAGGAGCGCGTATCGTAAGTTCGTCGATAAGCTTACGCACCGACACAAGCTGCCGATCCGCCGCCTGCACTTGCGCTTCCACGGATGCAAGCTCGGCTTTGCCCGATTTCGTGTTGAGCGCTACGAGCTGTTTTTTGCGCACGGCGGGATCGCGCGAAGGCGTTATTCCTTCTTTTGTTAAATCTTCATCGCGAAAACCGAGCAGCAGCGTATCGAGCTCTTTTTTCAGCATTGCGATTTCGGTTTCCGCCGACCGCACTTGCAGTTTCAGCTGTTCGAGCGACGAATCGGTAACGCCGCCGAGTTCGTGAAGCCGCGATTTATTCGAAAGCGTATTTTTCAACAATTCCGATTCGAGCTCTTTTTGCACTATATTCATTTTCGATTTTTCTACGGCGAGCAAACGGCCTTCGGCGGCGAGCGTTTCTTCGCGAAGCTTTACGCGGGCGAGTTCGAGCGATGCGTTTGCCGAATCGAGGGCGTTCATATATTGTTCTTTTTGCAGTTCGAGCTGTACGTTGCGGAGCTGCGCAAGCTTCCGCCCCTTCGTTACGGCATCCCCTTCTTTTACGAAAAACGCCGTCACCGTTCCGCTCACCGTGCACGTAACGTCGGTTTTCGTTTTATATGAAACGGAACCGAAACTTTTGAGCGCATCGTCGAGCGTCCGGTTTTCCGCCTGTACAACGTTCACTTCGGCCGGCGGAAACTCGCGTTCGTTTTTAACGCCGGAAGGCGTACACGCGACACAGAGCGCGGCAAAGAGTACGGCGCACGAATATTGTATTGACGGCATTAAAGACATTTTTGTAAACCTCCGAACGGAACACATACCAATATTTCGATGTCGCGGAGAGCCGCCTGTACCGCCGTCTCCGCAGCGATGCGATTTGCTTTTTCTTCCGCGAGTTCCATCAATTCGGCAAGGTAATCGATCCGTTTCATCTCTCCTTTTTCCACTTGCTCGGCGCTGACGACAAGACGCCGTTCGCGCAGCGAAATCGATTCGGAAATCCTCGCAAGCGAATCTTTACCGTCGTCACACGCGGCGGCTCTTTCAAACAACTGTTCATGCACCGAGTTTTTTTGCAGGCGAAGCTGCTCTCGTTCCCGCTCTATCGAAATTTTGTTAATATTATGTTTAATAAAATAATTCGTATCGGGAACGACGCCCGTCGAAAGCGAATTGTCGAGGCCGACGAGCTGTTTTTTGTTGAAACCGTAACCGTTTCCGACCGTCGTCGGTACGAAGGGTACGTTTTGAAAATTGAGCGACAGCTTCAGCGAATACGACGGCTTGTTCAGCGGGTAGGCCGTACCGGAAAACGATACGCCGCCCTCGACGGCGACTTCGGGAATAAAAAACAGCTTTGCATATATGAAGCGCTGTTCGGCGTAACGCAGAGCCGCTTCCGATTTTTTTATCGCAGGATTGCGCTCGTCCGTCATGCGCCACAGCTCTGCGATATACGGTTCGAGATACGGAATATCGGCGCCGGCGCCGGAGGCGTTTTCAAGGCGCAACTCTTCATCGGAAGCCATATCGATAATCGATTTCAGTACGCGCATCTGCGTCCGCAATTCCCGTTCGGCTTTCTTTTTATCGTTTTGAATTTTCCTGAAGGAAATAAGGTATTCCAAATAATCGTTTTCAAGCGTAAGGCCGAGTTCGTATTCTTTTTTAATAATTTCAAGCTGCGTCGCCGCGTTCCGTTCCAAATCGCTTTTTATTTTAATAATTTCCTGTTGGCGCAAACAGGCATAGTATTGATTTATGACGGACGATCGAAACGCCTGTAATTCCTGTTCACAGGTTTTCAACGCATAGTACGCGTCCGTCTTATTCATCTTGTACGAAACGATGCGCTTGCCGCCGTCCGTGACGACTTGCCGTGCGGAAAACTGCAGCGATTTGCTGTGCGAATCCGCTCCGCCGATTTTGACCGCATCGTTTTCCGACCACGACGCATTGAGCGACGGCAAAAATTCCTGCAGCGCAAATCGCGCCGCTTTGTATGAGGCTTCGGCGTGCTTTTTTTTCAGCCGGTATTCTTTCGAATTCGAAACGGCGAATTCCGAAGCTTCTTCCGGCGAACGAAAAACGGTTTCCGAACATGCAAGCGCAGTGCAGCACAGAACGAGTACCGTAAAAGTTTTTTTGCCGACAGATTTCATCGCCCCGTCCTTGTCACTTCGTAAACGTAAAAACGCTTTTCGCCCGCATCGCATTTCCGAGCAAATCTTTTACGCCGTCCGTGACCGTCATCGTTACGATGCCCGGGTTGCTGTTATTTGTGATTTCGAGTCCCGCTCGTACGATGCACATACCCTCTGCCGGTACAATCAATTCGTTCAGCGGAAAAGCCGCAGCGCTTTCGTCCGACACGGGAAAAAGCGTTTTTATCACGACGGAACAACATCCGTTCGTCGCGGAAAACGAAAGAGCATCGAAAAGTGAAAAAATATCAATTCCGGCAGCTTCCCGCGAAACGGCGAATACGAGATAGAGCGCGGCGGCAGTATCGGATGCAGGCGGAAAAAATATCGGATCGAACGGCAGCGCCGAAAAATTCGTTTCCGCCGCTATCGTTTTATAGTTTACGCCGTCGGAAAGATTTCCCTCGCTCCATTCGCCCGTCTGCAAAAAACCTTTTACAAATTCGACCGGTCTGTCCCCTTCGGCGTCGAAGCGGATATCGAACAGCGTATCGCGTTCGGTTCCGTTCCCCGACACGGCCTGCACGCCTTTGCGCAGCCGAAACGTATACGTCTTTTTCCATGCGGGCGCGTCAAAGACGACCGACGCGTGCGTTTTATCGAGCCCGTTTGTCTTTACCGAATACGACGCCGACGGCACGACGGAAATATATGACGACAGCGCGTCGATGTTCATCTCTTTTGAAAAATCGATATCGACAACGCAGTTTTTCGGAACGGCGTCGTAGCTGCCGCCGCTTTCCGCCGCGATTTCAAACCCCTTATTATTTTTAATAATAAACGTACACTCCGGCGCCTGCGAATCGTATCGATAATAAAACGACGAAAGGTATTCTTTTGCGAGCGCGTTCCGTGCATAATCTTCGAGGCTTTCCGACAGCGTAATTTTATACAGCGTATTCGCTTTGAGGTTTTCCATCGGCACGAGGCGGACAGTTCGGTCTCCGTCGGAAAAAACGCGCGCGTATGAAAAGTGCGGGCTGACGGAAACGGCGGCTTCGAAAGATTCGCGCGTAACCGGTTCGGAAAAGCGAATCGTTATGCCGCTCACGTCGTCGACGGCGCTGCCGTTTTGCGGTATGACGGAAACTATTTCCGGCCGCACTTTGTCGTCTCGCGTCGAAAACGTTTTACAGTAATCGCCTGCGAGCGAATAGCCGTTTTTGCTTTCGGCGGACGAAGAGACGGTGACGACGTAATCGTAATTTTCTTTGATGCCGTCCGTCGGGAAAAAACGCACTTGTTTTCCGCTGCACGAAAAGATTCCGGAAGCGGGCTGATCGTCTTCGGTCAGTGTAAACGCTTTTTCAACCGACACCATGTCGGGTTCGAGCGAAAACACGATCGAAACGCCGTCGCCGTCCCACGTGCACGAATCGACGCTCATTTCGGGAAGCAGCTCGGAAGCGCAGCCGGCATATAAGACACAAAAAATTAATAACAGATCGAATATCGGTGCGCGAAACGGATGGAAAATTTCGAATTTTATTAAACTCGAAATTGAATCTGCTATTGCGGTTTTTATTTTGCCAAAATAGTTATGCATAGGTCTTTCTCCATATAGCTTCCGTGCCCGTCGCTGATGCCCGCAGGCCCGCCTGTGATTTTCAGCCGATAATACGAGCGTACGTCGTCCGTACTCACCGTAAAGCGCGTCCACGTTACCGTAAGCCGCGTTTTTTCTTCGTTCCAAAAAACGCCCGTCTTTACGGGACTTGCCGACGTCAGCGGAAAAAGCAATGACGCAGTTACCGCGTTCGCAGCTGCCGTAAGAGCGTCGTCGGCGATCGCATGCGAAAATACAATCCGCGCGGTCAATTCGTAATTGCCGTCCGCATTTTTATGCAACGCGTGCTCTATGCACGACGCCGATAAATCGGAAACTTCGTCGGCATCGAGCGACAGACCGACGACGGAAAGCCATGTGTCCGCGGCATAAAAGCGGCTGACGATTTTTTCGAAGAGCGGTATGCCGTTTTCACCCGCAGCCGATGCGGCGATGCCGAGTGTATATTCGGCTGCAATTTTGTAGTATTCTTCCGGCACAAACAAAAAGCGCGTACGCGAATCGCCGCTCGGTATCATATAGCCTAACAGCGATGGTGAAATCGAAACGGCGTCTTTGAGCGAATCGAAATCCATCGGTTTTGAAAACACAAAACCGATCGGCTGCTTTCCCGAAATATGTTTGTCGAGCGCGATATCGGTGAGCCACTCGGCATCGGACGATGTATCGGGCACGGGACAGAGGCTTACAAGCGCGGGATTTTCAGCATCTTCATTCGTCGAAAACGTATTTGAAAGTGTCTCCTGTATTTCCCAGCCGTCCGACGATAAAAGCTGTTTTACCGTCCACGCATAGGTCGTGTTCGGCTTCCACTTCGGAGCCGGTGAAACGGTAAACGTCCGTTCGTCATCCGAAAGCTCAATCGAATACTCTGCCGACGGAAAAATCGAAAACGCTTTTTCAAACCGCGCCGCTTCTATTTTTTTATTAAATGTAAATACGAGCTTTTTTTGCAAATCGGCGTCGACCTGCGTTTCGGGAAGCGCACGCGCATAAAAGCATTCGGCTTCGCTGCCGTATATAAACGTGCATATCGTATATACGTGAAAAGATGCATTGTTTTCCGTACGCATAAGACCGTCGATGCTTACCTGATACGGCTTTCCCCGAATCCATCCGCCGGAAGGTTTTACGTACAGCGAGCGCCCGCTCCACGCATATTCGGCTTCATACCGATGCGTGCCGGATTGTATCGTCACGGCTTGTTCGGCATAATGACGGACGACGTCGCAGTTGAACGAAAAGCCGATGTGCTCGCCGTTGAAATACTTTTCCGCGGGACTTTGGCTGCAATCGACTTCGTATTCATCGAACGAAATCACATTGCACGAAAAGAAAAGTACCATCGATACTAACGCCGCAGCTGTCCGTTTCATCGTATATCATCCCCCCGCTTAACAAAATGTATTATTTCCGCAAGCGCATCGGGATGCGCGGAAACGGCATAGGCTTTATCGAGGGCGTCGAGCGCATTCGATCGGACGCCGAGCGTGAGCCAGACGTCCGCCGCTTCGATGTACACTTTTTCGGAATCGGAAAGCGCTTGTTCCGCTTTTCTGCACAGCGAAAGACGTTTATCGGCCGCGTTTTGTTTTTGCGCCAAAAGCGCATATTGATAATAAAAGCGCCAGTCCGTTTGATTGAGCACGAGTTCCCGTTCGAGCAGCGTTTCGGCTTTATCGTATTGTCCCGACATAATCAAAGCGCGCGCATACCACAGCCGCGCTTCGGTAAAATCGGGATAGCGTTTGCACAGCGCACGCAGGAGCTTTTCCGCGTCTCCGGTTTTTTCCGTAAAGATCAATACTTTCGCTTTAAGCAGCCGCGCTTGAAAAAAATGACCGTCGGCGCGGACGGCTTCATCCGCCAGCGAAAGCGCATTCGAAAAATCTTCACGAATGTACCCATCCGATGCGCGCGCATACAGCTGTTCGGCAGATGCGGAATCGCTGCACGAAAACGCAAAGAGACTCATAGTCAGCAAAAGCAATATAAAACCGCAGCGCATAGTGCCTCACGAAACGATAAACGCGAGCCGGTCTTTTAAACGCCCGGATGCCTGCCGCTGTTTTTTCGTAAACGCAGCGCGGACGATCGGCGTTTCGGCCGACCGTTTTGCTATGTCTACGCCCGCGTACACGTATGCGCAGTCGGGAAGATTTAACAACGCGTATAGCGGCGAAAGCTTTCCGTCGTCTCCGGTCGATATAAACGCGTCGATCGCGGTTTGTACTTCCGCAGGGACGAGCACGCTTTCGGCGTCGCCTGCCGACAAACCGATGCATGACGCCAATTCGGTTTTCGCGAGCGACGCGTATGCAGACGAAGGAGCGAGTGCAATCGTTTTTTCGAGTACGGGAATCCAATCTCGCAATCCTTCAGACTGCAGCGATCGGACGGTAAGCCACACCGTCCAATAATACGAAGGAAAGCGTGAAAAATATTTTTCGAGCTGCAAAAGAGACGAAAGATCGTCCGGCGAAACGTCGCAGCGCAGCGCTTTTGCTTTGCGATAGATGTAATCGGAAACGAAAAACGAAAAAGCGGGCGCGTGTACTTCGCGTCGCATATCGAATAAAGCTCTGATGCTTTCCAAAGCCGCGGAATTGCCGCCTTCGGGAAGCAGTGCTTCAAGCGATTGCAGTTTTGTTAAAAACGCATCGCCGTTTTCTCTGCCACTGGAGGCGTATTCGTAATCGAAAAATGCGCACAACACCGCTTTTTCGGTATCGCCGAGTTTTTCATATACGGTCGATGCGAAAAGGCCCAGCCCCGGAAAAAAGATGCCGGTTTCAAAATAAGGTTCGAGCAGTTCGGTGCATTTTTGAAACTCGCCGGCATCGGCAAGCAAATACATATACGAACGCAGTTCATCGGGTGCAATGCGATCGGGATAATACGAGTACGTTTTATCGAACAAAGCGAGCGCTTCGCTTTCGGCGCCGTGCAAAAGCTGCATTTTCGCATAGAGATATCCGTATGCCGCGCCGGAGTTCGGCACTTCGTAAGCTTTTTTCGCATACGCTCGAGCTTTATCGGCATCTTCGTCGGCCGCATACAAAGCCGAAAGAAGGGCGAAAAGCAGCGCCCGTTTTTGCGGTGCCACGCTTTTTACGGATACGAGCAGACCTTCGGCTTTCAATGCGTATTTCCATGCTTCGCCGCGATTTCCCGAAATAAAATAATATGAAGCCAAGTCGAGCTTCGAGTCGAAAGAGCCGGGATGCTCTTTGTCAAAGGCGATAAGTT
>ERZ773014.1063-NODE-1063-length-17932-cov-17.776864_pt1 | contig 17932 bp, 14 predicted proteins | sample MGYA00580841_ERZ773014 | MGnify/ENA primary metagenome ERZ773014 (study PRJEB29015, sample SAMEA2737989) | human oral metagenome | biome: human oral; feature: human-associated habitat; material: dental | place: China | collected 2067 ...
TTGAAGGCAAGGAAGTCGCGACAACTGGTTATTTCTTACCAGTCACCCTATTACCTGGAAAAAGTATTTAAGTACAAAAAACTCAGACCAATTGATCTGAGTTTTTTTATGATCGTAAGTTTTCTAGATAGCGCTGGGTTGTCTCTAAGTTAAAGGTTTTATCAGCGATGAGGCGCTCAACTAGGGGAGCAACCTCGGTCTCACTAGCACCAGCCAGGAGAGCTAAGGATTTGGCAGAAGGATTTTAGTCTCGTTTTTCCAATCAAAAAATATTGAGCATTTAGTTCTGAGACACTTTAAGACAACAGATACAAGACAAATTTTCTTATACTCTTCTAAAAGTTTTTTATACAACTGATGTTATTGTTACCAAATGTCTCCATGATGACTTCATTCGATTTACTTGTCTTCTCCTTTGTTATGTAAGATATCTTCATTTACACAAAATATACTTTTTTCCTATAATAAAACACTCCTATCTCTAATTTATCAGTTTTCAATAGAGATATTTTTCTTATATCTCATTTTATGTAGTCAATCCCCCGCGTGTGCGGGAAAAACTTCTTTTTCATAAAATATTTTTCCTCTCTTTTTGTCAATCCCCCGCGTGTGCGGGAAAAACGCTTCCTGAGCAAGCCAACTACTTGCACCAGCGGGATCACCCCCGCGTGTGCGGGAAAAACGTCACGATAGCAGCGCTTGAAATGTCCTGGGTAGGATCACCCCCGCGAGTGCGGGAAAAACGCCGATTCTGCAGAACGTAGCAAGTCAATAGCGGGATCACCCCCGCGTGTGCGGGAAAAACGGTAAGCACAAGGCTACTTGTCTGTATGCACCAGGATCACCCCCGCGTGTGCGGGAAAAACGTGCCAGGGGACATCTCAAAAACTCCAGAAGAAGGATCACCCCCGCGAGTGCGGGAAAAACACAAATTGATTTGATACCATATTTCCACGCTCAGGATCACCCCCGCGAGTGCGGGAAAAACAGTATAGTCTAACTTCATAGCTTTTTGCCAAAGGGATCACCCCCGCGAGTGCGGGAAAAACTTGTTTTGCTCGTCGTGATTATCAAGTCGCTTAGGATCACCCCCGCGAGTGCGGGAAAAACTTCTTGCGTGCTTTCTTCAGGTCTTCGAGACCGGGATCACCCCCGCATGTGCGGGAAAAACCATAAAGCGAATACAAGCATCTGTGTTTGCCTAGGATCACCCCCGCGTGTGCGGGAAAAACTTATATCCAGCAATTCCAGTTCAAGGAATACGAGGATCACCCCCGCGTGTGCGGGAAAAACTCAAACGGAGACATCATTGCCATGCCTTATCCGGGATCACCCCCGCGAGTGCGGGAAAAACTCAATCACACTAGCTCGAATCGTTGCAGATCCAGGATCACCCCCGCGAGTGCGGGAAAAACGCTGTAGCAACGATAGCGGTAAGAGTCGCCTTAGGATCACCCCCGCGAGTGCGGGAAAAACCATTCTCTAATGGCTATGACTTTAGGTAGTGAAGGATCACCCCCGCGAGTGCGGGAAAAACACCTTATCAAAAACGCAGATGGATTGGATTCTGGGATCACCCCCGCGAGTGCGGGAAAAACGGATCCACATGGTCTGAGTAGTTTCGAGGTTGAGGATCACCCCCGCGAGTGCGGGAAAAACACTAAAAGATCCCATTGAAATCGCTAATCCCGATTGATTCTATCCAAAAATTTATTCACTTTTGTTGATAACTGATAGATTAACTTAGCGTCCGGTAAAGCTCTATGAGGAACTACCTCTTCAATTCCATATTCCTTAAGAGCTGTCTGTAATTGATAGTTAGCCAGAAATAGCTTTTCACTCTTGACAAATTTCTTTAAATCATGAGTTTTGTTTGATAATAAAGGCAAGCCCAACTTGTTAAGCTCATTGTTAATAAACTTAACATCAAAATTGATACCATAGCCAACTAAAGCTGATTCATCTATAAAAAGCAAAAAATCGAAAAGTACTTCTTTTAAATTTCGACCATTTTGTTCTAATAGAGTCTGAGAAATTCCCGTTAATTTAGAAATCTTCGTAGGCAAGATTCCGTCATATTTGATAAGAGCATTAAACTCTTCTGTAGTGGATGGAGTAACCTTAAGTGCCCCAATTTCTATAATGGTATGTTCATTCTCATCTAAACCATCCGTCTCAATATCAATCACAATATAGGAACTCTGTGGTTTTGAAGAAACTTCTGAATGACGGCCAAAACGCTTGATCCGTCTAAACTTAGCAGCATCACTATATCCAAAACTGGATATTTTCCCATTGCTGTCTGTTTGGCTAGGTAATAGAATTAATGGGATTCCATCATAGTCTAGGACACTCCGCTGAGCATTTACGGTATCAAATTGATAGCCAATTTCATTTCTAAAGGCGTAACTAATTGTAGCCTCACCTTTTCCAACGTTCGCCTTAATACGATCCCATAACTTTTCACGAACCCTAGTATTGATATTTCCAACGTAAACCCCTGTGGCAATTTCTTGCATCCACTTGGTTAAATCCCCTTTTAAAGACGGCGGAACATTTTTTAAAGTTAAAACAGTCAGTGGCATATTATCAATTCTCCGTATAACTAACTCCATATTTAACAAGTTTATCCTTATCATCCCATAAAGAAAGCGTATCAATCACTAACTCCTCTTCATCATCTATTTCAAATAGATATTGAATGTCAGCAACTATCCGAGCCATTAACTTGCCATCTACGAAGGAATCTCTTGTTTTCAATCGAGCAAGCTTACCAATATCATCATCCTCAGTATAGTTAGCTGCAATTTCAAAAGCTAAGGGAATAGTCAATTCAGCTTTATATAAGTCTGCAATATCATAAATAAAGGATAAATCATGGCCGGTGTGTACAAAACCAAGACCTGGAGAAACACCTAGCGCTACCACTATACTGTACACCAAACCGTAAAGTGCTACATTAGCTACGGATAGCGCCTGATTCACTACCGTCCCTCCTTCAAAATCATCAGGTCTGTAGTCCCTTTTATCCCAAGGAACCTTGAATTTTTCAGATTGCATCCTATATGCTTTTCTCACCCTAGCTCCTTCACGACCCCGTAGTTGCTGCATTGTTAATGTGGTGACATCTTCACCAGGAAATCGCATTTGATACATTTTACGGGCAACAGCTAAACGCGACCGAGAATTTGAAACCAGCTTAGCCTGTTTCTCTAAGAATTTTGTCGAATGTGCTAAGGATCTTCCATGAGCATACTGACGAACACCTCGCTCACCAACCCAAACCATACTGGTTCCAGCATCTCCTATCAACTCTACAGCACGATGGCTAATATCAGTACCCGGTCCTAACAATAATACACCAATCATAGCAACAGGTATTCTAACTGTTCCGTTGCTATCAAGCACTGTAATAGCACTATCCACACGATTTATCTTTGCGTGTTCTACGTAAATAAAGCTGACACGATCGCTTATTTTAGGAAGTTCTCGCAGAGATGTTTTCTTCGTTCCACTTTTCTTTACCATGATTCATTTCCCAATGGAATAACGGTCATTAAACCAAAACCGTATGCTTTTTTCTTTCCCATTCCTTCAGTCAAAAGCTTCTTAAAAAGATCTGCATCACTAACTGTTAGGATTCCTTCGTAAACAACCTTTATCAATCGGATAGGTTTAACAGCTTTTTTAAACACCTCATAACCACGTTCAACGATTGAAAAATCTTCTTTTATCAGTGAAAATCCATTTTTGTCAGAGCGGTCTATTAGATAATTCATCTGATATTCACTCGTAACATGAGGTTTTACAATACCTCTTTTAAGATTATCCGGTGATACTAAGGAAATAACTGGATTAAGCACCACTCGAAATTTCATTCGGCTACCAGTATAGATATTATCTAAAAATTGTTGATAATCCTTAGTTTGAGCACTACCATAAACCCCATATTTTTCTAATCGTTGTAAATCAGGTTTATTTTCACTAACAATAATCAGGTAATCTTTATCTTGGATACGATCTATACGCCATAATTTCCTTGTTCGAATAGATTGTTCCATTTCTTCTGGAAAACTCTCTTCTACCCAAGCATGATAAGCGCCTATATGTGTTAAGCACCTAATTTTTCGGCGATTGGTGCGATCAATTTCTACTCTTGAGATATACATACCATCAATCTCCTATACTCTTAAAAACATCATGTGCCGTATTTTTATCTCGAAACGAATTCCGAACTTGAACCAGTTCTCTAGTTTCATACCTATAGCCAAACCTTCTCCCCTTTTGTGAAAAAGATTTGACAACATCTTGTCTCAGTTGATAAATACCTCTATCGGTTAAGTGTCTATCAGAATAGATTTCTAAAGTTACGGAATCCATAAGCTTTCTCTTCATAAACCATGGTGAAGCTTGCCATTCAAGAGTTCTCAGACTTTCAACTGCTCCAATCTCAGTCTCACCTAAGATAAAATCTGCAGTCAACGGCAGAGCCCTTCTTCCCATAAATGGTTGGAAATAGGGATTTCTCAAAGCTTGTAAAATCATTCCCAAAAACTGCTCATTACTATGAGAAAGAGCCACTACAAAAACAGCATCTTCTAAATAATAACGATTTGTGACATAATTTCGTTCAAACTTTCCTTTTTCTGTATACTTCTGTGCAATATGAAAATCTCTGAGTAAATTTCCTTGTTGATCCACTCGAACTGCAAAATCCAGCTCGTTTAAACGAGTAATTTTTTCATCATCGTCTCGACGATATCCTAGACTTGAAGCAATCAACCCAATAACAGAACTCTTAGAAGGATAAAAATCCGTATGTCTTGTTTCGAAATGTGAACTTGTCCCCCAAGATTGCAAAGGGCCAGCAAATTTCAACAAAATAGTCTTCATGCCATTCACCTATTTTTTGAGGACTTGTCCTAAGGTTTCCGAAAAATCTTTTAATAATTCTGAAACTGAATATTTTTCCTCACCTATTTGTTTTAAACTCTCATTCTCATCCAAAGTCACATAGAAAGTCAAAAGTGGTTTATTCACGAATTTTTCAACTCTTGTATACTCTTTAGACAGTTTTTCAATAGATTTTGCCACATAACCATCTGTTGATTTAACTGGTTCTTCAAAAGCACTGACAAGATTAACAGGACGATCATCACGCAAAGAAACGATTAGAGCCTGTGGTAAAGTTTGATTGGCAAAGGTATTCACTTTTCCTGTCGGGAGTGAATTTGCAAATGCTTCGATGAATAAATTCAAACTGTTCTTTAAGGATTTCTCATCCTCTAGTTGTTTTGATAATTCATGAATCGCAACATTGGCATAACGATAGAGCGTAGAAGAGTTAAATTCGATGGTTCCCAGCATACCTGCACCTGCATTATCCTCTGGAGCTAAATCATCAATAGCAGTAAAGAAATCAAATTCAGTTTGTACAGCATGTGTTGAAATAGCATGGGCAACTTGAGAGGAAGCATCCTCGTTTAGAGTTGGATCTTCAGCTACCATTCGACCGAACATAGCAACATCAATGGCTGGATTTGAGTTAGCTAGTTTTTGAAGTTCTTTTTTATCAGTCAGATTTTCATAGGCCGCTTGAGCTAATTTCTCAGCTTGTCTATCCCCCATAAAGTAAAGTGCCTTGACTTCACCTTTTTTCTTAATTCCAGTAGCTATCAAGACTGTATCTGCTTTGGTTAGTGCATCTTCAAAACTGATAGAATTATCTAGTTCTACAATTTTACCTGCAACATATCTTACAATGTCTTTTGTTCGGACACCGACATTAGACTGTTCTCCATAAGTATTAAAATAGTCTCTTATAGCTCTCTTCCAAGCTTGAGAACTCACGCGCGATCTTTTTACACCCCCGTACTGAGCGGTCTTTGGGCTACCTGTATCATCTCTATTCATATTGGAAGGTGGCAAAGTTTGTATAGCATGAATATCTAAAAATAAGCGTTGATTAGTTGTCATTGTGTTTTTCTCCTTTGATTTGTTTATAATATGATCTTGCCCAATTTAGGCGAAGATTTTCTTGTACATTTTTTAAAAACCAATACAAGTCCTCAGCTAACTTAGCGTAATCAACCTTTGTAGCAGGAGACTTTGTTTTGAGTAACATCATCATGTGGCGTAAATGGTAGATCAACTCTTCAAAAGTTGATGATGTAATCATAACATTGAACCTTCTGTCGATGGCTGTCGTGTCATCTCCTTTTCGAAGTTGACTAAGAGCAGAACCGATATTTTGATAAGTATCGGGCTCATCTAACATCACACCAGTTGAAGTTCCTTGTTGATGTAAGGCGTAAAATTGGATAGCTGTATAAATTGCTAACTCCTCATAGCTAGGCTGCTGGTATGAATTGACAAACTCCTCTGGTAAATGCTCAAATAAAATCGGCCAGATATCTGTTGCATCGCTCAAGGGTTTACCCAACGTTTTTCTAATTTTTGCCAGTGCAGCTTTACTCGATGGTGACTCCAACTCATAACTCAATTGTCTAATAATTCTTTTTGTGACAGATCCAACTGTCTGTTTGGATTGTTCCAACACACACCTCCTATTTTAATTGTTGATGAAGCAAATAATCAAATGAATTATATGCAGTTGCAATATTTTTTATTCGACCATCTTTTTCAATACCGAGATAGTCCCTCGTTCCTCCTTGACCTAAGATGCTCTTTGCTTCAGCTTTAATCATTTTTTTCAGTAAATCTCTCCATTCTTTGATTTTAGGATCCTTTTCATCATCTGGTAGGATACTGGATAACCATTCACGAAAAGGGTGATCGATTTTGAAATAGAGCATTTCAACCATCTGATTAGTATAATTGTTGTTGGAGATATTCCTAATTTCTTTTAGATCCTCTATATAGCGTTTATATACTTTAGAAATGACAGTTTTTGTTTCTTCCACCACCTCATTAATACGTGGTACCCAACCACTCTCATTAAAATCAGCCAAAACTAAATCATTGATAAGTATAGAGTCAATAACTTCATCAGTTGGAAGCCATGAAGTAGCATTTCCATCGTCCTGCATACTAATGGAAATAATATTAAATAATCTATTTCCTATTGTGTCACCTATATCTCCTAGCCAATCAATAATTCCCGGTCTTCTAAAGTGCCCTGTTCTATCTTCTACTGCTAGCAAACCAAAAGACCGCCACAACGATTGATTCAAGAGATGTTTCTTAGGAGTATAGCTATCTTTATTTTCTCCTGTAGTATTATACTTCCATGTTGTCATTGGCTCTAAAAAATTGTCCTGATGATTGATATCGGGTAATTTTACAATCTCAAAAGAGAAAGGCTTATTTAAATCATATTCTGGATCAATATAAATCCCTCTGCTCCAAATCGTATACAGATTAGCTAAATCTGTACATTCACTACCAAACAAATAGCGATTAATATTATCAGAACCAGCAAATTCCCAACAGGGACATTGAATACTTTCTAAATTACCATAGTCATAGAATGGCAAGATACAATTTAGTAACAGCGTTTCAAATAAAGAAGCTCCCTGTATAAAAACTACACCGATATCAAACAACCAGCCTTTTGACACTTTATATTTTTCTTTTCCAAAAATAACTTTATCGGATAATCCTGAGTACCCTTGAAAAGTTAAAAGCCATCGTGTAAGTTCGGAAGGAGTCAGTTGTTCTTTATTTTTACTATTCTTTGGGGAAAATAAGGCTAACTTATTCCCACTCTCTGAAATCGTTCTATTGATATTTTTCCCAGAAATACTGCTTGCTTTTGCTTTACTGATTCTATCTGCTGCAATATCCTCTTTTCTAACTTGAAAAAATGGATATTCCTCATCAAATAAGTAAAAGCGATCCCGCCATTTTTCTAGGTAATGATTAACAATGTCTGGGAACTTACCACTTTCCCAAAGATCTATCCATGTATCATATAAATCATCCTGATAGTCAGCAATATCAGATTCTTCCACAGGCTCAATTTGTTTAAACCGCTCATCTACTGCCAGATACTCATAGACATTACCATCTGCATCAAAGCGTGAAAAAACAGTATGTAACACAGCCAGCAAAACTCGTAGCACAGCAAAATCTTGCGTTTTTGTATCTCCTGCTAAATCTTTGTACTGATGAGCATTTATAAACAATTCCTGCAAGGAAACTTCTTTTGTTGTTCCTTTTTCATCATAAACGACAGAAATCCAGGGTTCATCTAGCAAATTAAATCGACTCATTCTTATTCAACCTCTCCGTTGTAATTCCATATTTTTTATCATATAAGAGTTTAAACCCATTTAGAATAAACTCATTGTTTTCATCAAAAATAATCCCGAGAGCTCCTTTTAACCACGATGAATTTCGCCATTGACTTAAATAGCTGTTGTTATACCTTTCAAGCTCTTCAATAGTTTGATCGATATTATATCCTTTGGATAAACTCATCGGAAGTCGTAAAGTATTTTGTGCTACTTTTTTAGCGACCGAAGGATTATCAATATTCTGAGATATATCTTGATTTTCAATAAATAAGCTATAGCCATCAGACATTTTCTTTAAAGCAATCACTTCAATTGTATCTTCAACATCACGAACCTGAGCATTAGATTTTTCTTCACTATCGTTTGGATGCAGGTTCTTCAACCAGCCAATCAGACTATTGTTTCTATATCTCGATATTTTTAAGACAGGATCATCGATACGGTATGTTCTTGCCTTTGTTTCCTTATTTTTGATCGTGACATCATGCTCTGTCTTAGCATCTAAATATTTTTGCTGAAATTCCTGACTTGAAAACTCAATTGTAAAATCTGGACTATAAACTTTCTGGACTAATGGTGAAATATCATCTGGTAATCTCATGATATCTAGTAAAAAGTGCTGAGTTCTGGCTAATAGATAATCACCATAAACAAAACTACTTCCTTCTTCAAAATCCAACTCTTCGGAAGTTCCTAAAACGTAAAACCTAGCTATTTCATGTTTTTGAGGCCGTTCTATTTGGTGTCGATGAAGTCGTCCAATACGTTGTATTAGCAAGTCCATAGGTGCCAGATCACTTATCATCACATCGAAGTCAATATCCAAGGATTGTTCAATCACCTGAGTTCCAATGATAACTTTCTTATGTGGACGTTCTACATTTTTTCCGATTTGTTGTAATAATTCTTTCTCTTTTTGGATTCTTTCGGTCGCAATAAAACTGGAATGAAGCAATTCTACCATATCATCTCCAAAAATTTCCGAAAAGTTTCTTGCCAACTCTTGGGATCTTCTCACTGTATTGACAATGATTCCAACTACTCCACCGCCCTCAAGGCCATCTTTAACCGTTCCCAATAACTGCTCTTCTTGTAAACGAATGATGTGAATGTCTTTTATGTTTTGCTTATTGAATGTTGTAACTTGATGAATCTCTGAGCCATCATTATAAGTGATTAAAGGATAGGCGTCTGTCTTTAATTGGTCCGTATTTTCAATATCTCGCCATTTGAGCCCCATCCCAGACATATAGCTTTTAAGGATATTTTCTCTTTGTTGAGAAGGTAATGTCGCCGACAAAATGACTACTGGAACACCATAGGCTCCCATCCATTTTATCGCCTCCATCAAATATTGACTCATATAAGCATCATAGGCGTGAACTTCATCAATAATAACAACCTTTTTACTAAAACCTAGATGACGTAAAGCTAAATGTTTTTGTTTCAATGCTAACATTAAGAACTGATCAACAGTCCCCACTACAAAATCATCTAAAGCCGAAGTCTTTCTCCCAGAAAACCACTCATTAATGATAACACTACCATTTTCTACATCGTCAAAATTAAATGTATTAGCTTTAAGTTTTAAAAAATCTTCGTTTAGAGCTGCTTTCCCGTGTACCAACTGAATAGATAGTATGTCTTCAGAATCATCTTTTAAACTTTCAACCCATTTTTCAATACGATTAAAAATCCCATTCGATGTCGCCTGAGTTGGTAAACCCAAAAAAAGACCGCTTCTTCCCGTCTTAGTAGCTAACTGCTCCGCTGTAATCAATGAAGCTTCTGTCTTCCCTAACCCCATTGGTGCTTCTAGAACTACAATCCCAGGTTTAGATATTTGAGTAATAACATGAGATAAGATTGATTGAACATTATTAGGTTCAAATCCAAATCTTTCCTTATAGAGACTATCTGGTTTCGAGATATATTTAGGTTGCCACAAACTAGTTTTTTTCCACCTTTCAAACCCATCTTGAAGGCGTCTTGACTTATCCACCTCCTCTTTTTCATTGACACTCAATAAAGGAAAGTAGTTCTCATTACTAGCAATCCAGTCAGCCATAATCAGCAATCCTGATAAGATAACTTGGGCTGGCTGTTTAATTTTAGGAAGCTCTTTCACAGAGTCAAACCCAAACTCATCTAAAGCACAGTTGAAGATTTCTTTTTGAACCAAATCCCAGTTCTTATGGATAGCACTCTCCTTACTTTCATTTTGAAAATAGTTTGAAAGATAGCTCCCTTGATTTTTTACATCCTCAATCGTATCAATCGGTCGTCCATGGTGTCCACCAATAATAGTCGAAATATCCTCTTGAACACCATAACTAGATAGCAAATATTGACCCGCAAGGCTATGATGACTCTTTTTCGGTGATGATAGTTGAAGTGAACTAATTTTAGTAAATCCTGACTGCTCCAATTTTTCTAATAGTTGAATATCCAAATCATCTGAATTTGCAAATCCTCTTTGAGTTTGAAAGGCTGGAGTTGCTTTCCCGATATCATGAACAGCAGCTAAAAATTGTGCAAGTCGTTTCCCTAAACCTCCATCATATGTTGCTGAATCCAGAGAATCATCAATCAGTTTTTTTTGCCCCTCGCTTAACCAATGCTCCCAGAGAAGTCCAATTATATTTTTTGTATCTTCTAGATGTTGAGACAAGGGTAACCAAAAAAATCTACCATTTTCTTCCTTTTTCTTAGCCCAAAGTGTATCGGACTTTTTCTTAGACATGATTCATTCCCTCTTCATCTCATTTTATATACTTCCATTTTATACCTAAAAGTTTTAAAATACAACAACAAACATGGAAGGGGTTACAAACATATGCTACTTTCTAAAGTAGTGTAAACATAAGAATGGGAAAATTCTTTTTAGAGGAATTTTAAAACATTACTAGAACGATCTTTATTACTATAAAACCATTAACCATAGAACTACTTCACTTTCATACCCTAAAGCAAGAAATGAATGATTTTTCCCTTGAATTAACTATAAAGGATTGTATTGTTGAAAAACGACTATATTAGTTATGAGGCATAATAACAAGGAAAGCAATAATCATAATGGGTACATTCTCTGTGATTCAAATATCAAAAAAAGAGAGAATAATGTAATCCTCTCTTGTTCATTGTTATATGTGAGACTTTTCAATTGACAATGAACTTGTTTTCCTTATGTTTCATTTTTTGAGACTAATACCTCGGTTTCAACTGGTTAAGACCGCCAGACTTTTAAAAATTGCCGGGCTGTCTCTAAGTTAAAGGTTTTCTCTGCGATGAGGCGCTCAACTAAGGGAGCAACCTCTGTCTCACTAGCACCAGCTAGGAGCGCTAAGGATTTGGCCTGCAATTTCATATGGCCTTGCTGGATTCCTGTACTTACCAAGGCTTTGAGAGCCGCAAAATTTTGGGCGAGACCAATAGACACGATAATCTGAGCTAATTCCTTGGCAGAAGGATTTCCCAGTAGCTCGTGACTAAGAGCTACACGAGGGTTAAGGCCGATAGAGCCACCCTTGGTCGCTACAGGCATAGGTAGTGTCATCTGGCCGACCAATTCTTCTCTTTCCATATCCAGCGTCCATTGACTAAGCCCCTGATAGCGTCCATCTCGACTGGCAAAGGCATGAGCACCTGCTTCGATGGCACGCCAGTCATTACCCGTGGCTATTAAAATGGCATCGATACCATTAAAAATCCCTTTATTGTGAGTAGCCGCTCGGTAGGGATCGGCCTGCGCAAACTGGCTAGCCAAAGCTATCTTCTCTGCAATTTCACGTCCTTGGTCCTTTTGAGGGTTCAAGTAGCGAAAGGCAATACGACAGCTTGCTGTCACTAGGGAATCGGTCGCATAGTTGGACAAAATACCCATAAGACTCTGTCCCTGACTGAGTTCTTCTAAGACTGGTTTCAAGGCTTCTAGCATGGTATTGAGCATATTGGCTCCCATGGCTTCCTGGGTATCGACATGGAGGTAGACGACGAGAAAGTCTGTTTCTCCCTTGATCTGCTCTACACGCAGATCACGCGCTCCACCACCGCGTTTAACGATAGAAGGATAGGCTTGATTGGCAAGTTCCAAGAGTTCAGCTTTCTTGCTGGCAATCTTCGCTTGCGCTTGTTCAGGATCAGCAACTTGATAAAGGGCTACCTGACCAATCATCTGGCGCTGATGAACTTGAGCAGTAAAACCTCCTGCTCGCTTGATGATTTTGCTAGCATAGCTGGCCGCAGCAACCACTGAGGGTTCTTCTGTCACATAGGGAACTGTATAATCCTGACCATTCACCAGAAGTTCTGGAATAATCGAATAAGGCAGAGAAAAAGTTCCTACCACATTCTCACTCAGCTGGTCTGCAACAGTCAAGCTGACTTGCTCATCCTGCTCTAGACTCCTTTGCTTTTCAGGACTAAGGAGCGCCTGAGCTCGCAACAACTCAAGGCGCTCATGGTATGATTTTTTAGAAAATCCATTCCAACTTATCTTCATTATTTTTCAACCTTGCTATAACGGCGTTGGTGGTCGACAATCTCCACCAAGGCATAGTCTTGATTTTCATAGGCTGCAAATTGGGCTGAACCAGACTCATCCAACTGCACCTCTTCGAAGAAGACTTTTTCATAGTCTGCAACAGATAAGACTGTACGCTGCTTAAGTTTGCTCAAGCGCTCTTTGTCGAGATAGGCCTCATAGCCTTCGACCAATTCACCACTAAAGAACTCTGAAACAGCTCCACTTCCGTAACTATAGAGGGCAATTTTATCGCCAGCCTTCAAATTCTCTGCATTTTCCAAAAGGGAGAGGAGGCCGAGGAAGAGGGAACCTGTATAGATATTCCCTATCATCTGACTGTAGAGAATTGATTTGTCAAAGTTTTCTTGCAAACTATCCTGTTTTTCCTGAGATAGAGTCTTATCCATCATCTTGCGCAAGCCTTTTAGGGCTAGCTTAGGATAAGGCAAGTGGAAACAGATGGCCGCAAAGTCACCCATTGTCCAATCGTAACGCTTCTTGTATTCATCCCAAGTCGTCGTGAGACTATCCAGATACTGCTGGGTTGAATAAACACCATTGACATAAGGGGTGCTTGAATAGTTTGGTCGCCAGAAATCCATGATGTCACGTGTTTGAGCAACATTATCATTGTTAAAGGCCATAATGCGTGGATTTTGCGTGATTAGCATGGCCACACTTCCAGCTCCCTGGGTGGGCTCACCCGGAGTCCCCACACCATACTTGGCAATATCACTAGCAATGACTAAAACCTTGGATGCTGGAGAATTTTCCACATGCAATTTAGCATAATGAAGAGCAGCTGTTGCTCCATAGCAGGCTTCTTTGATTTCAAAGCTACGGGCAAAAGGCTGAATGCCTAATAGGCCATGAACAAAGACTGCCGCTGCCTTACTCTGGTCAATCCCTGACTCGGTCGCCACGATGACCATATCGATTTCTTCTTTTTCTTGGTCTGTTAAAATAGAGTTGCTTGCACTAGCTGCCAAGGTAACAATGTCCTCAGTCAGTGGCGCAATACTAATTTCATTTAACAAGAGTCCCTTGCTAAATTTTTCGGGGTCAACTCCCCTTGCTTCTGCTAGGTCTTGTAATTTCAAGACGAATTGACTGGTCGCAAAACCAATCTTATCAATACCGATTGTCATATTTACCTCTGTTTTTTCATTCATTGTAAAAAATCGTTTCATTCTATTTTATCACAAATAGGGGCAAAAGAGAGAAAAAAGACTTGATTCACCAAATCAAGTCTTTGTTTTGACTGCATTAGGAAGAGATTCCTCTCTGCTTTCGGATATAGTGATAAAGCTTTAAAATCACCGTTCCACTAGCCATCCCGATAGAAATGACCAGAGCTAACATAACCACCAAGGTCGCGCTGGCAAGAGCATGACTGTAATCACCTGTTACAAAGAAAGCAGTCGTCCGATAGGATAAATAACCTGGCACCAAGGGGGCAAGAATAGCCAAGACAAAAACCACTGCAGGTGTCTTATAGAGAATACTTAAAATCTGACTGATGCAAGAACCTACCACCGCCGCGATAAAGGTTGCAACGATGACATTGGTTGGTTCTTTTAGAACAAGATAGAGGAGCCAAACGCCCATTCCCAAAACCCCACCAGGCAGAAGCATGGAGCGTTGGACATTCAGTACGATTAGAAAGTTGATAATGGCGAGCAAACTCGCCACTGCTTGGAGTAAAATACTTGTTAGAGTCATCTTATGTCATCAAAACCAGGGCGACTGAGGTGCCAGCCCCTAAAGCGAGGGTAATGAGCAAAGATTCAAACATCTTGCTCATACCAGAGTTGATATGGTTGGTCATGATATCTCGAACCGCATTTGTCAGAGCAATCCCTGGAACAAAGGGCATGACGGCTCCTGCTATGATCAGGTCTGCCGTCGAAGGAAATCCAGTATAGCGAGCCCAGAACTGAGCAATCAAGCCAAAAACAAAGGCTCCCGCAAAGGCTGTTACAAAAGGAATTCGGATAAACTTCTCGACATAGAGAGAGAAGGCAAAACCAAACAAGGTCGCAACGCCTGCTCCAAAAGCATCATAGACATTGCCGCCAAACATAATCGAGAAGAAAGGGGCGCTGAGGGTTGCTGCTACAGTCACTTGGAGCTTGCTATAAGGAAGAGCTTGATTTCTGATTTCCTTCAGCTTTTTAAAAGCTGTAGAAAGATCAATCTGACCACCTACAAGTTCTCGTGATACTTGGTTGACATCACAGACTTTTTCGATGTTATAGGAGGATGACGTCACCCGTTTCATCCGAGAAATATTGGTGTTTTCAATCGAAAAGAAAATAGCCGCGGGCATGGCAAGAACATTGCAATCCACTATTCCCTGTGAATGGGCAATGCGAATCATGGTGTCCTCAACCCGATGAATCTCCGAACCACTTTTCAAGAGAATGGTTCCAGCTAGCATAATCACATCAATGACAGCATTTAACTCTTTTGATTCGTCCATTTTCTACTCCTATTTTCTGCTCCCTCTATTCTATCACAAAAGTTCATGAAAAAAAATCTTTGTCATGATTTCATGACAAAGATTGGGTTAATTTCGTTCATTGCTTGACGTTCTACTGCCATCTGAAGAATCCGTTGTAGGGTTGCTACCTTGATTGTTACTCTGCGAAGGCGTCGTGTCTGTTCCTGGATTTCCGCGTTGAGACGAACTTGATGAAGAAGGAAGTGGTTTTGGTTTATAAATAGAAATCTTAACACGTGTTTTATTGAGATCTACCTTTTCTCCAGGTTTAGGGTCCTGACTAACAACTGTTCCTGCAGTAGTTCCTTCAGGAGCAGTTGATACTTCCACAACTTCGATATTGGCCTCTTTTACACCAACAATCTGAGTCAAATTGTTCTTAGTAAATTCGAGACTTGAACCAATGTAACTTGGCATCGAAACGCTGGTCACCTTCTTAGCAACTGTTAAGGTAATCGTGCTGGCTTTCGTGAGATCGTAAGTACTTCCTGCAGCTGGGGTTTGCCTAATGACTGTTCCTGGGTCGCTTTCGCTAGATTCCTCTTCCTCGATCTTGATAAGATTTTCTGGAACTTTTTTCTCTTTGAGCTCTGCGACAACATCCGAGGACTTACGTCCTACATAGTTACTTAGTTGGAAGGATTGCTTACCTGATGAAACGATTAGATTTACTTTGCTTCCTTCTTTTCGACCACTTCCAGCTTCTGGGTCTGTTCGAATGACGCGACCTTCGGCTACTGTCTCACTGGCCTCTGTTTTTTCTTCACCTACTTCAAAATTAGCCTTTTTAAGGGCTTCTTTTGCCTCTGCTACTGTCTGCCCCGATACATCTGGAATGGCAATAGTCGCTGGAGTTCGGGAAAAGATCCAAATCAAAGAGGCTGCAACTAGCAAGGCACTGGCCAGTAAAATCATGTAGCGAGCTTTAAACTTCCGTTTTTTCGCTGGTTTTGGTACTGGTGCTTCATCTACCACCTGCTGAGTCTGCTCTTTTGATTGAGGTCGTTCTGGCTGTGGATTAGCCTTCGGAATAGAGGTCAGAGTGCTTTGTGGAACTTTAGGCAAGGTCTTGGTATCAACCTTGCTTGCCTCATCAAAGACTAGCTTTGGTTCTCTCCTACGATTGTGAGACAAACAACTCGACAAGTCCACATACATTTCTGATACAGACTGATAGCGATCTGTCAATTTCTTGGCCGTTGCCTTGATAACAACATTTTCCAAAGCTTGTGGCACTGCTGGATTCTCAGCAATAACAGATGGAAGTGGTTTTTGGAAATGCTGGAGGGCAATAGTCACTGCACTATCCCCATCATAAGGGATATGTCCAGTCAACATTTCATAGAAAATAATCCCCATAGCATAGATGTCACTCTGTACAGTTGCCTTGGAACCACGGGCCTGCTCAGGTGAGAGATAGTGGACTGAACCGAGCATGGAGTTGGTCTGTGTCAGACTGGTCTCTGCAAAAGCCACGGCAATCCCAAAGTCTGTAACTTTGGCAGTTCCATCTGGTGTCAATAGGATATTTTGAGGTTTCAAATCTCGGTGGATAATCCCTCTCGTATGCGCCAGACGCATGGCCAAGAGAATCTGTCCCATAATACGGACGGCTTCTTCATTTGAGAGAGGAGAGTGTTCTTTGATATAACGTTTGAGGTCAAGCCCTGCTACATACTCCATAGCTAGGTACTGCTGACCGTCTTCCTCACCGATATCTGTTATTCGAACGATATGGGGATGATCCAGTTCCGCCATGGCTCTCGCTTCACGTTGAAAACGTGCCACAGCAATCGGATCTGTCTGATAGTTAGTCCTCAGGACCTTAACCGCCACTTCTTCCCCGTCTAGGATCAAATCCTTGGCCAAGTAAACATCCGCCATGCCTCCTCGACCAATCTGTTTGATAATCCGATATCGTCCGGCAAAAATCTTGCCGATCTGGATCATTCTACTTCCTCCTCATTCATGTGAACAAGGGCAACCGTGATATTATCTAAGCCTCCTGCATTGTTTGCAAAACGAATCAAAGTTGCCGCCTTGTCTGCCAAGGAAATATCACTCGTTACAATATCGTAGATATCGCTTCCTGAGATCATATTAGTCAAGCCGTCACTGTTAAGCAAGAGGTAGTCTCCTGGCTCTAGGCTGACCATGCCAAAATCTGGTTGAATTTCATCTTTTTGCCCGATCGATTGGGTAATGATATTTTTCTGCGGATGAATTTCTGCCTCCTCTGGAGTTAGCTGACCAGCCTTTAGCAGAGCATTAACCAAAGAATGATCACTTGTGAGCTGGCGATACTCTTCACCACGAATCAAACCGATACGAGAATCACCGATATGGGCATAAATAGCCTGATTGCCAATAATGGCCACTGCTTCAAGCGTTGTACCCATCCCCTTATAGGCTTCGTCTTTTCCCATCTGATGAATTTTTTGATTTTCAAGTTCCAGATAGTGGGCGAACCATTCACGAACCTCATTGACAGTGTCGATTTGGGTATCAACCCAAGCCACGCCCAGGTCTGTTACCGCCATCTCACTAGCGATATTTCCTGCACGGTGTCCTCCCATCCCATCAGCCAAGAGGATCATAGTGCGTCCTGCTCGGTTGACAAAGTGATTGACATAGTCTTGGTTATTT
>ERZ773014.1065-NODE-1065-length-17926-cov-3.184936_pt1 | contig 17926 bp, 18 predicted proteins | sample MGYA00580841_ERZ773014 | MGnify/ENA primary metagenome ERZ773014 (study PRJEB29015, sample SAMEA2737989) | human oral metagenome | biome: human oral; feature: human-associated habitat; material: dental | place: China | collected 2067 ...
CTTGCTTTATTCCGAGAAAACAGCGCGCGTCACAACCATAGACGATGTGCTCCTTAACATGGGCGCGGAAGCCGCCCGCGGCGATGCGCGGCACGGTTCCTGCGGCATGGGCATCGATGAATGTGTGCAGCGAAACCGCGCGGGCCACGGGCTCAGTGTGGAGGAAGTCGCTGCATGGAACGAGACAGAGCTCTTGCAGCGCTTGCGGGAGCTGCGGACACGCTACACAAAAGAAAGAGCGGCTGTGCTTGGCATAGACCGTGGGAACCCGTACTTTGAACTGTTAGGGAATGACACAGTGCTTCAAAATTACGTTGCAGAAGTGAAGGCGAATATAGGTCTCTTGACTCTGATGGATGCGAATCCGGATTGGCTTTTGCAATTTGAGCATCTCATTTTCGAGAGCGGACAGGGGCTTCTCTTAGACGAGGACCATGAAGCCTATGTGCCGCATTTAACTTCCTCAAAGACAGGGATGCACAATCCGGCGCATTTCCTTGCAAAACGGGGTCTCGCGCTGGATGAGTCTATTTATGTGACGCGGAGCTATGTGACGCGCCACGGAGCGGGACCGCTGCCCTGTGAGACAGCGCGCGCCGAGCTCCCGGGAGTGGGAGCGGATCTTACCAATCAGCCGAATGAGTGGCAGGGAACACTCCGTTATGCGCGGCATGAGAGTATGGAGGCCTTCTTTGCTCCTGTGGAGCGAGATAAAGACTCGGTGCAAATGTTCTCAAGCGCCCGAGATACCAATCTCTCGATTCTGATTACGCACTTAAACGAAACGGGAAATCGACTGTATTTTGAAGAAGGGGAAGTTTCGTTTGAGCGGGTGGAAAGGGAAGGAGAGAGAAGAGGGATACAGTGCATGCGAATTGACGGACTTGAATTAATCTGAAAAGTTGACACCAAATGTGACACCATATAAAATGTAGATAGAGGTGAAAAATGTCAAAATGGGAAAAGCTTCTGAGAAGAATTTTAGCGTTGTCGAAGGATTTACGTTTTGACGAATTGCGGAAAGTACTTGAAAGTTACGGATATGTCATGAAGGCACCGAAAAGCGGAAGCAGTCATTACACATTTAGGAAACCGGGAAGTAATCCGATTACCATTCCGAAAGATGAACCAATTAAGAGAGTGTATGTTGAAATGGTAAGAGATGTTGTCCTAGAGGAGGTATCAGATGAAGAGCGTTGAATACTATATGAATCTTCCCTATAAGTTGGAGATTGTGCCTGATTTGGATGAAGGCGGATATGTGGCGCGCTATCCGGAACTGCCCGGTTGCATTACCGTGGGAGATAGCGTTGAGCGTGTCGTATCGAATGCTCTCGATGCCAAACGCGAATGGCTGACTGCCGCCCTTGAGGATGGCGTACCGATATCGGAACCCGGTGAATTAGACGATTACTCGGGGCAATTTAAGCTCCGCCTTCCGAAGAGTCTGCACAAATCTTTGGCAGAGCATTCGAGAGCGGAAGGAATCAGCATGAATCAATATTGCGTCTATCTGCTTGCAAGAAATGATGTCTTGGCGAAAGCGTAAGCATAATCGAAAAAGGCGTTTGTACTCGATGATAGAATTGACGAAATAAACGGACATAAGGGATGCGTCTCCGTGAATCACAGAGGCGCATTTTTTGTGGTATCCTTCGTTTGGCGTGATATAGTAATAGAAAGCTGATATGAGGAGTGTTGAGCATGGCGAGCAGATATATCATAAAGTACAATGACGGCGCGGTTGAGATGACAAAACCGAATAGCACGATTCTGATATATAAGATTCCGTATACCAATCTAAAGGCGATGAAGCCGGGATTTGTGATACCAAATCGATTCATCGTGTACATTTTGTTCGGAAAAAACACACGTGGAAAAGACGTGCTCTATGTGGGGAAGTCAAAAAACGGTCTTGCAAATCGCCCCACTGCACATGACGATAAATATGCGAACTGGTCCGCGTGCTATATTTTGACACAGTTTAAGGAGCGCACTTTTTTTAATGACGGTACCATCCAGTATTTGGAAGACGTCTTAAATCACAGAATCAACGAGCTGAATTTGTACCATAATACGACGCTTACGACAAGCTCCGGTACGGCAAACACAGATGACGTGGAGAACTGTGATGATTACCTTGCCGAGGTCTATAAGATGTTGGATATTCTTGGACTTGATTTGATTACCAACTCCGAAGAAGCCGAGGCAGAAATAGACCTTGAAGAGTCCGACTATGGTTCTCGGGCAAGTGATCGGGCAAAAATACCGGACGGTATCTATTATTTTACAAGAAAAGTTAAGCGACTCGGAAATACCTTGTTGCGAGGCGAAATGCGGGTAAAGAATGGTACATTTATTCTTCTGAAAGGAAGTGATATTGCGACGGAAACGGGAATCGGACTGGCGCCGCCTGTCGATGAAAAAAGAAACCGGGCCCAGGTGGAAGACGGGAAATTGATGGAAGATATTGAACTGACATCTCCCTCTGCCTGCGGTGAGTTTATCATGGGGGCAGCTTGCAATGGTTGGATTGCCTGGAAAACAAAATCCGGGGAACCAATCGATTGCTATCGCAAGTGAGTTTACGGAAGGTTGTCTTTCCCCGCTATCGGAGTTTGGAAAAGCGGTGCAGAATGGCATTACAGTGTTAAGGAGAGTCAATATGTGGTCAACGGAGAGTGTGTTTTATCAGATTTATCCTCTTGGTTTTTGCGGCGCCCCGAAGGAGAACGATGGCGTGCTTATGCCCCGAATTCGGAAGGTGATTGAGTGGATTCCGCATTTAAAGCGCTTGCATGCGGATGCGGTCTATTTTTCGCCGGTATTTGAATCCGACCGCCACGGCTACGATACGCGGGACTATGCGAAAATTGATTGCCGTCTCGGCAGCAATGCGGATTTTGCGGAAGTCTGTAAGGCACTCAAAGAGAACGGCATTCATGTGGTCTTGGACGGTGTCTTTAACCATGTGGGGCGCGGCTTCTGGGCTTTTCAAGATGTGCTTCAAAAGCGGGAGCGGTCTCAATATAAGGACTGGTTTTACATCCACTTTGACGGGAATTCCAATTATAACGACGGCTTCTGGTATGAAGGTTGGGAGGGGCACTTTGAGCTGGTCAAGTTAAACCTCGAGAATCCGCAGGTGACGGATTACCTTTTCTCCTGCATCAAAGCCTGGATTGAGGAATTTCAGATTGACGGTCTGCGCTTGGATGTGGCCTACTGTCTGAATCCGAACTTTATGCGAAAGCTTCGCGCGTTCTGCGATTCCGTGAAGCCGGACTTCTTCCTGCTCGGTGAGATTCTGTTCGGCGACTATAAGCGCATTGTAAATCCCGAGATGCTGCATAGCTGCACGAACTACGAGTGCTATAAGGGGCTGTACTCGAGCTTTAACGACCTGAACCTTTTTGAAATCAACTATGCGCTGAACCGTCAATTCGGCAAAGAGAATCATGCGATTTATAAGGGCGAGCATCTGCTTAGCTTTGCGGACAATCACGATGTGACCCGTGTCGCGAGCATCCTAAAGGAAAAGCGGCATCTGCCGCTGCTCTACTGCCTGCTCTTTGGCATGCCGGGCATCCCCTGCATTTATTACGGCAGCGAGTGGGGCATCTTGGGTGAAAAGGGCCAGGGCAGTGACGATGCCCTTCGCCCGGAACTCGCTTCGCCCGAGTGGAACGAGCTCACGGATGCCATTGCCTCCTTTGCGGAGATTCGTAAGAGCCACAAGGCGCTCACGCACGGCGATTATAAGAGCATTGTGCTCACGAACCGTCAGCTGGTATTTGAGCGGGAATTTGAAGGAGAGCGAATTTGGATCGGTTTAAATGCCGAGGACAAAGCGTATTACGCGCACTTTAACGGGGCGAATGCAGGCACGGCGACGGATCTTTTGCGCGGCGAGCAGATATCCTTAAGCGAAGGATATCAAATGCCGCCCTTTAGCTACTTCATCTGGAAGCTCAACTAAGCTTTGAAAGAGAACTCGAATCAGAACCGAAAAAAATTGAAAAAGAATCAAAAAAGAACCCGCAAGTCTGCTTTTTGAGACTTGCGGGTTCTCTGCGTTCATTTTCTTTACCACACCCAAGTTTGAGATTGCGTGAAAACGGGTGCAGATCTTGAAGTAGGAACAAAGGTAATGGCGGCGGCCGGAAGGAAAGTGCAATTCTGAAATGGGAATGTGAGCATTTGGGGGCTAATGCTGACTCTTTTTGCCGTTCGGGTTAAAAAACAAGCTGCAGTAAGAGCATATAGACGACCGTGCCTGCGGCAATGGAGAGCAGCATTTGCTTTTTCCAAAGGTGCATGGCAGCGGTAACTGCGATTGCGATGAACTCCGGAATTCCGTGAGAGCCGGAGAAGACGGAGATGTGCTTTAAGCAGTATACCACCAAAAGGCCGAAAACCGCGCACGGCAGCGCCTTGCCGAGATATTGAACTGTTTTCGGCGTGGGCTTTTTCGAGGAAAAAATCAAAAAGGGCAGAAACCTGGTCAGCATCGTGCCGAAGATACAGATGGCGATGGTGGCAATTTGTTCGGGTAGGCTCATGGGACTCATTCGGACGCTTCTCCTTCCGCATAGGCTATCTCAATCGGTTTTCGGAATACCGTTAAAAGGAGTAAAATCACTAGCATGGCGGGGAGCATGAAAGAATCCGCGCCGAAGAGGAGTAAGCAGAGTAAGCTTCCGCCGATCCCGATGAGGCCGGTGTATTTTTTCTTCTCCTTCATCCATTGGTTCATGAAGATGGTCACGAACATGGCAGTCATGACAAAGTCTAGCCCCTCAGTGTTAAACTTTAGGAGAGAGCCGATCAGGCCGCCGAGTGTCGCCCCGGAAACCCAGTAGAGGTGATTCAAGAGGGTCACAAAGAACATAAACCAGCCGCGGTCCACATCGGCGGGTATATCTGCCGTATAGTTAATCGAAAAAGTTTCATCGCACATACCGAAAATCAGATAGAACTTCTTCCACCCCATTCCTTTGAAGCGGTCCAACATGGTAATGCCGTAAAAGAGATGCCTTGCTTGCACCAAGAGAGTCACTGTAAGTGCGGTGAGCGGCGCGAAGGCAGACATCAGCATGGAGACAGCGATGAATTCCAGGGAGCCGCCGTAGATGAGCATACTCATGAACATGGGATAGACAAAGGAAAAGCCGTTTACATTCATGAGGATGCCGTAGGCAAGCGCCAGGAACCAAAAGCCTGCGAATATGGGAAGCGTATAGGGAAAGGCAGCTTTCAGGGCTTTTTGTTTCATCAATCCCTCCTTGAAACCAAAACAAACGGTGTGTAAAATAAAATGAACGGGGGAAAGAATACTACCGAACATTTAAACGCACAAGATGTAAATTATAATTTTTGATTACGGAGATGCCATGGAAGCCGGAGAAATCATCGCATTCAATTTGAAACGCTTGAGAAACGAAAAGAACCTGACTTTGGGGCAGCTTGCCAACATGGCAGGGGTCAGCAAGGTGGTTCTCTCGCAAATTGAAAAGGGAGAGGCAAACCCCACCATCAATACGATATGGAAGATTACGGGAGCGCTGCAGTTGCCGTATTCCGCGCTCTTGGAAATGCCGGAAAAGGCTGCGGTTCAGATACGGAAAAAGGAGATTTCCGCGCTTTCGGAGGACAAGTACCATATCTTCAACTATTATGAGAAGACGGCCGAGCGAAACTTTGAACTGTATCAGATTGAGGTGGAGCCGGGCTGTGAGCACGCATCCATCGGGCATTCCACGAATAGCTTTGAGTATCTGATGGTGCTGAAGGGAGAGCTGATTCTGGAAACCGACGGTGAGGCATATGCCCTCAAGAAGGACGATGCCATCTGCTTTGATGCTTCTGTCGCGCATTCCTATAGAAATATCGGCAAGAAGGATGCCAAGGCTGTGCTGTTGATTTATTTTCGGTAAAGGCGAAGCAGAGTTTCCCTTCGGGAGCGGTTTTATCCGAGAAGTGTACAGGAGGAGCAGTATGAAGTTATTGCTGACAGGTTTTACGCCGTTTGACGGCGAGAAAATCAACCCGGCGCTGGAGGCGGTGAAGCGCGTGAAACCCGAAATTGCCGACATGGAAATTGTAAAGCTGGAAGTCCCGACGGTATTCGGCGAGTCTGTGCGGCTGGTCGCAGAGGCGATAGAGCGTGAGCAGCCCGACTTTGTGCTCTCAATCGGGCAGGCGGGCGGAAGGGCGGAAATCACGCCGGAGCGTGTTGCCATCAACGTGGACGATGCGCGAATCCCGGACAATGCGGGACAGCAGCCGATCGATGTTCCGATTTTCGTGGACGGTGAAAACGCCTATTTTGCGACCCTGCCAGTGAAGGCGATGGCAGAGGCCATACAAAAGGCGGGATTGCCCGCTGCTCTCTCGAACACCGCGGGAACCTTTGTCTGCAATCATCTGATGTACGGCGTTTTGCATCACCTGCATCAAAACCATAAGTCCGCCAAAGCCGGATTCATTCATGTGCCCTATATCCCGGAGCAGACTGCGGACAAGCCGGGCGTCCCGTCCATGCCGCTTGACGATATTGTGCGGGCCTTGGAGGCAGCGATTGCCGCGATACCGGCACATGAGACGGATATAAAAACGGCTTACGGAAGAGAGTGTTGATAGCAATGATCGAGAAAATCAGCGGCGACACAGCGCACTTTGAAGCAGCGCTCACGTCGGAAGACTTGGCGGATTTGTTGTCGGATGCCGGAATACGGCTTGTCCGCGCCTGGGGAGGTTATCGACCGAGCACGTCGGATTTGGAAAAGCTCAATGACTTATTTCGCCTTCGCCCGGAGATCGAATTTTGTGCGACGGAGCCGGGGCAGCTTGTAGGTCTTCCGGAATTGCAGGGGGTTAGCGAAGCGGTCTCAGGCTGCTTCGGCGAGGGGCTTAAGGACTTAAAAGCGCTGAAACGATTGCGTAGCCTCGGTCTCACGGAAGCGGATTTCACACCGCTCCCGGAATATGCGGATACGCTGGAGGAACTTAGCCTTTCCGGCAGATTGAGTAAAAAGAGCGGCGCTTGCCTTTCTAAGCTCACGCGGCTTAAGGCACTTTCGCTGAGCGGAACCACACTGGAGTCGTTTGCTTGCATCGGCAAACTGCAACTCACTTCCCTCTATGTATACGGCAACCGGCCGAACAGTCCTGCCGGGCTGGAAGCACTGTCCTCGCTTCGGGAGCTTCGCGTGAAAAACAATTCCTCCTGGACGGATTTTTCGTTTCTGACAGAGCTTAGAAACTTAGAGTCGTTACGCCTGGAGTACTGCGCCAAGTTGCGGTCGCTCGTTCCGCTCGACGGTCTTCGTCAACTGAGATACGTAAGGCTCGAAAACTGCGACAGCCTCGAAGACCTTTCGCCTCTTTGGCGCCTGACAGCGGACTGTGAGGTCTTCGCGACGGGAAGAAAACTTTTGCAGGCAGGGATTGCCTACGAATACAGTCTGAAAACCGGCGTAGCGGAGTGGTGCAGAGAAGCTTCTCTCAATCTGCCGGCGGAGATTCTTGCGCGCGGGAGAGAGGTACAGTAGTAAGGATGCGAAACCCGGGAAACGGCTTATAAACCGGTCAGCAGGTCCGATTTTACACGGATTTGTGGGCCGGTTTTTCCTGCTGTCAAAGTGATTTTTTGTCCTCAGACATCCGTCAAAGTGCATAAAACGATTGCTGTTAAAATGAATTAGTTGTATAATAAGCCTAAACTCAAGGCGTAAATCCCACATCAGCCATTCAGGGCAGTAAAGATACCCAAAGTAGATGTACCCAAACCCAGAGCGCAAATCGAGTCGTGTTGCAGTGAAAGCAAAGGAATGTTACGGAAGCGCAGACCCGGGCATGGCGCAGGGGCAGAAGGAGGAGGGGCATGAAAATCACGGAGATTCGACTCGGCAGCATTTCGGTGCCGCTGCGGGCGCCTTTTAAGACGGCACTTCGCACGGTGACGAGTGTCGAGGATATCATCCTCGAGATTCACACCGACACGGGAGCGGTGGGCTACGGCGAGGCACCGCCGACGGGCGCGGTGACCGGGCACACGACGGGCGCCATCATCGGGGCACTGAAGGATCACATCATCCCAAACCTCCTCGGCAAAGATATCGATGCGTTTGAAGATTTGATGCAGCTCGTTCAGTCCTGCGTACACGGGAACAGCAGTGCGAAGGCCGCGGCGGATATGGCGCTCTGGGATCTCTACGGGCAGCTTTACAAGCTTCCGGTCTACAAACTCCTCGGCGGCGCGCGGAAACAGCTGGTCACGGATATCACCATCAGTGTGAACGAGCCGGAGGAGATGGCGCGGGATGCCGCAACGGCAATTGCGCGCGGTTATGACTGCCTGAAAGTAAAGGTCGGCGCAGACCCGACGCTCGATGTGGCGCGGCTTCGGGCAGTGCGTGAGGTCGCGGGCGCAGACATCCGCCTCCGCATTGACGCGAATCAGGCCTGGGAGCCGAAGCAGGCGGTGCGCATCTTAAATGAGATGCAGGAGCAAGGACTTAAGCTTGAATTTGTCGAGCAGCCGGTCAAGGCGCACGATATCGAGGGGCTAAAATACGTGACCGAACATAGCTTTGTGCCCGTCCTTGCGGATGAGAGTGTATTTTCCCCGCGCGATGCGATGCGGGTGTTGGAACAGCGGGCGGCGGACCTCATCAACATCAAACTCATGAAGTGCGGCGGCATCTACAACGCGCTGAAGATTGCGGCAGCGGCAGAGATTTACGGTGTGGAGTGCATGATCGGTTGCATGCTGGAGGCGAAGATCTCGGTGAATGCGGCGGTAGAGCTCGCCTGCGCAAAGAAAGTCTTTACCCGCATCGACTTGGACGGTCCGGTGCTCTGCAACGAGGATCCGATACTGGGCGGTGCGCGTTTTGAAGAGAAGTTAATCACGGTTTCGGATGAGGCCGGCATGGGCATCCGCGGCGTGGAGGGCTTGCGTTACCTGGATTGAGCATCAAACAATAAAAGATGGGGGATAAAGAGATGATCACCAACGGGTTTACCTACATTGCGTTTCTTATTTTCCTTGCCGGGATGCTGCTGTTCCTGGAGAAAAAGACCAAGGCGAAGATTTTTAATGTGGTGCCGCCGCTGGTCTGGATTTATGTGCTGAACATGGTCTTTTGCACCATGGGACTCTACAATTCCGAGGCCTGCTCAAACACGTATTCGGCGCTCAAAAACAACATTCTCTACGCGATGATTTTTGTCATGCTGCTTCGCTGCGACTTTAAGAAGCTCTCAAAGCTCGGCGGGCGCATGGTGGCAATCTTCCTCGGCTGCTCGCTTACGCTGGCGGTCGGCTTCCTGATCGGCTACCCGATTTTTAAGGGTACGCTCGGCACGGATACCTGGGGCGCGGTTGCAGCGCTCTATGCTTCCTGGGTCGGCGGTTCCGCTAACATGGCGGCCATGCAGGCGGCACTTCCGGTCGATGCCGGCGCATACAGCTGTGCACTCGCCCTGGATACCGTTTGCTACTCGGTCTGGATAGCGCTTCTCCTGCTCGCGGTCAAGTACGCGGGGCGCTGGAACGGCGCGGTCAAGGCAGATACCTCGATGCTGCGGGCCATTGCCGAAAGCGCGAACGCAGAGGTCGCAAAAGAGAAGAAGGTCGCAACCAGCGCGGACTGGATTTTCTTAATCGGTCTTTCTCTCATGGTCTCGGCGATCTCCCAGATGGTCGGAAAGAGCTGCAATGTAGCGCTCGCCGGCGTGGGACTCGGCATGTTCGACAAGGGAACTCTGACAACGGTTTTCGTCAGTATTCTGGGACTCATTTGCGCGGGCACCTCGCTCGGCAAGCTCCCGGCGGTCGAAGAGCTCTCCAATGTATACCTCTATGTGGTGGTCTCGCTGCTCGCATCGACCGCGTCGGTATCTGATTTGCTCTCGGCGCCCATGTGGGTGGTATACGGACTTTTCATCCTAGTCATCCATGTGGTGCTCATGTACCTGCTCTCGAAGGTCTTCCACTGGGATCTCTGCATGGTATCGACGGCATCGCTTGCAAACATCGGCGGTTCCGCCTCCGCACCCATCGTGGCATCTGCCTATGACGCTTCCTATGCGGGCATCGGTGTCCTGATGGGCGTGCTCGGCGCGGCAATCGGAAACTTCATGGGACTCGGGATGGGCGCCCTGCTGCGCTTATTTCTATAGGCTTTGATTGAAACGAGGGAGATGCCGGCACAGGCGGAAATTCGTGAAAACGAAATCCCTGTCCTGTGCGCGGTTTGCCTCATAATCGTAACGTATACCCGGGATGCCCGAATTGCGGGCATCCCTTTGCCGTTGAAAAAAAGGAGAGCGCAATGGGGAAGAGTCTCTTTGAAAGCATGTACCTGCCGCTTCCGTCTCCCGTGCAGCAGATGAAGGAGCGCGGGAATTTAGAAGAGGCAGAGGCGTATTTACAGCATTTGCTGGAAACGGGAGACTGTCTCCCGGAGGAACGGCGGCGCTTCCGCGCGGAGCAAGAAATATTGCGCCGTTTGACCGCGGAATATCCCTATACAAGGGCGGAAGCGCTGGAACTTGTGCGGCGCTATGTTCCGAATTTTTCGGAGGCGGACTTTGATTCCTTGCTCACGGAAGGCAGAATATTTTGGCGCTATCTGGACGGTGAGCCGCACTATTTCGGCCGCTTCTTTGACTCGCTCTGTAAGACCGATCCCTTCTTTGCCGTAGCGGCGGCCAAACAGGGACACAGCATTCCCGGCAGTGACCGCAAGTTGCTTAGCGAGAGCGCGGAAAAAATGCGGGTGCAGGGAGAACTCTCTGTGCGCCTCATGGTGCGCGCGGAACTGGAATTGGAGGAGACGCTTTATCGGGAAGGGGCTCTTGTTCGGGCTTACCTTCCTCTACCGCGTGTTACGGAAGAGCAGAGTGAGATTGCGGTCGAAGAGATGAGCGCCGGCGGACAGCTCGGCGCGGAAGCGGCAGAGCAGCGCGTGGTCTTCTGGGAGGAAAGACTCGGTAAAAACCATCCCTTTATTGCAAGCTATCGTTTTCTGCATACCGAGCGTTACCGCGATGTCTACGGACTTGCAGAGCGAATGCAAGCCGAGGGCAGAGCAGAGAAGTGGGTAGAGCGCGAAGCAAACAAACAAGTGCGGAACGCAGAAAATACGGCTGAGAACGGAATGAGATCTTGTGTAGAGAACGGATATGACAGTGCCTTGTTTCCGCCGAGCGCATATCTGAAGAGCCTTGCGGATGAGCTCACCGCGGGTGTGACAGAGCCCCTCGTCAAGGCAAAGTGCTTCTATGACTTCATCACAAAGAAGGTGCGCTACAGCTTCATGCCCTCTTATTTTTGCCTGGACAGGATGGCGGAGCGCTGCGCGATGGACCGCGTTGGCGACTGCGGCATTCAGGCGCTTTTGTTCCTCTCGCTCTGCGAAGCGGTCGGTATTCCGGCGCGCTGGGAGAGCGGGCTAAAAACAGAGCCTAAGTTTATCGGCGCCCACGACTGGGTGCGCTTTTTCACGCCTTCTTTCGGTTGGCGGGCCGCGGATTTATCCTACGGGGGTTCCGCTTGGAAGCGCGGAGACGAGCTCTTGCACCGCTTCTACTTCGGCAATGTAGACCCGTGGCGCATGGCGGCAAATGCGCGTATACTGGGGGAGACGGGCTTCCCGGATCCGGAATTCCGCGCCGACCCTTACGACAATCAGGTCGGAGAGATGGCGCTCGACGGACGAGGTCTTCGCTACGAGGAATTCCGCCGCCGAAAAGAAGTGCTTCGGGCAGAAGAGATACGGCAGGTGATACGTCCGTAAGGAGCGGGAAACAATGAGGGACAGGAGTTTTAACAGCTGGATGCAGCGGGTTCTCTTTCAAAACTACGAAGACTGGCATATGAAGGAGCCGAACTACAACCGGAACGGTTTTAATATAATAGGAATCGATAACACGCTGAAAGCGATGCAGGACGGCTACATTCCGTACATGGAACTGACCCCGCCGCAGGCAATTCAGGGCTGCACGCGGATGAAGGTGCTTGTCGGCAAGAAAAAAGACTGTGTCGACTTATATCTGGATGTGGACGGCAAATCCTATATGATTCCGGCACTCGGCTATCCGGAGGCAGTGCGGATTTTGCGGAACTTTGTGAGTCACTTGAAGCTCCCGGAAGCAAGCAGATATATCGAGGTGCAACGTGTAGACGGCAAGGCGATACAGGCGGACTTTCGAAAACTCGCTCTGCTTTTGCTCGGTGACAGCGAGCGAACAAAGCGCTTTTTAAAAAAGCAGAAGCCTGACAGCATCGAGGCTGCGGAAGAAGCGCGGAATGCGCTCTACGAGGAGATGTTGGAGCAAAGAAAAGCGGTTGAAGTTGAGTGGAAGTGCGACAAGGAGAGTTTCCTCGCGTTGGTCGGGGAACTCTGCAAGGCGCGGAAGCTTGCAATCCGGGAAGACGGTCTGCACGAGGCGCCCGGTGATATAGAAGGCTGGTGCCGGGAACTAAGTTCACAGTGGAACGATGACTGCCTCGCGGAGCTCGACATGTTCAGCGAGACGCACGGCTTATTTCTGCTTGAAAGGGAACGCTGTGATGAGGCGGTACGGTTGGCGGAGAAACTGTTACTGACCGTCAAGATATACGGAAGCGGGGAGGAAGCACGAAATGTTTGATTCACTGAAGAATTTCTTTGGCGGCAAAAAGCAGCCGGACGGATCGGAAGCGCAGCAGCCGGAATCGCAGCCGGAAAATGCACTGAAAAAAGCGCCTTTGCGCTTTACGTTGATGGCAGAGCGAGTTGTGCCTGATGCCGGGGAGCGCTTTTATGCCGAGGGAGAGCTCTTCGGCGAGGCTACGGTCGGTGAGCGGGTCACGGTTTTACACCGCGACGGCAACATCTCCCACCCTGTCTTAGAGGAGATGCAGGGAGGCGGTGCAAACACGAAGCTCTTCTTCTCGGGAAAAAAAGGCTTATCCCTCGATTGGACCTACGCTCTGATTACGAATATTCCCTATCAGATTGAGGTCGATGTGAACCGGCCGATTGAAAATCCCTATCTTCTGGGGCTCACGCGGGTCGTTTTTCGCTTTCAACAGGAAGGGGATTTTCTGAACCTCTTTTTTCGTGAGCTGGTGCGGAGTCACTACCTGCTCGCGGTGCGAACGGACGGAAGTCTGCCCGAGGGGAGCGGCACGGTGACGCTGAAAAAGGGCATGCAGTTCGGCATTGCCCGCGTCACTCTGGATGAGGGTGAGAAAGCACTGCCGGTCTATACGGATTGGGATGCCATACGACAGATGGAAGCGCAGGGGGCAAACGGCTGGAAGCGGGAGACCATGGTGCTTCATTTTCCGCAGATCATCGGGATGCTCCGGGAAAACGAGGGCTTTGTGATTAACCCCTACGGACCGCAACTATTCTACGTCTCGCCCGACATCATCCGCAGCATCAAAAATTCCCCCGGTTATCAGAGTGAGTTCGGGGAGGCCAAGATGCAGAGCAAAACCGTCGAGCGGGATAGCAAGATGATGCTCGGCTACCCGGCGGAAAACGAAGAGGTGACGGCTTTAAAGAGCGCGCTGCTTGCCTATGCAAAATCGCGGCGGGAAATTGCCATGCTGGACTTGCTCCTAAAGAGCGATGAGGACGGAACCCAGTCCTATCTCATCATTCTGGACGTGCCGGAGGAAAACTGCCGCGCGTATTTTCAGGAGATTTACAATGCCTGCCGTCATCTTTTGCATCGCGTCTGCTACATGGATTTTGTGACGCTCAGACGGGCGGGATTCGCGGACGGCGTGCGGACAGAGCCGCCGCTCTATGTCGCGGAAGAAGCAAGCCCTTTTTAGGACTTGCTTTTTGTTGCGCGGAGGAATGTGCCTTCTCATAAATTGAGTTCATCGGTGTATGCGAACTAGGTCTGGCATCACCGCAGCAATCACGCAGAAGGATGCAAGAAAGATTGCCCTTGAGGACGCGGGACTCACGGAGGCGGAAGTTACCATAAGCGCCGAGAAGCTGGATACGGAGAACGGCGTTGCCGTCTATGAAGTCGATTTCGTGAAGGGCAATGTGAAGTACGAGTACGATATCAATGCGACGACCGGTGCTGTCTACAGCAAGAGCTCGGAGAGCACCGCGGTTCCCTCGACGGAGGCAGCGGCACAGCCGAGCGAGGCCGAGACCGCGGCAGTAAACGCGACCGTCGCGCCGAAGGCCGAGAACCGCAGCAACAATAACTATATCGGCTTGGAAAGAGCAAAGGCAATTGCGCTTGGCGACGCAGGTCTCTCCGCAGCTTCGGTCTCCTTCACGGAGGCGAAGCCGGATTTCGACGACGGCGTGCCGAACTATGACCTGGATTTCTATACCGTAACCCACGAGTATGACTACGAGATCAATGCGCTCACGGGTGCCATCATGGACAAGAGCGTGGAAGTGAACGAGCACGCAGTGCGGGAGACAAGGCCTGCGGCGACCGCAACGCCGACTGCGGCGCCGACGGCAGCGGCAACCGAGGCGGCAAGAGGTTTTATCGGTGTGGACCGTGCAAAGTCGATTGCGCTGGGACACGCGGGTGTCTCGGCATCCTCGGTATCCTTCTCCAAGGCGAAGCTCGACGACGATGACGGCAGAGGTGTGTACGAGATCGAGTTCTATGTGGGCAACACCGAGTATGATTACGAGATCGATGCGCACTCCGGCGCGATACTGGAGGCAAGTGCAGATAATGATTGAGATTAAGATGGATGCAAGAGAGATGACCGAAGAGCAAATCCGTGAAAAGTTGCGGAAAGGCTATGAGGATTATCTGAACGGAAACGTCGAGGATGCTGCAACGGTGTTTGAACGCTTCCGAGAGAGTCACAAAACGTAAAGGCAGTCGCAGACCTTCATTACGAGGTCTGCGACTTTTTTCGTGTTTCTTGCTCCTTGCTAGAGCAGTTGTCAAACCTGTGCTAAAATACAGGTGTTGGAGAGTGCTTTTTATAAAAAACACCGAATGATTTGTTTGTCGGTGCGGATGAAAATAAAAGGGGAATGAAAGATGAAAGGCTATGCGGAAAATAAGGCATACGGAACGGTAGCGCCGATCAAGGGTACGAATCCGAGGCAGCTTTATGAGCATCAGAAGCAGGCCATGGAGAATTTGAGTGTCATGGATACGGAAGAGAAGTACAGTACTTTGGTTGTGCTCCCGACCGGAGGCGGTAAAACCTATACGGCTTCGACTTGGCTCTTGAAGCACGCGATTGATCGAAACAAAAAGATTCTCTGGCTGGCACATCGCCACACTTTGCTTGAGCAGGCCGCGGAGTCGTTTCAAAAATATGCGTATGCGACAACAATTCCGCACACGAGCTCCTTTACCTATCGCATTATATCCGGGGCGGTGGCTCACGACCGCGCGGTTGATATCACAGCGAAGGACAATATCTTGATTGCGAGCAAGGACAGCATAGGGCGAAATCTTCCTGCCTTGGATTCGTGGCTGAAAGGGGAAGATGAATTGTACCTTGTCATTGATGAGGCGCATCACAGCACGGCAAAGACCTATCGCAGAGTGATTGAGTATCTTCAAAAGAAGGTCAAACATCTCAAATTAATCGGCTTGACCGCAACACCGTTCCGCACGGGTGAGGAAGGCGCGGGACAGTTGGGAAATCTTTACCTGAACGGCATGCCGGAGCACAGGGGGATTGCCTACAAAATTGATTTAAAGGAGTTAATCAAGCGCCGTATTCTCGCAAAACCGATTTTTACAACCTGTCTGACAGATGAGTCCTACGGACAAAATCTAGGCCTTGATGATTTGGAAAAGATTCAGCATTTCGATACACTCCCTGAGGAGTTGAGCAAAGCCATTGCGGAGAGCGCGGCGAGAAACAAACTGATTGTTAACACTTATAAGAAAAATCAGGACGAATACGGGCAGACACTTGTCTTTGCGGTCAATGTGGTACAGGCAATTACGCTGTCGAAACTCTTTAACAAGGCCGGGATTCCGGCTGATTTTGTGGTGTCTCCGATTCGGGATGAGTTGACCGGGGCCAACATCAACCAAGAAGACAATGAGCGGAAGATTCGGGCATATCAGGAAGGGAAGCTCAAGGTTCTGGTCAACGTGATGATACTGACGGAGGGCGTGGATCTTCCGCAGACCAAGACTGTTTTCTTGACACGCCCCACGGTATCGACCATTTTGATGACACAGATGATAGGTCGGGCGCTGCGCGGAGAGGCTGCCGGAGGTACCGCGACGGCGCACATCGTATCCTTTGTGGACAACTGGAATGAGCACATCGCCTGGGTTAATCCGGAGAGTTTACTTGCGGGCGGTGAGGATACCGACAAACAGGCAGAGCGTGAGGCAAGAGCAATACGCATGATATCGATTAAGAAAATCCAGGAGTTCGCAGCTATCATGGATGATTCCGTCGATACGACAGCTATAGAGAGAGTGCCTTTTGACAAACGAATTCCGATCGGCATGTATATGATGTCGTATCAGGAACAGGAAGGTATGGATTTGAGCTGGCAGGTGATGGTCTATGACAGCACCAAGAAGGCGTATCAGGGGCTGATGAAGGCGCTGCCGGACTTGTTCGAATCCTACGGAAACGATGACGAGTACCCGCCTGTCGAACTCATCGATGAGATGGAAGAGCAGTGCAGGGCAAGCTTCTTTACCGGCGATATGATTCCTTCGTACGACCCGGAAGATATTCGCCACATTCTGATGTATTATGCGCAGCACAGCGAAATACCGTCCTTGAAATACCGTCCTTCTATACCTTTGATGAGATTGAACACAGCAAGCTCGATGTGGCGCAGATCGCGCGACACATCATTGAGTCGGGTATGAACTATCTCGAGCAGACAAAGTATTTAAATGAACTCTGGGAACAGGGGGATGAAAATTTGCTGCGCCTGTTCTTCGGGATGAAGAGCTATTTTAGACGCCAGGTTGATATAGAACTTCAGAGAATCGTGGAGCCGGAGACCTTCGAGACGAAAAATGTCAGTTACGGGAAGCGCCGCTTTGAGGATATGCCGCTCAGTGAGATGCGCAAATACCCGGGAGGTGCGGAATATGAAAAGACTTTGCGTGAACAGGCCTTTGCGAAGGCCAAGATGAAGGGCGGCAAATATACCTGCGCTTGTTGCGGCAAGCAGTTTCGAAACCGCATTTACTTACAGGTAGACCACATCGTCCCCATGAATCAGGGTGGAAAAAGTGTTCCGGAGAATCTACAGGTTCTGTGCAGGACTTGTAACGGGGTAAAGGGAGATCACTGATGGAGGTCTGCCTTACCCCGCTTGAGATGGCCTGCATTGAGGAGAGCATAGGCTTGGCGATAAAAGATACTTATGCGCTTGAGCGGCTTGTATGGACCTTCGAGAAGAACTTGCTCCCGGAGATTTATCGCGACAATCTTAAGAACTGGATGTTGGCCGTCCATTTTTGCGGCGCTTATCTTCACGACAGAGCGGCGCTTGCGTCAGAGTTTCCGCTCATCGCGAGGGAACTGCAAGAGATCAATGCGAAAAACGACCTGAACCTTCTCAGAGCGAAGCAAGCTCTGTTTGAGATGGAGTTTTATGAGCTGGAATTTTATCTGAAGCGCATGCGGATTGTGATTTTGTACCATGGGAAACAGGATTATGTTCGTGTGAAGCTCAGGACGCTTTTGCGGGCATACGGATATCGGCGCAGAAGTGCAAAGCTCATGACGTTTCTCAAGCAAGGCATGGAACGCTACGGCCTGGTGTCCTTCCTGCGGGGCAATCAGCGTTGTGACATCGAAGAGATTCGCTTGGACGATATGATTAGTTTCCGCGTGATGAAGCAGTAAATGCAAGGAAGAGGTATCGACGCATGAAACAAACCAAGGACTGGAAACTTGTCACGAGGGAACACGTTATCCGTGCCA
>ERZ773014.1070-NODE-1070-length-17884-cov-4.244433_pt1 | contig 17884 bp, 14 predicted proteins | sample MGYA00580841_ERZ773014 | MGnify/ENA primary metagenome ERZ773014 (study PRJEB29015, sample SAMEA2737989) | human oral metagenome | biome: human oral; feature: human-associated habitat; material: dental | place: China | collected 2067 ...
ATTCAAATAAGAATATATATTTTTTTCTTTTAATTTTTCTATGTTTTTTATAATGCAATTTGTTAATTCTGATATATGATTACAATTTTCAAATTGTCTTGGACTTTTTTCATAAAATTTAATTTCTTTATCAGTTATAACAACATCTGTATGTGTTCTGTTAAGTCCAAATATCCACATATCTTTATAATCTTTTAATAGGTGTTCTTGACAGTTATTATCAAAATATCTATCAAATTCTTCTCCTGTTTTTAATAAACTTATTGTTTCAGTATTCTTTTTTGCAAATTCTTCATCTTTATAAAATAAAGACAAATTAGCTAATTTATCTATAAATTCAGATTTGTCAAAATAAGTTTCATTTCTTAACTCATTGTTTTCATCAAATCCTCTAATTACTCCAATACTTTCAATAAACTCTTTCATTCTTTCTTTATCAAATCTGTGTTTATATACTTCTTTTTGATAATCTTCAAACTTCATAATTTGCACCTCTTTTTAAGAATTTTATATTTATATTATACCATATAAAATTAACAAAAAAAAGAAGAAACAATAAATTTAATTAAAGTTTCTTCTCACTAGCATTTTTTATCGTCTGCCATTTGCCACTTATATTATATCATATAAAAGAGAAAAATAAAAGAGAAGTTTTTTAACTTCCCTTTCTTTTACTCAAGTGTTAAAACTCATTTAAGTATTGCTCAGGTGCAAAACCCAATATTGTTGTTATGAAATATTATAACATATTACTTATTTTTTACCAAACTTATTTTGTTATTATATTTTTCTTAAATAAATTGTTTACAACTGTTTTAAGTAAAAATGGGTCTTTTTTTCCAACTATAAATAAAAATAATAGTTGTATTATAAAACCTATTACAACCCACCATTTCCAAAATAAGAAATATAGTGATAAATACATAAAAGCAGAAGTAACTATCAATGATACAGGTATATTTCCTAAGTTCTTTGGCTCACTGATAGATTTATATATTTGTGCCTTTCCGTCTATTTCAGACGGTCTTTTAAAAGTAGTTGCCATTTTTTAATTTCCCCCTTTACTCTAATCTAATATGTAATTATTTTTAAGTTTATGAAAATCATTTATATCTTCTTTTAAAATTACTGCTAATTTCTCTAAACTCTCCTTGTGCCATATATTAAATTTAAAATTTAATACCTCTTTTATATCTTTTTTATCATTTACTAAATATAGTCTTGATAATTCTTTCAATTTTAAACTTATCACATTCGTTTCTACGAGTTCTAAATTCACTATGATATAATCTAACCCTATATTATTTAAAACCTCTAAATTAGCCTTTATAATCTCTAATTCGTTATAGCTTTTTAAAATAGAATTGCTTTCTATTTTTTTTGAAAATAATAAACTGTTTTCTACATATTCTGCCTTTTCTAAAAATTCTAATCTCATATACTTATTAAAATCATTTATAAGGTGCGACAGTTCCTTATACTCACTATAAATTTCATAGTATTTTTTCAAATAACCACTTCCATAACTGTAATGCCTTACAAGAAAGTAATTATTTGTTTTTTCATTATATGCTAAGAACATATTAAGCATTTTATAAAGTTTTAATTCTTTCATATTATACCCTTTCAAAAATCAAATTTTTCTTAGAAAAAATCTCTTTCATCATAACTTGTTTTTTCATCATCAACCCATTCATCTTTTTCATCAACCCATTCAGTTGCCTTACTAGGAGTAGGAGTTTTTTCAACTTCTTCCTCTACTTTATCTTCTTCAAATTTAACTTTTTCAGTTAAGTTTTCATTTTCTTTGACAACTTCTTCTGTTCTCATATCAATTTCGGCAATATTTTCTTTTGCTTTATCTTTATCAACAAGAGTTTCTTTTTCTTTTACAATGTTTTCAATAGCTTTATATGTTTCTTTTTGTTTTAAATCTTTTTCTATTATATCTCTCTGTAATTCATTAAAAGTAGTTTCTATTTTTTGATTTATATCGCTACTAGGTACATTTTTTAATTCCTTTTCAATAACTTTATCACTTAATTTTTGTTCTATACTATTTTTATTTTCTTTATCAGAATTTTTATTTTCTTTTATAAGTTTATCTACTATATTTACTGGCTCTGTTTTATCCATAGATAACACTGACATTCCGTCATTATAAATTCTTTCAGGACTATTCTTTAAAAGTTGCATTTCTACAAATACATCTCCACTAGGACTTATATTCATAACAGTTGCTTTTGTTTTTGCCATATTATAATCAATTCTATTTTGATTTGCGATAGCCATAGCCTTATTTATTTTTAGAAATTCTTCATTATGTTCTTTTACTTTTTGTTCGTCAAAATCAGAATTTTTTTCCATATATCCACTACCTAATGTGAACATACCAATCTTTTTACCTGCTTCCCCTAATCTTTTTAATTTTGATTTTTCTATATCATTTTTATCTTCATTATCATCACTTTTAGTGAAATCACTTTTTTCATTAATCAATCTTAGATTTTCTTTTTCTTCTTCATATTCTGCATATCTAACACTTAAAAGTAATTTTAATAATGCCTCGCTTTTTAATCTTTCTTTTTCTTTTTCCTTTTGAGTTTCTTCCTTATTAAATTCTTTCATATCAAATACTTTTGAATATTTTTTAGTAGATTTTTCAAGTTCATTATCTATTCTATTTCCATTTCCTGATAATTCTTGGATAGTTCCTAAAACAAGCCCTGCACTTGCAAATAATAAAGCATTTTCTTTTGTGTTATTCATTATTTGATTAATTTCTTTTGCTATTTCTTCTTGTTCTTCTTTATGTTTTTTAGCATATTCTAAAAGTTTTAATTCTAAAAGTCTTCTTTGTTCAGGAGAAGTATTGCCATCATATAAGTCTATTAAAACTTCTAATTCATTTAGATTTTCTATATGGTCTGTTCTTTCTCCATCATTATTCAAAAGTCCATCAACTATTGAATATTTTTCTAAAAAATCTTTTCGTTCTGCAAGTTTTTGACGAATTTCAGGTGAAAGCATTTGCCCTCTTTCATATATTTCAATTTCTGATAAACTCATTGCCGATATATTAACTAAATTACTTTTTGGCGTTTTCATAAATTCTTCTATGTCTTTATTTGTTTTCTCATATTCACTAGCTATATTTAAAGCTCTTTTAACTAAAATAGTATTTTTATTGAGTACCTTTTCATCAAATTCATATTCTCCATTTTTATTTTTGATATTTTTATCTCTAAAAGCACTCAATATAAGAAAACTTGCAAATATACCAACATTAGCACTTCTTTCTCCAAATTTTTGCATACCACTTTTATTAAGTCCAACAGGCTTTTCTTTCCCATCAGAAGTGAAATCAAAAGTATAATAATCTTTATCATTTAACAATTTTTGTATTTTTGGATTTTCTAAGATATTAATTATTTTTTCAAAATCTGTTTCTTCTAAATTCTTTTTAAGTTCAAGTTTCTTATTCTTAATTAAATTCTTAGATTTCATCATAGAAAGGCTTCCTAACGCCTCAATATCAGTATACATATCAACAGTTTCCCAATATTCTTCTTTTTCTCTATTTTCGTTAAAGTCCATTCTTTTTTTATCTATTACAAAAACTGTTTTATTTATCTTTGGTAAATAAGTATCTTTTATTCTATATTCTGTATTTTCTTCCCCACCATCTACCATTTCTCTAACTACATTATATTCTTTATCTAATTTATCTTTTATTATTTTTCCTATATCTTCTCTATTAGTTTTGAAATTACTTAAAGAACTATAAATTTCATCTGCTTTACTTATATAATGTTTATCTAATTCATATTTATTATAAGATTGAACAACTGCTAATTTATCATCTTCTCTTTTTATAGTAAACTTAATCCCTAAATCACTGTCTGTTGCTATATCAAGTTTATCTATTCCCTCTTTTAATTCTTCATAGATACCATTAACTTTATTTTTAACTTCCTCTGCTTTAATTGAATTAGGATTAATTAAATGATAATTAATAAATAATTTATTAATGTTTCTATTGTTTGTTCCTACTATATCCAAAAATAAATTAAAATCTTGATTTGTATTTAATATCTTTTCAGAATTAAATATATTTCTTGAATGTAATTCAATCATATCATATCTTTCTCTGTCATTTATTGAAGTTAAATTAGCTTTTCTTTTAATGTTTAAACCATTTATTTTACCCATTTCTTTTCACCCCTCTACATTCCTATATTTTCATAATCTTCATCTTTATAGTCTTCGTCTATATCAGTTTTTTCTCTTTCTGTATCAATAATTTCTTTCTCAATTTTCTTTTCTTCCGTAACTTTATTTCTTGTTTCATTATAATTTGCTTTTTCAGTAAATTTCTTTTCTTGTTCTCTTAATTTATCTAATTTTAATTTTTCTAACAATTCCAAACAATTATCTAAATTATTGATATTAGCATTTTCTAAAATAATTATAGCATTTTTATCATCTATATTTTCTTCTTTATCTAATTTCAATTCTTCTCTTATTAAATATTCAACTGTTAATTCTATACTATGATTTAGATTATCTTGATAATTTTCATATTTTCCATATATTTCATCTTTTGTATAGTTTTCTTCAAGCATTTCCAAATTATCTTTTATTTGTGGATAATTTACTAAATCAATGAACACCTTTTCTCTTGTTTCATATACATTAATTTGAAGATTATTGTCTTCGTATTCTTTCTTTTCTTCAATAGTTTTTTCTTTTTCAATAACTTTTTCAGTTTCTTTTTGAAGAACAATATCAATAACTTTTTCTCTATCATTTATTTTTTCAATTTCAGATTTTTCAGTATATATAACTTTTTCTTTTGATAAATCAAGAGTTTTCCCAAAACCAATATCTTTATTAAAAATAAAATCTTTATAAAAATTTTCTCCTAATTTTCTTATAGTATCTCTTATTACTAAATCATATTGACTTTCTGTATTCCCAAAAATACTTTCTAAAAAATCTAAATTATATTTAGTTTCAGAACTTTCTGCAAGGTCAAATAAAATATTTTCTAATTTTTCTTCTCCTATTTTATTTGTTTCAAAACTTGCTATATATTGTGGAGTTACAATAGATGATAGATATTCATTCCCAATATTTTCTATATTTAATTTACAAGGTGTTATATTTACATCGCTAATATCTAATGTATTCAAGAATTTACATAAATTTGTTTTTTCTTTGTAGTCCTTACTTGTAACTTTTTCATATTCTTCATAAGTAACATAAGGTCTATGATATTTATTTGCATTTTCTCTATCTTTTATTAAATCTTTCATATCTCTATTAATTGCTTTTATATCATTTTTATTGAAATCTAAATCTATATTTTCTAAACTTTTTACATTTACTGTTCTTTCAATTTTAGAATTTATTTCAAGTTCAGGATTAGAATTTTCTACAAAATTAAAATTTTCTATTTTTCCTAATTCCACTAAACTAAGATTTTTTGAAATTTCTTTTGAAATGATACTATCAGAAAAAATTCTACTTATATCCTCAACTGTTTCTACTTTTTCAGTTCTATCTCTTTCAATATCATTTTTTAATGCCTTTAAATCAAATTCTTCTATGTTAGACAATATTTCAATCATATCTACATTCTTACCAAGTTCTTTTGTATAATCAGAATTTATTTTTTCTATAATAGAATTAATATCAGTTTTAAGAGTGATAGTTTCTTCTTTATATATTTCTTCTGCCTTATCAAAATCTTTTTCAAAATAAAAACTCTTTTGATTATCAGAAACACTATCTTCAAGTTCTTTAATTTTCTTTTCTAAAAGTCCTAAAACATATTCTTTAAAATCTCTATTTTCACTAGCATAAAGAGTTAAACTTGAATTTTCTATATAACTATTTCTATCAATTTCATCTAAGGTACTAATTCCATTTTCCCAATGTTTTTGCATATTTTCTAATTTACTATAATTAGTTTTTTGTAACTCAACATTTTCTTCTTGTTCTAAAAACCATTTATATTTTTCTTCAAATTCTGTTATACCTAAATTAAAATTCAAAACTCTTCTTTTATCTTCAACACTATCTACAATATTTTTATGTATATCATCATATTTTAAATTATATTTTTTTTGATAATTTGTATATTTTTCTAAATTATCAATAAGACTTTGACAACTTTGCCCTTTTAATCCTAAAATTTTATCTAATTTATTTTGAACAAAATCAATTACTTCAGGATTATTAGTTTCAAGATTATTATTCTTTTCATCTAATAAAAATTCTTTTGATAAATCATCATCTTTTTTAGATTTTTTAATAATGTCTTTAGTGTTCGTTAAAACAGAAAAATTTTCTTGTTCTTTTAAATACTTTTCTTTATCATATACAGTATTTTTCAAAATGTCTAACATAGCACTTTCTCCCTTTTTATTTTGCACCGATTATTATTTCTTTTTTTAAGTTATTATATTTATTTTCTAAATCCCTTATATTTAATTCTTTACCTTTTGCAATTAAAAGTGGATTAATCATATACCTACCCCTTTTAATTCTTCTTATAAAGTCATTTGATAAAAGTACCTTTAAATGATTTTCTAAACTTCTTTTAGTTATTCCTGCATTTTTAAGTATTCTATCTCTTGTAGTTTGGTCTATAACAAATTCATTATCATAGTTTTTGATTTCATCTCCTAAGTTTAGTAGTGTCCGTATCACACCACTTTTTACCTTAGCACTATTAACAGTTTCTAAAAATAAATTATAACATTTTATAAAATTTCTAGTTTCTTCTGCTTTATATATCTGTGTTTCAACTTCTTTTTTTATAACTTCTACTCCATTTTCATTATCTATTTTATGAGTAGTAGTAGTTTTAATAACATTGCTTCTTAATTTATGAGTTTTTTCATTCTTACCAATCCTTTTTAACTCAACTTCAACTTTTTCTTTTCCTATTTCAATCACTTTATTTTCTCTTCCCATTGTTCATATCTCCTTTCAATTATTTACCCTCTAATAATTTATTTTTTAACCTGCTTGTTTCATTAATTCAACAAGAAAATTTATTATCATAAAAATATATTTAATTAAATGTTTTATTAATTGAAAAACAAATCCTGTCATTAAGAAAAGTGCCATATAGAATAACATTTGTACTGCAACAGGTATGTCGGCATTCAAGATAATATTTGAAAAATCTATCCATACAAACATTACCAAATAAACAGGAATTATTTTCATAATAGTTGAAATTACTGCATTTATTATAGTATTACCTGACGCACTCATTCTTGGAATAGTTGTGAGTGCTAAATTTATTACTGCAAAAGCAAGTGTTATTGTTATCATAACTTGCATTAAAAATATTGAAAGAACAAATTTAATTCCTAGCCAAACACTTACTGCACAACAGAATAACATAAGTAATGATTTGAAAATTCCCTCAATAAATCCACCAAAATTAGTTGCCATATCATATATATCACCAAAACTATGTGTTAGTTCCTGATAACTTGTAATCCAATAATTACAGAACATTTCTAAAGGTTGTAGTGCTAAATAATATATACTATTTAAGTTACCCTCTGGGACATTGTGAGATTGCGACATTATTTCCATTTGTCTACCAAAGGCAACCTTTACAAATCCACCACTAACAAAATCTATTAAAGGTTTATATACTATATCTTTATAAAGTCCTAACAATATTAGCACAATACAAGCACTGAACATTTTCTCTAAACTTATAAAGAATAGTGTACGAAAACTATAATCTCCTTTTGCAATAGCTTGTAATATTTCATATAAAATTCTTATTATTATAAATAAACTAGCAAAAGCAACGGCTATTGGAACAATATAGTCAACGACTTTTCCTATTGTTTGGAAAATAGGTTTAGCAAACCATTCATCAAAATTAAATTCTATATGAAAAAGTTCATAAGCTAAATCCAAATCACTATCTGATAATTCTCCATCTCCAACAGAAAATCCCTCTTTTAATTCTCCACCTGGAGTACCTTTTGTTACATTTGCCCAATCTGAACGAACTTTATCAGGGTCAACCATATTTGCAAGTGAAAGTCCCATACTTCTAGCAGTTTGTGGCTCATTTGCTATAAAGTAAATCAAATCCTCTACACTAAATGAATAAGAGGGAGGTGCATATCTGTTAGGTCTTCCTGTTATATCAATAGTTTTTTGTTTTGCAGGGTCGGGTCCACCTCTTGCGTGAGATAATCTATTTCCAAGCGAGATACCTATATGTTTTATATCCCCACCTGCTTTCCACGCAAAAGTATATATCCAACCATTTTCATCGTGATATTGAGTGTCCATTCTGATTGTATAACCTTTTCTTTTAGCAGTAGCAACTACTCCTTTAAAATACTCATTATATCCTGACGCAGTATTCGTAGAGAAATTATTTATATTTATTCCCATCATATATAAATATTGACTACACCAACCTGAACAGTCCATACCACCTTGTATAGCTTCTCTTGTATTAGCTTTTGCAATATGATTTCCACCCCAAGTGTACTTCATATTGTATTGTTTACTTTCTGATATTAAATCAGATACTGCATTAATTCTTTTTCTTATTTCTTCCCTATTTTTCAATAAATTAGCTTGTTCATCAGGACTTGAATTTTTTATATGTTTATTGGCAAAATCTTGTCCCCCATATTTGTTTAAATCAAGTGTCTGTTTATATTGCCTATTGACACTAATAGCTTCCTCGTTATTTATTGCAAAAATACTATTAAAACAAACAAGAAAAATAAAAAATAATAAAAAAAATTTTTTATTTACTTTTTTCATCTTTAACCCCTTGTCTTTTACCAAATTTTCTTTCCCTCTTTTTCTAATTCTTCCTTAACTGATTTTAAAAGTTCATATCTTTCTTTTGTTAGTTTTTTATTTATCTCATAGTCTTTTTCATAACGATAAATAATTCCTTTTTTCAATATCATTCTTTCGAGTAAATCTTCTTTAAAAAGACTTTCTTTAACGACTTTATTGAATAAATCAAAATACTTAAACATATTATGTAAACTTATAATATATACCAAATAAAGACTTTTTTGTAAATAAGGATTTCTCATTTCACTATAATTCTTATATGCTTTTACTGATACCTTATTTACTTCTTTTATGAAATTATCAGTTATATTCTTTGTAATTCTTTTATAATTCCATCTAACAGTATACTCTTGATAAGTTGTACCTATTTCCTTTTTCTTTACCCATAATTCAAGTTTTTCTTTAAGATTTGCACTGATTTCTTTTTCGTCTTCTAAAAGAACAATACAATCATTTTTTATTACTTCAAAAAAAGAAAATATACTTTGTAACATTATTGGTAAATTCACGGCTATATTACTTTCAGTTCTTCTGTTGCTACTATTTAATAAATATAAGAAGAAATAAAAATACTTATATTTTTCTAAATTATTGAAAATATAATCATTAAATTCATCAAGTATTTTATCAAAATTTAAAGGATTAAATTCTTTCTTTATATCATCTGTTAAATTTTCACTAAATTTAAACACCTTTTTCTTCTCAAAAGAAAAATAAAACTCTTGTAGTTTTTTCTCTAATTCTGCTTTTGTTCCTGAATAATTTTTAAAAACAAACTCCTTTAATAATTTATTTGTTTCTAAGTTAATTCTAATTAAATCAAGTATATAATTTTCGTTGAAATTATCCGTTTTTTTGTTTTTCTTAAAAGTAACACCCTCTGTAAATACATTAGCCATATTTAGACTATTTTTCCCCTCTAATATATAACTAGCAACTCCAATCTTCTTGTTTCTTATTTTTTTTGTTGCTATGTTAGTATTCATTTTTTCACTTTGCTACTAAATATTTTTTAAATATATATTCTCTTTATTTTTTAGTAGCTTTCTCCTTTTAATTGTATTTGAGAATATATTTTTTTAATCTTCTAAATTTTCGTTTAATATTTCACTTTCCCATACAGGATTTAATGCTACATTATTTTCTACATCTGTTTTTTCATCTGAATTTCTATGGAATTTTACTTGATTTACTGCTTTTCTATATCTAAACATTTGAACTATACTTTCATTTTTTGTATAAAGTTTAAATTTAACTATCATATCATTAGTTAATATGGATTTCCTTTTTTCTTTATTTAGATATATAATATCAAAATAATAATTGTATTTTATAAACCAAATTTTAAAGAAGTTTTTTATCTTAGTGAAAATATTTTCTTTACTTTTTATTATTTCAAATATTCTTTTCCAAAAAAAACTATCAATCTTTTTCTTAAATCTATAAGATATTCTTAAATTCTTTCCCTTAACTTCTTCTTTTAAAAATTTATATATCTTATTTTTATCTCTCGCATTTTCTATTTCATCATTACTTATAACACCTGCTATTACTATTTCTCTTTCGTGTTCCATATATTTTATTACTTTATCACTTGTAATATGTTTTTTCCAAAAAGAAATAGGTATTAAATAAGCAAATCTGTTTTTAACTTTTAACCTTTTGATATCTATAATATCAGTACATTCTACTCTCTTTGTTCTTTCATTTCTAAGTTTTTTTAATATTCCATATAGTCCTAATATAGACAAGAATAATATAAATAGTAAACTAGCTATATTGAGATTTGAAAGAACTTCAACCATAATTTTCATTTTAAATTCCTTTCATTAACAAAAACTTTTTAAATTCTTCCACTGCATAATTAGGAGTTTCTATTTTATTTGCTAGTGCAAATATATCTTTTGTTGATACAAAACTATTCATTTCACTTGTTAGTGTATTCGCCATATTGGTAGGGTCGTCTGTTATTTTCTTAGGAAGTTCAATTACTTTACCTGAAAATAAAACCCATAAATTTCTATTTTGTGCAATACTTCTTATAAAACTTTGTTTACATTCATCAATAGTATTATATAAAAATCTGAATGTTCCATATCTTACTTCATTTTCTTCTATAAATTCTTCTATTTCTTTTAATTTAAAACTTTTTCCTAAAAGTGCAAAAATATCTCCCAATTCATCATCATCTATAATTTTTTCAACTATATAAACAGTTTCAAAATCAGAAGTTAGATAAAATTTAAACTTATTCTTACGCCCAACAATATTAGTTGTATTAAGTTGAATATCATATATAGATACTGTTTTAAACTTTTCTTTTATTTCATCACTTAAATCAATTTCTTTTATAAAAGTTTCATCATCATAAGTATATTCGCCTGAAATATAGTTGTATTTAAGTTTTTTATTTACTTCTGATACAAAAGCTAAATTTACAAGTTTACTAACTTCCTTATCATTGTAAATATTATCCCTATATGTTTTGAATTTATAAAATAAATCTTTAAATTCTAAAAGAATGTTGACAATTTTATTCTCAATTTCAAACAAAAACTTCATCACTGCAAAATAATTTCCAATGTTATCTGCATTTTTTAAATTAGAAGTTTTTATATTTTCTATAAATTCATTACTTTTTACAAATTCATTAGAAGTCGGCATTTTGAAATGTACTCCAAAACTTTGACTGCTTTTATCCAAATAAGGCGAAGTTTCAATAAGAACATCTATTATAAACTCTTTTAATTTTACATTCTCAAAAAACTTTTTCTGTGTTATACTAAAATCTTTTTTTATTCTATAAGCAAACAACATATTTTTTTACCTCTTTTTACTTCGATATCTTTCTCTTATTTTATACTTTGCTAAATCGTTTTATAAAATAATCATATTCTTTATTATAAATTTCTTCATTTTCTTTTTCTAATTTATCTAACTTACTTGACATTTTTTCAGGTTTTATAACCATACCCCTTAATACAGGTTTACCACAAGAAGCAACTCTACCTTTAAGTACCATTTTTTTACTATCCATTTTTTCTTCTTTAAATAAATTTGAAAACATATATTCTCCTTAAACTAAAATCTTTTTTTTATTCTTAGCCATTATTAATAAAACGGATTGCAGGATTTCCTGAAATAATTATGGTATACATTATCCCTCTTCTCCATACAATAGGTTGAAAATCTATTTTAAAATTTAAAACAACATTACATTCAGGATAATAGTATAAGACTTCTAGTTTGAATTTTTTTATTGCTTCTTTCCGAATATATTCAAACTCTTTCCCAAAAGTTTCACTTTTTCCACCCCAAGTATTTGCCCAATTTCCAAATATTTCAGATAGCCAAGATACTCCTGTAAACATAGTTACAGAATGAAAAGGAAAATACTCAACTTCACATTCATCACTATCTCTAAAATTAGGTATTGATAGCAATTTCAGTTCAACATCTTGTAATTTAGTCATTTTTTCTTCTTTCCTCTTATATTTAATTCCACTTATGAGTGCAATTATTATTAGTAAAAAAAGACTTATCCCTAAAATAATGGCAACTGTTACTAATTTAAAGTCAAAGAATTTCATAGGATTAACCCCCTTTTTTTATATTTTTTAATAAGTTTTTGATATTTATATTATACCATAAAAAAATATTTTTACCTTATTTTTTTTAAATTGCATTTTTCGTTAAAAATTGTTATAATTTACTATGAATGTAGTTCAAAGATAAAATCATTTCTTTAAAAATGTCTTAAACAGTTTTTTATTTATTTCTTTTTTCTTACAAGTTTTTTAAAAAAGACAAGTAGATTTTTATTTACTTGCCTTTTTTTGTTGCTTTATTGAAATTCTATTTCTTTTTTTGCTTCTTTATCAATCTCAATATTTTTTTGAATAAATACTTTTTCTTTTGTATTTTCAAATTTTTTATTAAGTTTTTTGTATTTATCTGAATATGGTGTTATTTCTAAACCTATTTTTTTAGCTAAGGCAGAAAATGTTTTAGGACTTGGTTTTCCAATTTCTTTTTGTTTTTCTTCATCAGTTATATATTTATAGATATTCTCGTATATTTTATCTAGTTTTTTAAATGGATTTATTCTACTATCTTCAATTTGAAATTCATTAAAATTGTTTTCTATATTTCCTTTTGAAATTTTTTTATCAAACATTTCAACTTCTGCCATATACATTTCTTTCGTAAATTCTTTTAAATTTTCACTATAATCTTCAATATTGCCCATTTCTAAAACTTCTGCAACTTTATCTTTAACGACACTAAGTCCCATTGTTCCTGCGTGTCTTTTCATAAATACTTCTGTAAAATTATCTCCTAAATTATTGAAAATTTCTTCAAATCTTTCTATTAGATTATATTTTAAATCTTTTGTATTTTCTGTGAAATGATTAGTTTTACCTATTAATTCATCATCATTTAATATAGAACTTATAGCATAATCCCTTATAGTTTTCATATTAAAACTTCCATATATAAGTTCTTCTTTTAAATTATCAAGAGTATTTTCCATTTCATAAGGTTTGACTAAATGTTTTTGTATTTTTTCTTCTTCCATATTGAATATATTATTTCCATAATTTTTATAGAAAGACATTCTTCCAAAATTAAATTCTTCTCCTAATAAAATAATTTTTTTATCATCTTTTACAATCTCACAAGAATTATTTTGAGAATTTTCTCCATCTATATAAATAATAGTTTTATCATTATTTCTTACTAAATTCTTTAAAAAATCCTTACTAAAAGACACTCTTTCTTCTTTATTTTCATTTAAAAAATCAGTTAAAGCCTTTACAAAAAATACACTTTCTCTATCAAGTTCACTATCAAATTCTCTTGAACTAAATTCATAATCTTTTGTTCCCTTATCTAAATCGTATATAGTTGCTTTTATTGTTTTTGTATCTTGTTCTATTCTAAAAGCACCATTAAAATTTTCTACTAAATAATTTAACTTAGTAACTTTTTCTATTGTTTCATTATTAATTCTCATTAAATTAACTAAATGTTTCTTTTCTTCTACTTCATCAAGAAAACCACTTAAATCCTTTGTAATGTCTTTATTAACTCTTAAATTTGATATAGTTGTGTCTGTATATAGATATTTGTTTTCTTTACAATAATTAAAATCATAATCAAACTCTTTTTTTACTTCATCTTTTTCTAAAAAATATCCACCATTAGAACTTCTGTCAAATACAGAAGTACCAAAATCTACATAATATAGACTTTTAGCATATTCTTTAATTTCTTTTATATTATTTCCCATATTTTTTAATTTATCTAAAATTTCGTTTTTAGAATAACTTTTCATTTCAATTTCCACCTACTTTTATCAAAATAATCTATTATAATTTGAGAAGAAATGGATATTTAATATCCATTTCCAATATCATATATCCATTTCCATATCTTTTTCTTTTTCTTCTACAACTTCTTTTTCTTTTATTTCTTTTTGTTCTTTTAAATCATCAGTTCTTGTTTTATCATTCTTTTTGATATTTTCATATCTATCTGAAAATTCATTGACTTCTAAGCCAATATTTTTTGATACAAGTGAAAAGCCTTTTGCGTCATCAAATCCTTTTTCTTTTCCATATTTGTAGACATCTTCATATATTTTTTCTAATTTTCCAACTTGATTATCAGAATATCCATAAATTTCGGCATAACTAAATTTATCCTCTATCTTCGTACTGAAATTATTACCAAAATTAACCATTCTTTCACCAAAATCATTTACATCTTCCATATAAATTTCTCTTACAAACTCATTAAGATTTTTTTTGTAATCTTCAACACCACTCATTTCTATAATTTCTTTTATTTTATTATCATCAGTTACAGTTAATCCTAAATTATTGGCATTATTGACTAAAAATTGATTTGTAAAGTCTGTTCCTAGCCCTGTAAAAACATCTTCATAAATTTCCATTACTCTATATTTTAAATTTTCTGTATCTTTTTGAAAATTATCTGTTTGTTCTTTTATACTGTCATCAGTTAAGATTGTACTAAATATATTTTCTTTTATGTTATCAAATCTTTCTTTTTCAAGTATTTTTTCTTTTACTCTATTTAAGTCAATTTCCATTTCGTGTGGCATTCTTAAATGTTTTTCTACTTTATCTTGTTCTTTATCAAAAACAAAAACACTATAATTTGTTAATTGCATTGCTTCTCCAAGATTTACTTCTTCCCCTTTTAGTGAAAGTTTTTTATCATCTCTTACAATTTCAAGAGAGTTATTCTCACTATTTTTTCCATCTATATAAAGTTTCACGCTTGTGTTTCTATTAGCTTTATCGTGGAAAGTATGGTCTGTCAATTTTTCAAAATTAAAGTCAAAATCACTTAATTTTGTTAAATAATTATTTTCTACTCCACTATTTCCTTTAAAAAATTCTATAAATTCATCAAGGTTATTGACTGTTTTTACTCCATTATCTAAATCGTTAATTATAAGAGTTATTTTTTCAGGAGTATATTCAAGAGAAAAACTTCCATTTAATTGTTTTGATATGTCATTTATTTTGTTAATTTTTTTCTCAATATTTTCGTGAATTTTAGTTTCTAAATAAGCGTCATTTTTTTTCAAATTATCAACTAAATCTTCTTTTCCATTTTTTAAATCTTCATAAAAACTTGAACTTGTTAAAACTTTTGAATATTCTATATTTGTATTTTCCTTGTCATATTTTGAAGAATTTTCACCTTTTTCATTAAAACTATGAAGAAAGTCAAAATCTTCTTTCATTTCTTGTTTTAAATCAAAACTATTAATAAAATATTCTTCCTTAACATATCTACTTCCACTAAAAAGAAAACCTTTTGTTACATAGATTAAGTCTTCTGCATATTCTTTGGCTTTTTCAATATTATCTTTTAATTTGCTAAAGTTTTCCATTAAATCTTTTTTACTTAATTTTTCCATTTTTTCTCCTTATAATTTTTTTTATACAATTTCACTAAATAAATTCTATCAAATAATTTTTATTCAAATTTAAAGTAATTTTACTTTTAAAAATTTACTTCTTTACCTTTTTCTTTACTTTCTTCAACTTCTTTTGTAGTTTCTTTCTTTTCGTTTCCAAATGTTTCATCTAATGATTTTAAGTTGTTTTTTTCTAAATAATTATTAATAGCTTTATCTATTTTAGTTTCATTTAAACTTAAAATATGTTTTTTTACTTCTTTATTTAGATTTTCTTTCAAATCTTTTTCTGTTTTGATTGTTTCTTCTTGTCCTTTATATTCATTGATATAATTCTCAACAAATTTACTAATATATTCTTCTTGTTTTTCTCCAAAATTATTTGATTTTTTTTCGTAATTATCACATAATTCAGAAAGTGGTATAACGACAAATCTTTCATACGATTTCTCCAATATTTCATCAGATAATTTTTGCTTTTCTTCAATAAATTTAGATTTTATAATATTATCTACATTATCATCAAAATCAATATCATTTTTTAATCTGTCATATTCAAAACCTACTATTTGATTTTCACCATTTTGAAAACTTACTTCAAGATTAAAGTCTTCTGCATTATTAACTATATATGTATACTTATCTCTTGTACTCATATCTGTAAATCTTTCTTCAAAGACTTCATCAAATTTTTTCATCGTTTTTTTATTTAATATTTCTCCAAATACCATTTCAGGACTTAACTCTTCAAAAGTTTTTTTGAAAGTTTCATTTAAACTAGCACTTATAAGATTATTTTTTGTATTCTCAAATTTTTCAAATTTGTTCATATTTTCAATCATAACTAAATTATATGATATATCTTTATCTAAATAATTTTTTTCTTTGTATTCTTCAAAATAATCTTTAAAATAGTCTTTATCTTGTAATAGAAGTCCAAGTTTGTTATTAATTGATATAACATTTTCTTCCTCGTTAGCATAATATTCATAAGGTGTATTCCATTTATCTTTTATAGAAATTACTACTTCATCAGAAGACTTTTCTGAATTATAATTAAAATTAACTTCTGTTACTTCTGATTTTTCTTTTTCCAAACTATAATAAGTAGGAAGTGTCAAATCAACTTCATTTATATCATTCGATAAAATAGGACTTTTAAACATTGCCTTATCTCTTAAAGTTGCTTTTTTTTCTTCTGACATATCACTTTCGTTAATGTCTTTAACCCAACTTCTTGTTTCTTCATAATCATCTAAATCTATTCCTACACCACAATTTAATAAATCTATTTTTTCATCTTTACAAACAATATATTTTATAGTTTTATCTAAAAAATTATTTAGATGAGTATCAGTAATTTTTATTTCTTCTTTATTGTTTTCGTCTTTTATTGACATAGTAAAATTATCCATTTCTACATTACTAAATGTTAAATTCATATCAAAATTTTTCGTATGTTCGTGAATAAATTTTAATGTTTTTGTTAAAGTTTCTTCTTTTAAAATATCTTGAAATTCTATTGCTTTATCACATCTTTCATAAAATAAAGACACAACACTTTCATTAAAATCATCTAAATCTATACTTTCTTCATTTTTTTTCAAAAAATCTCTTGTTGTTGTTATACTATCATTTTCTTTTAAGTTATAAAATAAAACTCTTGTTTCTCCACTATATTTATCTTGTCCTTTTACTTCGTATTTCATATTTTTTAAAAATTCATCTTCATCATATATATTTTTAGGATTTTTCTTATCTATATCATCATTTTTAAATTTTTCTATAAAAAAATCTTTACTAAAAGTATCTCCTTTTCCATTATCTTCTTCAATAGAAACTAATGAAATATTTTTTAACCTTTCTTCTATTTCTTTATTTGATTGTCCTTTAAAAGAGTTTATAAATTCTTTATCATTTTCAAAAGTTTTTATTTTCACTTTACTCATATTATTTTTCACTCCTCTGTTTTATTGTATTTACTTATTATTATACCATTCTTAATTGTTAAAATATATGATTTTAATAAAAAAGTAAAAATATTTTAAAAAAATTTTA
>ERZ773014.1072-NODE-1072-length-17879-cov-4.672408_pt1 | contig 17879 bp, 14 predicted proteins | sample MGYA00580841_ERZ773014 | MGnify/ENA primary metagenome ERZ773014 (study PRJEB29015, sample SAMEA2737989) | human oral metagenome | biome: human oral; feature: human-associated habitat; material: dental | place: China | collected 2067 ...
TATTAGGAAAATATACATTATTGATATACTTAGAAAAATCAAAAGCACTAACAAACTTATTTCCTAATTTATATTGTTCTTGATTGTATTTAATATATTCATTATATATAAACCTTTCAACTCCAATAGTTTTATTTACTTGTATCTTTTGTTCTTTTGTTAGTTTTAATTCTATCTTTATTGATTTATACATTTTCTAATACCTTTCTATATGTTTTTATTAACTGTTTTTTGCTCCTTTTTTTGATGTTAGCTTTTAATATATGATAACATATTTTAAGAAAATTGTAAAATAATTTTAAAAGAATTTTAAAATGTTTTGACAGTTAATAAAACAATGATATAATTATAAAAAATGATAAAAACTTCATTTTTAAAATTTAGAATTGAGGGTGGTTAAGATGAAAGAAAACACTTCTAAAATCTTATCACAAAAGGAACTAGAAAATGCTAAGTTAGATATAATGTCAAATGTTTTAAGAAGTATATCAGGAACAAATGAAATTATAGAATTTGATGAAATGTTTGGAGAAAAGTTATCTACTGAAATTAGTAGTTCTGTAAATGATTATGTAAATAATCTTTCACAAACTAAAATAAGTGAATTAGCAAAAGATAACTTAGAAACTTTACAAGCAAAATCATATTTTCCGAATGTAACTGAAATATTTTCAGTGCCGTATAACGAAGCGTTAAACGGAGAAAATCTTTTTGAAAATAATGTACCTTTTGAGATAGCTAAAGACATTACTGAAAAAGAAAAAGAAAGTAAATATTATGAGGAATACTTTTCAGGTAAAGATAAGGTAAAATTTTTTATGAATATAAGAGATTTGACTAGCAATACAGGAGAGTATCTAAGTAGAGAAGTTTTTAGTGAGAAAAGATACAACATTGAAAAAGAAAACTACGACAAATTTCTTCTAACTGAATGTTTTAAAGATTTAATAAGTGATAATATTTTGGAAAAATTTGATGAAAAAGAAAATTATATCAATAAAGAAGAAATAGAAAATATTATTGATGAAATTTCCAAAGAAAAAGAACAATTAAAAGAAAGCAATTATAAAGAAAAAGAAGTAAATAATGTTAGTAAATCAGATTTTGAAGAAATAGAAAAATCTGATGAAGTAGAATTTGGTATGTAATAATTTAATAAATAAACTAAAAAAATAAAAAGTGAGGTATTGAAAATGGCAGATAAAAAAACAGTAATAAGAGCAACTGAAGAAGAAAAAGCAAAGAAAATTGAAGGGACTTTACAATTAAAAGATTTTACGCTTGGAGATTTTTTAACAGATGAAAATGTAAAAAAAGTAAAAGAAAGTTCTACTGCAAAAACAGATAAAGATGGAAACAAAATAGCATTATATCAAAGTGGACTTGCAAGTAGAGAAGCAATTCAAGAAATTTATGTACCTATGGTAGCAAACTTTAAAGAGGCATTAGGAAAAGCTAATACACAAGAAGAATTTGATGAAGTTGTAAACAATTTTGCAAATAATGAAATTGAAAAATTAAAAGCAGACCAAAAAGAAATGTCAGAAGATTTTACTAAAAAAACAGGAAAACAATTTGATGAAGTTACAGAAGATGATTTGAAAGGATTTTCTTCAAAAACAAAAAAAGATTATGATGAATTAAAGAAAATAAACGAAGTTTTAAACATTGAAAACTTGGATAAATTAGCTTTAAGACCGTCAACTTATGTTTTTTCAGATAATACTGCGTCAGGAAAGATTTTAGAAAACGCAGTTGAAGATTTACAAAAGAAAGATATAGGTAAATTCATTGAAAATAATGAAACTTTAAGTCAAAAAGTAACTCTTCTTGATAAAGATGGAAAAGTTAAAGAACACGCTTTCAATCAATATCAAAAAGGAGAACAAATGACAAAAGTTGAGCCTAATGTACACGATATGAAAGATAAGTTAAAATTATCAGTTTTAAAAGAATTGGATAATGCAATGTTTTCACAAAAAAATACATTAATTAGATATAATTCTGATGTAAAAGAAAATTCTGATACACCAAAACCTGATTTTACAGAAACAGGATATGCTATAAATCTTATAAATCAAAAATTTGTAAACAAATATGAAGCTAAAAATGATAATGGAGAAGTAGACAAAGAAAAAACTGAAAGTTTCAAAGAATTAGCTAAAAATTTCCAAGAACATACAGGAAATCTTTTCCCTAAAATTAATGATGAAAATTCTTTTGAAGTTTCTAAATATGGAAGAATTGCAGGATATAATCCAAGTATTTTAAAAGATGGGCAAGAAAAAAATACACATTTTGTAAAAGAAATGGTAAAAGAAGTGTCAAAAGTAGTTAGAGATTTACCTGATGATATAGTAAAATACAAAAGTGTTACAAACGCATTAGAAGAAAAAATCAAAAGTGAAAAAACAAGCGAAAGCACAAAAGAATTTGCTAAGAAGCAACTTGAATATGTTAATGCAGTAAAAGGTGGCAAAAAAGAAGAATTTTTAGCAAAAGAAAAAGCAGAATGGGAAGAAAAAAGTGGGAAGTCTGAAAAAAATTCAATAGAAGACGCAAAAGGAAATCAAGAAAAATCTGAAAAAGAAATAGAAGAACAAAAGAAAGAAGAAAAAACTTCTTCTGATAAATCAAAAGCAGACTTTGAAGAAGATTATGGCGAATATGAAGAAGATACTCCTACAATCGAAGATGATGATGAATTTCCATTTTAATAATTAAAAAAATCAATAAAAAAGAGGTATGACAAAATACCTCTTTTGTTTTAAAACTTTTTAAATTTTGCCTTTAACTTTTAATATCCAAAATATAATTCCAAATATAAGTAAAAGAATTTGAACGGCACTTACTAAATAAAAATACACAAAAATTATAATTTTTTTTAGTGATGTGTTGCTAATTTTCTCTTTGATAAAATCAAGTAATACTGCTTTTTTAGTGATAGAATTTTCTTTCCCTAACAATTTATATTTTTTTAACTTATCTTCTAATTCTTTATTGAAAATACTATCATTTGCAGTTTGATATAACCTTTCATCTTCAAAATATGGTTGAGAGTACAAGTTATTGAAAAACATTGCTTGTATAATGTATAAAGCAAAATAGAAAAATGTAAGTATTAATATTATATTGATAAAATATAGTTCACTGTAAAATTTTGAAAAAAGATAAGTTATAATTCCAAAAAAGAGTAAAACTAATTCTTCACGATAATTTTTGGTGTTAAAAGAAGAAAATAAAGAAAATTCTTCAAAAGTATTTTCTGTTTTTCCTTGTTTTATAATTTGTTCTATTTTTATTTTGATAAACCTTATTGTGATAATCATTCCTAAAAACATTGTTATAACTAGAAGTGAAAATCCGAAACTTAATAAATTCATTATTTTTTCTCCTTTGTCTTTTTTTATAACTAAAATTAACAAAACTATTGAAAAAATGTGAGTTAGTTAATGTCAAGTTATTTTTTTATATTATACCATAAAAATTTGTTTTTTTTCAAAAAAATGTTATAATTAGGTTGAGATATTTACAAAATATATCTTAACTATATATTTAAAATATACAAAAAAAATAAAAAACAAAGTGAGGGAAAAAGAAATGGGAATTTTTAGTTTTTTTAGAAAGAAACCGAAAACAGAAGAAGAAAGAAAGATTTTAGAAGAAAAAAGAAAAAAGAGAGAAAGGAAAAATATCCGAAAAATAATCAATGCAACTAATAAACCATTGACAAAAATTGAGGATAGTATAGCTTTCCAATTACCTTTTGAGATGTTACTTGATGATTGCACTTTTACATTAAAGTATCCAGGCTTTGCAAGATGTGTAAAAATTAGAAATGCAGATAAGGATTATTTAGATGTAAATTCACTTCATTATATGTATACAAAATTTAATATTTTATTCAAAAACTTACCTGAAAATTGTTATATACACCACGATTTAATAAGGTCAAAAGCAAAATATCCTGCACCAAAAGATAGACCTTATGCACCTTTAACTACAAGACTTTGTGAGTATATGAGGCAATTACAATTCGATAATATGGAGTATTTTCATAATGATATCTACATAACTTTTTCATATATCATAGGTAATGAAAAAATGAAAGCACTTCAAGATTTTTTAATATCAGAAAATTCTGTTGGTAAAAAAGAAAAAAGTAAAAAAAGAAAATCACAATCAGAAATTGATAATGAAGAATGGGAAAAATCTTTTGGGATTTTAAAAAAAGAACATAGAAATTTTGAAGAAAACTTTAATATGTTCATAGGATTATTACAAGAAGCCGTACCTCATTACGAGATACTTGGTGGAAGTGATTTGATGAATTATCTTTCATTTTCAGTAAATCCACAAGAAGAAGTTGCAAATGAAAATAGAATGTGTCCACCTGTGGGCTTTTTCATAGATGAATATATTCCTTATAGTGATTTAACAGATGAAAGCCATTTTAAAGTAGGAGATTATTATACTAAAATAGTTTCACAAAACTTTTTACCTAATGAAGTTACAGATATGACTTTTAGAAGAATATTTGATTTGCCTTTCCCAATGAGATTTGTTAGTAGATTTGTACCTTTAACAAAAGAAGAAGCCATAAATTTAGTAAATAAAAGTATGCAATTCCATAATTTTAGAAAACATAGTTTATTTCAATATATGGCTATGGCTTCGAGTAAAGAAACGGCACAAAATGCTAAGGCAGATGAACACGAAGAAAGTTTATCAGAAGAAGCAAGACTTTTATTACAAGATTTAAGAAATGATGAAGTTGGTTTTGGTATAATGACACAAACACTTATCTTACAAGATAAGAATTTGAAAAGATTAGATGATAACTTGCAAATAGTTTTAAGAGAATTTATTAGTTCTGATATAAAAGCTACTGATGATAAGTATAATGGATTAGACGCATATATTGGTGCAGTGCCAAGTAATATAAAAGCAAATGTTAGAAAAATGCCAATTCATACAACGGCTTTTCCTTATTTCATATCAACAAGTAGTAGTTGGAATGGAAGTCCTATAATAAAGCAAAGAAATAATGATGAAGCGTTGATAAAAACTCTTAATAGAAATGGAGAACTATTCCATTTTGATATTTTTGACGGAGATGTAGGAAACACTATAATTTTAGGAAGTATTGGTAGTGGTAAATCAGTTCTTTTAAATACTATTGCAAACTATTCCTTAAAATATAAAGATACACAAGTATTCTATTTTGATGTGGATAGTTCAAGTCGTGCTTTATGTAAGGCTAATAATGGACTATTTTATGATATAGGTGGAGAAAAAGATAATATCCAATTTCAACCTTTAAAAAGATTGGACAATGATTTAGAAATGAGTTGGGCAGATAATTTTATAAAGTGTTTGATTGCACAGGAAAATGAAAAGTTATTAACACCTGACGCCAATAAAGAAATTTGGACTGCTTTAAAACTTTTATCTTCAAAACCTGTCGAAGACAGAACTATATCAGGATTTGTTGCTTTTGTACAAAACCCTGATATAAAAGAAGCACTAAGAATTTATACAAAAGATGGTGCTTATGGAATGTATTTTGATGGAAACAATGAAGAAATTGGAAATGCACAAATAGTAGTATTTGAAATGGGAAAAATAATGGATATTCCAAAAATTGTAAATCCATTAAGTATGTATTTAATGTATTACATAGAAACTCAAAGATTGACAGAGGGAAAACCTACTTATGTAATAACAGATGAAGCACACGCCTTTTTCAGTAATAAATACTTTACACCTATTTTAAAAAGACAACTTCTAACTTCAAGAAAGAAGAATTGCCATTATATTTTTGCAACTCAAAGTGGAAACCATATCTTATATTCAGATATAAGAGATAGTATTTTAGACCAATGTTTTACAAAAATTGCTCTACCTAATAGAGATGTTCATACAGAAGATTGGCAAAAAATATATAAGGCTTTTGGATTTAATACTACTGAAATAAATGCTATTAAAAATGCACAACCTAAGAAAGAATATTTTATGAAAAATCATCAAGGAAGTGCAATATTCAGTTTATGTTTAACAAATATAGACTTAGCCTATGTTGGAGTAGCAAGTAAAGAATTTCAAAACTTAATGGATAGTGTTTATGCAGACGCTAATTCATTAAAAGAACTTAACATAAATTGGTTAAAAAATTTAGCTAATTTAAAGAGAATAAATCAATTTGAGTTAGAAACTGCAATAGATTTTATTGAAAATGTAAACCTAGAAGAATTACAATAAACTAAAAAGGGACAGGTATTTTTTGATACCTGTTCCTTAGAATAAAAGAGAGGGGTAAATATAATGGGAATTTTAGGGTTTTTTGGAAATAAAAAAAAAGATATGGAAGAAGAAGAAAAACTAAAAAAAAGTGATATTTATATAAAAAGATACAAAGAATTAGATAACTTATTGGATTTGGTAATACAAAAAAGTGAAACTAACTCTCAATTAAAAAACAAGAATTTAAGAGGAGTTAGAGTAGGCAAATATGAGATAACTTCCGTACCTAATGAAGAAAATGTAGAGAAAGATAATAGGAAGAAACTTAAATTTTTCTTAAAAGATAATGAAACAAACAATATAGAAACTTTTACATTTTTGGAAAAAATTTTTAATTATGAAATCTATTTTGATAAGAAAAAGCAAAGACATTTACCAAAAGATGATGATATGCTTACAAAACAAAGTTATCAAGCAATAAAAGAAAGATATGCTTCAAATTTTTTAACTAGATTAGAAGATGTCAAAAGAGAATATTGTATTAATGAAAAACTTAATATCGAAGATAATATTGAAATGAATTTAGGTATAGAAAAAACTATAAAAAAAGATGAAATTTTAGAAAACAATATAGAAAACATTAAAATTGATAATATAAAAAATTTAGAAAATGAAGACAAAATTGAAGAAAATAATAAAGAAGAAATAAATAAGGAACAGTTTAACAAAGAAAAAGAAGAAACTTCTAATAATGAAAAAACTAATACTGAAAATGTATATAAAAATAAAATAGATAAAGAAAAAGAAAAAATATTACAAAAAGAAGCTATTTATAAATATGGAGATAAATATAGTAGTGAAGAATGTTGGTATTCAAGATATAACGAACTTAGGACAAAGTTTGGAATGTCTGAAGTAACATTAGAAGAGGTAAAACTAAAGAAAGAGAAAAGGAAAAAAGCAGGTTTTTATCTTCAAGATGAGTTATCAAGTAACGAAAAAGATAAATTGTATAAAGTAAAATTAAAAATTTTAGAAACACAGGAATTATGCGTAAAAAACGATATGAAACTTGGAGATATAAATTTTAGCCAATCAAGTTTAAAAACTTATGAAGAACTTAATTTAAAAAATGGTGATACAAAAGACACATACAATTTTAAAATTTTGGGAGAAACTAATTCAGGAGAAGTGCGTGTATTTAATATAGAAAGTTATTTAAAATTAGGACAGGATAATTTTAGAGATATAATGAAACCTAATCTTGAAAATGGTTTTAAAGGGGCTTTTGAAGTTAAAAGATTTATAAATAAATATAATAAAACTGATAGTGAAAAAATAAACGCATACAGAAATTTAAAAATAAAAAATAAAGAACATATAAAGAATTTACTTGTAGTTGGAGATAATTCAGAAACCTTTTTTGATACTCTAAAGGAACTCCAAGATTTAGGAAAAAACATAAAAAAAGATAATGAAATAAGTGTAGAAGAAAAAGAACATTTCATAAAAGAACGAACAGATGAAGTTGTAAAAAATATTATTGAAACATTTGAAAAAGGTTTAAAGTTAGATGATGAAGTTAATAATAAATCAGAAGATGAAAAAACTAAAAATACACCACAATATGAAGAAAACACAAATAATGAAATGTATAAAATTTTATGTAAAGTTATAGGTAAAAAGCAATTAGATGAAAAAATATATGATTTTACTTATCAAGCATTATCAGACCCTTATGCAAATTATAAAAGCAAAGATAATATTAAGAAAGAAGAAAAAGAATTTGCACAAGAAAAAGAAGTAGAAAAAAATGATATTGATGAAGTAATTTTAGATGAATTTGAGATGTAAAAAGCTAAAAAAATAAAGTTGTTTTTTATAAAAATAATGTTATATAATGTAATAAAAAAAGGAGAATGAAAATGAAAAAAATATGGATTATCTTAAACTTTATTCTTATTTTCAATCTTTCATATACAGAACAATTAAATTTTGGGGGAGATTTTAAAGGGAATATAAACTATGCAGAAAAAATGGGTGGATTTGCAACTGAAGCCAGAGAACTAGAAATTGTAGCTAATAGAATTGTACAAAAGGACGCAGAAATCAAATATTATAATTTAATGTTAGATAAAATAAATATGAAATTACAAACGGCAATAAAATCAACTGACGAGGGAGAAATAGAAGTTGCCTTAGATAATTTGAAAACTGCAAGTACAGATTTGGCTATGTTCAATAAGAACTATGTAACAAATTATAGACTTATAGGAAATTATCAAGAACAAATGGAAAATCTTTTAAAAGGTAATGATATGTTTGGTAATGGTGGAAATCAACAAGAGATTTTAACTGAAAATAAAAATATGTTAATAGATATGACAAGAACTTTGGACAAAATGGAAAGAACTTTAAAACAAGATAGTAAAGATTATTATAGATATATAAAAAGTAGAGATGAACAAAGTCAAAAGAAAGCACAAGCTAAAAAAGACCAAATGAGAAATAATTTAAGAAGTGAGATTAAAAACTTCACAGGAGATTTAGGAAAGTTTTATGAAAATTCGGCAATACTATCTAAAATAATTTTAGAAGAAATACAAGCAGATAATATAGTCAGATTAATGGAATTAAAACTTAGAAGAGAAAGAGTTATAAATAAACTAGAAAATATGAAAGTTAATTACAGTTATAGAGGACATAAAGAATTAAAACCTGATATAGAACAATATGAAAAGTATAAAAAAATGTTAGAAGATATGTCAAAAAGTGGAAGATAAAAGGAGATGATAACTATGAATTTGAAAAATAAACTAATAAAACCAATAATCATAATTTCATTATTAGTTATGAATGTAAATAGTGCTTTTGCTAGTAAATTTGTAGATAGCGTAAATACTCAAAGATTTAAAGGAATAGCAAATAATAATACAGGTGGAAGTTATAACAACTTAGGAAGAGAAGTAATAAAGGCAAAAGTAAAAGATAGCCTTTATAACTCACTAAGTGATAATGATTATAGTTTAGGAACAACAACAAGAGTTGTAGAGGGTTTTAATGTTATAGATTGGTATACAGAAAGAGCAAACCCTAAAAACAGAGAAAGGGATATGAATGAAATGGAAGTTAAATCTGAAATCAGAGTTAAATTTCCTGAAAATATGGCAACAGAAGAAACACAATTACAAATACTAGATAAACAAATAGAAACACTTGAATACTCTATGAAAGCCTTGCAATTACAGACTGCCGAATGGAAAAATAATATGGCTCAAACTGCTTCAAATGATGGTGCATTTTATAGAGATTATATGAAAGAATTGGAAGATAGAAAAAAAGAACTTGTTAAAATGCAAGGAGATGTTAGTAATTCCTTAGCAAGTTTTGATAAATTAGAAAAATCTGTTAAGGAAAGATTTGGTGCTTATTCTCCAAACTTAGCACCTACTCAACTTTTAAAAGACCAATTAGCAGAAGAAAATAAAGTTTTGTTAAGAATGATGAAACAATTTAGAAAAATTGAACTTGATATACAAGCAGACGCTTCTAATTATGAAGCTAAGGTATTTAGTGAAAGAGTAGCTAATGCTAATAACCATATAAAAGCATTACAACTTTTAGCAGAAACAATGGGTGGAGTACACAGAGGACTTAATTCATTGAGTAGTGTTTTTGTGGAAATGAATATGAGAGAACAAATTCAAAAAATGTATGATATGGAAAGAGAAAGAAATCAACAAATTTTATCTGTTAAAGAGGAAGCAGAAGCAGAATATGTCGTTGGAAATATGAGAAATAAAAGAATGGCAAAAGCAGAAAAAGTCTTAACACCTGAACAAAAAGAATTTGCTAATGAAATGGCAAAAGATATTGTAGCTTTTAGAAAAACTGTTCAAGTAGTTGCCGAAGACAAATTAACAGATTTAGGATATTATGATAATGTTAGTAATGATTTGTTAGGACAAAAATTAGTAGATAGTTATGGATTGTCGGCATTACAAAAAGATTTGTTAGGTGGAGTAACTAATAATCTTTCATCTCAAAAATTAAGAGAATACTTAGAAAGAAAAGTTGAAAGAACAAAGCAATTTGGTAAAAGTATTTTGGAACAAAAAATTAGAGATAGCATAGCAAGTAACCAAACTTTACAAAAATTAGCTAATACACAAAGACAAATAAGAGAAATAGCAAATAATCCGACAGGAGTTGCAGACAGATATATTGAAAAAGGACAACAATTAGCACTTTCTGATATCAACAATAGAATTGATAGAGTAACAACAACTATTAATGATAGTGTAAATCAAAAGTATAATCAAATTATAGGGGATAGAATAGATAAAGCTAATGCCAATATTAGAAAAAAAGTTGATGAAATTAATGCTAAACTTGAAAGAAGTGGCTCTCCTACTAGAATTACAGAACAAGAATTAAAAGATTTGTTAGTAGGAAATCAAAAAGTTAATGTAGATATTAAACAAACATATAAAGAAAAATGGAGATAATTTTTAAGTTTTTATTTTAAAAGGGGGAAAAAAATGAATTTTAAAAAATCAATACTTATGATTTTTATGATTTTGTCTATTAATGCACTATCAAATTCATATATGGATAAACCAAAAGAAAAAGTAAAAGCAGATGTAGATAAAATGTATAATAAGTTCAAATCAAAAGATTTAGTTGATAAAGCAATAGAAAAAAAACAAGAACAAGAACAAAAAAAAGAATATGATACAAAAGGTAAGACTGCACCTAAAATTGACTATTCTGATTTAAACAATAAAGTATATACTAAAACAAAAGCACAAGTTCAAGGTAATAATAAATATGCAAATAATGTTTATAATCCTAAAAATACTAATGTCTATACACAAGATAATGTAAGATACATTATGATAGATGTAGCAGATAGAAGTACAAAAGGTGGACATAAGAGAACTGAAATCAGAAATGATGATTATAGAGGAGTTATGACTATTGAGGGAAATAAAGTTTTAAACCCTTATTCCTATACAGATGAATTTAGACCTAATGGAAGTAGTTTAGGTGGTGGACATATCATCTATAATATGTGGGCAAGAGATAAAACGCCTACTGTAAAAATAGCAAAGTTAAGTGGAGTTGCAGGAGATGATAAGGCTTTTGTTAAAGCACTAGAAGATATATTTGATGGATATAAAAAACCAAGAACTGCAAAAACACAACAAGCTATATTAGAAACTATGGAAAATATAACTTATGTACAAATTGCTAAGGTGCAAATAGCACAAGAAAATATGAAATTGTTAGAACAAAAATATAAGAATGCAGAAAGTATGGACGCTTTTTATCAAGATAAAGAAAATCAAGCCATATTTCAACAAATGGCGAAATATCACGAAGATTTAGCAAAATCTGTTTTAACTACTGCTAAAATGGAAGAAGTATATGGAACTATTGGACAAGTTAATACAGAAAAAGGTAAATTTCAAGAAATAAATAAAGAAAGATTAGCTTTCTTGGCTAATATGGCAGAATTTACTCAAAAATTACAAAATCAAAATAGTATTGGAGATGTAAATGAAGCAAAAAAAATTGGAAAAAGTAGAACAATAGATTATTCAAAATTATCATATAAAGATTTAGATAATATTAGTTTTGATAAAATATATGCACTTATACAAAAAGGGGATAAGAAAAGTATTGCAGATAATATGGAAATATTAGACAGTTTATTAAAACAAAATAATCAATTATTTAACTATACCTTAACTACTTTACAAGCATTTAAAAGAAATAATAGTTATAATACAATAAGAGAGGAAAAATTAGCAATTGATAAAGAAAAGAAAGAAAACTTTCATACTCTTGCTTTAAATCAAAGTTTTAGAAGTCTTGGAGTACCTACCGAAAAAGAAAAAGCAAATATCAAAAAAGCAGATACAAAAGACCCAAGAAATTCTAAGAAAGATTTAATAGAACATAATAGTAAAGTAGCTTTTGAAACATATATTTTAGGAAAGTAAAGGAGTGGAAAATGAAAATAAATAAAAAATTAAAAGTAATAGTAATGGCTTTTTTAATATCTGTTCCTTTACAAGCAAAACAAGAAAGGAAACCAGAGGTTAATCCAAGTAATCCTAAAAAATATCAAGGTTTTGATTATGGAATTAGTGGATTTGACAAATTACAAAGTCTAACTGAAATAGGTAATAAATATAATAATGTTATGCAACCATTAAGAGATGGTATGAATAATATTCAAAGTTATTCTGATATGGGGAAAGATTTTTTTTCAAAAACATATAGTCTAAGAAAATGGCGTAAAATTGGTAGATTTAATGGTGCAGTAAATGATAGATTTAAGGCAATGCAAAATTCTATTGATAGATGGAGTGGAAACACAAATTTTGGTGGTGGAGTAGGAACAAATGTATTTGTAGTTCATATAACAAGTAAGGTAATTGTTCCACCACTTGTTAAAATAGCAAAAAAAGCTATATCAGAGGTTGAAAATAATATTAACAATACCATAGACAAAGTAATAGGTAAAAGTGAAAATTTTGAAAACAGAATAATAAATAAAATCTATGACAAATTGGGAGTAACTAAACTTGAAGATAAGATAAATAAAGTAGTAGATAAAGTAAAAGAGGCAGACGCACAAGTCAATAAATTTATTTTGACAGGGACAGATAAAATTGGAGAGTTTAAACAAGATATAGACGCTCTTGTAAGTGCAGGATATAATATAGATGATATGTTAAGAGATGAAAATGGAAATTTACTTGTTAAAATAGGTAATTTCTATGTTAAATCAAAAGACATATTAAAAACTTTAAACAAATATGCAAAAGTTGGAAAAATAGAAAAAGGTTTACAAAAAGCCGAAATGGTAGAGGGATTTATTAACGAATGGGATATGATAGCAGAAAATAAAATTAGAAATGCAGTTAATCAATCTTCTTATGAATTAGGATATTTATTATTAGATGAAGTTATTGAAAAGAATGATTATGTTAAAAACTTAACATATCAATCAACACCTGTCGGAAAAAAAGTAGTAACAACAGGAGTACCTATTGGAAAATCAACACCTGATATGACAAGACCTTTTGAAAGATACAATGTAGATAAGGTTTTCTTGGAAAATACACCACTAGGCTTTACTAATGATGAAAGTAATCCTGCAAATAAAAAGTATAAACAAAATGAAAAATTTCATAAACAAACAACTGAAATATTTGTGGATAATTTTAAAAGTTCTATTACAGGAAAACCAAAAGATAGTACAGAGGGAAATGTTATTGGCTATGTAAAACCAAAAGTAGCAAAAGATAGTGTTCAAAAAACTGCTTATTCAAACGCACCTTTCATATTCAATGAAGATGATGAAAATGCTAATGAAAAAAATGCAACAATTTTAAAAGCTATCCCAAGAGTACAAGCAGAAACACAATTAAGAACTCAATTTGAAGCTACAAAAATGGCACAAGTTATAAAGGCTAGTAACTTAGTATCAACAGGAACAGGCTCACTAGGAGTTGGAGTAACTGTAAAAAATACAACAGAAACAAAAGGTGCTTATTCGGCTCTTGTCTATAAATTTCCACATAAATTATGGGTTGAATATTATGGCAATTCAACAGGAAAATTCAAAAGTGAGGGACAATCTGACCCTATTTTAACTTCAAAAGTATTACAAAATGTTTATATGGAAACAGAAAAGAAATATTCAAAAATGGCAGAGGATAGTGTTAAGATATTACAAGAAGCCTATGATACACAAATGGAAGAAATGGGGACAACTCATTTAACAGGTTTTGAAAAAGATGAAACTAAAAAAGGTAGAACGGCAGATAGTAATATAATAAATAAAGCAAAGTCAGAAAATGTTAAGGATTTATTAAATGCAGGAAATAGTTATTTAATGGCAGAAGATAATCACGATTATATAAATGAAAATCAAGATAAAAGAAAGAAATTATATAAAGAAAGGGCAGAAATTGAGAAAATAGCCAATGCCGTTAAGAATGAACACAATGCTTTTAGAGATTGGCAAAATGCTTATTATAATAATTTAGTATTTGAACAAGCGTTTGATAGTTATTACGCTAATTTCAAAGCAGAGTTTTTTGAAAATGAAGCTAAGAAAAATCCTGATAGATTTAAACAAATGACAAGAGATAGCAGAAAAAAGAAAAATCAACTATTAGCGAAATCTTTTGGAGAAGATAAAAATAAAATGGTACAAGCTAAAAAAATGTTAGATAACTTATTAAAAAGAAGATTTATGGTTATTGAACAACTCAACAGGAACTTAGGAAATCAAGGTGCAAGATTTAAGACTATGTTAGACGCAGTTGAGTATGTTAAAAAGCATTTAGATGAAAGCGATACTCCTGAAGCACAAGAAAGAAATGCTATTAACCTAAAAAGATTGTATCAAGCAATGGCACTTATAACTTCTCAAACAAGAGAAGAAATTGGGCTTATTTCAAAAAATGTAATCAATTCTAAAAGAACAGAAGAAATAGAAAGAATGATACTTGCAGAAATTGAAACAGAAATGAAGTTAGATAACTTGTATGCAGAGATTGAAAGTGGAAAATCTCCTCGTTTAGTAATGGAAAGAAATGAAGTTAAGAAAATCTTAACAGACCCTGAATATTTACTAAAATTTAAAAAATAATTACACCTAACTTTCATACACTTTTAAAAAGGACTTAAAAGTCCTTTTTATTTTTGTTTGAAATTTTATAAGGACAATAATGTCTAAATTACTTGAAAAACTTTATTTTATATGGTATAATATAAAAAACAAAAAGTTAAAAACATATTTAAAAGGGGTAAAAAAAATGAAAAAACAAGAATTAATAACTAAAAGATTAAAAGAAATAGAAACTAAACACAATGTTAAAATAATTATGGCAGTTGATAATGGAAGTAATGCCTATGGCAGTGCTAGTCCTAATAGTGATATAGATTTAAGATTTTTATATGTAGAAACCATAGAAAGTTATCTTAGACTTGGAAGAGAAAAAGATGTAATTGAAATTATAGATGAAGAAAACAACATAGAATACAAGGGATTTTCTCTTGATAAATTTATGAAGTTATTAAGTAAATCTAATCCAAGTATTTTGGAATGGTTAAATAGTCCTATAAACTATTTAGAAAATAGTAAATATGAAAATATAACAAAAGAAATTAAGAAATTATCACTTGAATATTTTTCTGTTAAGAGATGTTTATTTCACTATACAGGAAATGCTTTAACAGATTTTAAGAAAATGTTAAATGGAAATGCAAGTACAAAAATACAGATAGATTTAAAAAAATTCTTATCAGTGTTCAGACATTTATTAGTTTCTGAATATATTATTAGAGAAAACAAATATCCTGAAACAACAGATTTAGCCTATTTAATAATTCAATCTAAGAAATTCAAAGAATTAAAAGTTATAGATAGTGATTTAACATATAGAGAGTTTTTAATAAAAACATTAGAAACAAAAAAGAACTTTATACCTGATGAAACAAACAAAAAACCTTACTTGATAATGAATGGTAAAGAATATGATTTTCATTATGAATTAATTGACAATTTAATCAATGAATATAGAAAAGTAGCAGATGAAGTAAAAGATAAAGCAATAGACTTCAATAGAATAAATGAACTTTATATTAAATGGGTTAAAGAATTAAATAAGTAGGAAGTGATAATTCATTATGTACAAATGTAAATATTGTGGTGCTTTGACTAATAATCCAAAGCAAGTAAAAAATAATTATTATTTTGAATGTGAAAATTGTGGTAAAAAATCTATATTTTATACAGATTTATTTGATGTCGTTGATGATAAAGGTGAAAATACAAAAGATAAAGATAAAGCCGATAGTGATAAACCGAATAGTGATTTTGAATACTGGTGGAGAGGGTATTATAAAAAATAAGTGAAAGGAATAGAAAATGGAAAATCTTGAAATAGAATTATGTCTTGAAATTTTCAAAAATAAAATTATAAAAAGTATTAAATTAGAGTTTGATTTTAAAAAAATAATAAAGGTAATTCATAAAGATAAGAGTTTTACTTTATATTATAATTTTGATAATGAAAGAGAAGTTTTTTTTATTTTTTCAAAAATCCCTAAAACATTAAAGAAATCGGAAGATTGGAATTTAATGAATTATAAAGGATTTGAAAAAATTAATTTTGAAGAATTAGCAAATGCTAGTTATTATATAAATGATTTTGATAAAGTTTTGAATGAATTAAAAGAAAAAATGTAATAACTTGAAAAATAATATATTTTCAGTAAAAATAATTGAAAGGAACGAAAAATGGAATATAATTACAAATTATCTTTTTCAGAACTTTCCTTTGAAAAAGAAAAATGGGAAATAAAACAGTCAGATTTAGAAATAAGTAATAATGAAGATTTTTTAAGTTTTTTTACTATTTACTCAAATTATGAATTGAGTAAATTAGGATTTACAAATTTTAATAATTCTAACATTTTTTTAAGAAACCTTTCAAATAACAAATTATTAAAAGAAGAAATTGAATTGTTTTTAACAGAAGAAAAATTATTACAATTATTAAAAAGTGATGGACTTATTAATTATGTGAAAGATAATAAAATAAAAGAAGAAGTTTTTTTAAAACTATTATATGAGTTAAAGAAAAATCATATAAAGACTTCAGAAAAATTATTATTCTTAAAAGAATTTTTAAATTCACAAAATAATGAACTTTTTGACTTATATCATAAAATTTACAAAAAAGAAAATATTTTTGAAAGAAACATTCTTTTCAATGATATTATAAATGAAAATTTTACTTATGTTTTAGCTATTATTAGAGCAAAAATACAAAATTTACTATTTGAAAAAAACGAAAAATAAAGAAACTTAAAAACTAGGAGATGAAAATTTTATGGAGAGAGAAAATGTTTTAGAAATAGAAATAATTAAGGTCAACGATAAATTTAGTTCTTGGTATATAAAAAAAATAAATGAAAGGAAGTTAAAACATATAAATCCAAATGAACTAGATAGATTAGAAAATGATATACTATGTTTTGGGTGTGGCGAAATTTATCCTCAAACAAAATTCACTAAAGAAAAAATTGATAGAACAGGACTTTATGGTGAATATTATGAATACCAAATTAACCTAGAAATAAAATACAAAAATAATTATGATGAGCCTTATTTTATTGAAAATGAATATGTTGAAGATTTAAAAAATATTGTAAATTCAGTCAATGAAAAATATGGAATACCTAAGAAGTGGAGAGCAGAACAAAAGAAAGGATACTTTTATATATATTCAAATGGTCTTGTAGATGAAACGATGGAAAGCTATAAAACTATGGATAATCAAAGATATGAATTAGGTAATTATTTCAGAACTGAAGAAGAAGCACAAAAGGTTATAGATAGTAAAGAATGGCAAGAGTTTTGGGAAAGAGTGAGAAACGGAGAGATTGGAGCAGATTAATTATAAAAATAACAGAAAGAAGTGAAGTGAAGTGAAACACAAGTCCAATTTATTGTTAGATTATATTGACATAATATATATATTATAGTATAATATACATATAAAATAAAGAAAGTGAAAGAAGAAAGAAAAATTAATATTTAAAAG
>ERZ773014.1075-NODE-1075-length-17868-cov-6.158929_pt1 | contig 17868 bp, 25 predicted proteins | sample MGYA00580841_ERZ773014 | MGnify/ENA primary metagenome ERZ773014 (study PRJEB29015, sample SAMEA2737989) | human oral metagenome | biome: human oral; feature: human-associated habitat; material: dental | place: China | collected 2067 ...
CGCGGGCTGCTGCGGTGCCTGCGGGGACTGCTGCGTAGTCTGGGCTGGCTCGGGGTACGCAGGTGGAGGCGGGGGCGGGTATCCTGCCCCGCCGTCGGCGGCCGGGTGCCGGGTTACCTGTGCGCGCGCTCGGCGTAGAGAGGGGCCAACCTCGTCAACCTGCATCTCAACGACCGTGCGACGTTCACCCTGCTGGGTGTCGTACGAGCGCTGGGTGAGGCGTCCCTGAACGATGACGCGCATGCCCTTGCGCAGCGACTCGGCGACGTTCTCAGCGACATCGCGCCACACAGAGCAGCGCATGAAGAGGGTGCCGCCATCGCGCCACTCACCGGCGTTGCGATCGTAGGTTCGCGGGGTGGAGGCCACCGTGAAGTCAGCGACCGCCACGCCGGACTGCGTCCACCGCAGCTCAGGATCAGCGGTCAGGTTACCGACGAGGGTGATCAGCGTTTCTCCGCTCATCTGTGGGCCTCCTGGGTTTCTTCGTAGGGCATGACGGTGAATCGGATCGAGCACATGGGGATCCCCATGCGCTTGGAGGTATGACGGGGGTCGAGGCGCATGTCTGGGCCCTGCAGGTGCCGCGAGTCGTCGTCGGGCAGCAGGCCCGCGTCCACCAGCCCGTCGACGAGCGCCTTCAAGGTGGGCATGTAGTTGTGGAGGTCGCGTCGGCGGCCGTCGGGGAAACGCACCCATGCAACGAGACGAGCTCGCTCGAGGCCGGGGCAGCGTGCCGCGCGCGCCATCACGCGTGCCTGCATACGCAGCATCCGAATCCGCGGGGACAGCGTGCGCCGGTCGGCTCGGCCATTGAGCGAGAGCATGTCTGCCTGGGGCAGATCGAAGGGGCCGATCTCCCACAGCGGGGCAACAATCGCGTCATTCATCGCGTTCATCTCCTGCCTGCGGATAGAGGCCGTCGATGAGCTCGTCAACGACAGCCCCGATGGTCCTGCGGATACTCACACGCTGCACGTCGTTTGTGCCGTATTGCTCAGCGATCGCGATGCCAGCAACGACCAGGGCAGCCGCCGAGGCAACCACGTGATTATGGAGCCGCGTAATTTCCCCTTCAAGAGCCCGGACATAATTCGTGTGCTCGATCTTGATGTTCTCCTCTTCCGTCATAGCCCTTCCCCTCCCTCGTAGACACGCAGCCCCACTGGCTCACTAACGCTCCCCATGGGCACAGGTGGAAGCAGCGCAGCTTCCAGGTAGGGGATCGACGGGCCATCGAAGAGGAGCTCACCCGTCGTAGGAGCCTGGATCATGACTGATCCAGCGGACCAGCCGAGGCACGCATCAGTGCCCCAGATGAACGAGGACCGCCCCTCCCCGTCCCCGACGCGGACCCGCAAGGGAATCTGCCAGGCCGCAGCCGACGCCGCGAATGTGCGGACGACAGCAGGGTCCATCTCCACGGCCGCGTCCTGATAGAGCATGGCTTGGGCTCCATCGAGCAGGAGTCGCGCTGCGTCGACGCGGTCCTCATCCATCGGCTCCGCAGCCGGGGCGACACGCGCCATCTGCGGCCCATACAAGACACCCGTCTCCTGGACAGTGATCCCCTCCCTCTCATCGAGGAGAAGGCTCACCCTCTCGACGGGAGACCCCGCGAGGAACGTCGCCAACGACTCAACCGCAGAACGACGCAGCCACATGGACGTCACGCCGTCCCCGTAGCTATCCCCATCAAGGACGTTGAACCGCACCGCGATCGCGCGCTTACGATCAATCGCGACCGCAAGTACCAGGACACAGTCCCGGACGACGGCCAGGCGCATCAGGCCCGCGCCATTGTCCGGCGCATCCTCGGGAATCCGGCGAGCCACATGCGGCAAGGCCGCACGCAGCGCCCCTTCCAAGGACGCACGACCCACAACCACCATGGTCGATGCTTCGTCAGTCATCGGAGAGCCTCCTCACCGATCGCGAATACACGTCGCGCGCACACTCGACGAGTCCCCGCCGCGCCAGCTGCGACCCCGACCCCTCGCACAACCACGCGCTCCTGTCCTGGCCATCCTCCGGGGCAATACTCTCCGCGACGACGATAAACGCCCCCAGCACACAGCCAGGACCGTGCTTTTCCGCAACCAACGCGGACACAGCATCTTCAAGAGCACTGAACACAGAGTTGTCGGTGCTCATCGGAGAGCCTCCTCACGCGGTAGCGCCCATGTCAGAATCTCTGGGGCTGCCTCGACTTTCTCGCAGAAGGCTTCCTCCCCTTCACCGAGGGGGTAGCCCCACCTCTCCAGGGATCGCAGGTACAAGTGAACGAGGCCGTCAAAGCGCTCGCCGTTGGGGCTGCGCCAGTAATTGCGCCCCATGCCGCCCTCGAGGACGCCGATGCACCAAGCGAGGCGGGTCTTAGCCGCCTGCGCGGCCGACATGGTGACCCCGAATCCCATGCCATCAAATCCGAGCATCGAACGCCCCTGGCTCTGCGATGCGTCGGACACCTGGGGGTGGTAGTAGATGACGGGCATTTCCAGGAGCGCCGTGTCCTTCGGCAGCGCCCGATTGAAGAGCACGTCCTTAATCCAAGCGCGGCGCACTTCGCCTTCCTGAGCCGCCTGACGATTCGCCTCGATGACGGCTGCGCGATCGACTTCCTGCGCGTTCCGTGCCCTATCCTCACGGGTGAAGTGCCCGTGGGAAGCGTATTCCATGCACACGAAGTTCGTGTGCGCACTCATGTGCTCACCCGAGCCGATCACGGAGACATAGGCTGCGTTGCCGGGACAGCTCTCATGCGACTCAACCCTGTTGCCGTACTCGTCGACCAGGTTCCACAAATATTGGTTGGTCTTCGGGAAACCGCCATAGAATTCGTCATCTGTAACGACGTGGACACCCTGCTGGCGCAGCTCGAGCACAGCATCCTCATAAACCTGGCGGCGGCGAGCCTCGTCGCTGGCGCGCTTGAGGAAATGATCGATCTTGCCGGGGTCCTCGCGAATCTCCTCGACGACCATTCTCGCTATGTCCTTGGGCAGCTCAGCCTCGGCCTCAGCGATCTTCGCGAGATCATCGAGGCCTAGATTCGCCGACTCCCCAAGGTTCGCGACCTCCTGTGAAGCGGTAGCGACCCTGCGTGCCATCGTCGCCTCACTCGCCCGCACACCCCGCTTGCGCAGCTCAGCAGCCGGTAGACCCATCAACACAAGCTGGTTAATAGCCCGCGCACGGTCCACAGGCGACGTGTGCGCATGCTCGTCGTTTTCCGTGAGCTGCAAGCCGACGCGATCCAGGTCATTCGCCACGTCGACGATCCGCACCGGAACCGTCTCCAATCCCGCCTCGATAGCCGCGCGATGGCGACGGTGCCCGTCAAGGACCACCAAGCCCGTCAGGGTCGGATACGCGTCAATGTCCTTCAGGACCCCCATGCCCTTGATCGTCTCCACGAACTCAGGGCCGACACGCAAGTCGGTACGAACGTTAGATCCGGCCTGCAGAAGCTTCGGGTCGACCAGCCACCGCTGGCCCGGGTGGACAGCTCCAATCGGGTCCAAAGCAACCTCAGCCGACAGAACGCCAGTGCCCGTCGAGGGCACGGCCGTAGGTTCTTCGCGGCGCGGCTCCAGGCCGACAGCCTTCGCCACATCCTGCAGATCCGTGAGGTCGTAACGCGCCGGCGTGTTAGGAGTGGCCTCACGCACGACGCTAATCCAGTGAGCCTCACGCAGGCGATCAAGCACGCGGCGCAGCGTCCGCGCAGACAAGCCCGTCAAACGAGCTAGCTCAGCCTGCGCGACCTCGACATGACCGTCATCAGAGATGAGGCCGAGCATCGCCTCCGCCGTTTTGCGGGCCTGCATGTCATCAGCGGCAATCGTGATAGCCTCAGTCATTTTTCTCACCCCTCTGACGGTCTTCCTGCATCTGCAGAAGGCGGCGATGCATCTCGCGGAACTCGCGCGTCTCCTCGCGCCAGTCCATCCACAGGTAAGCCGTCACCAGCGCCAGCGGCACCAGGACAAGGACGCCTATCATCGTTTCGGTCACTTCTCTGCCTCTTCCTTCTCTGGCTGTCCTGCCGCGAATATTGTCGTGCCGCAGTTCGGGCACCCGAATGTTGGTGCCGACGGCGTCGGCGGCACCCAGTCTGGCTTCTCCACGACGGCCGCGCGCACCTCGACAATCCGTCGTGCGTGCATCACGGACGGGCACGGGGCCGACATCAGCAGTAGGCCCTGCCGCTCGGCCTCCTCGACGAACGCCGCGTTCGCGGCGGCAATCAGGTGCGGCATCGGGAAATTCGAGTCCTCGATCGGGTACTCGACCACCATCTCGACGCTCCTCATGCCCGGCGCTCCTTCCAAGCGACGTAGACCAGGTGCTCAGCGAGCGCCATCGGGGGGAGGATCGCGGCCGCAGCCGCCACCCACCCATCAATGAGGGACCCGAGCCACCACGCCAGCGCCACCAGCGCCAGCGCCACCAGCCCCCGGGCGACGTTCAACGAGCTCACTTCTCCTCCTCCTTCGCCTGCAATGCCGCCCGCGCGCGAGACCGCGCGAGCGCAACCCTCTTTTGCGCCGCCGTTTGACGCCGACGGCTGCGCATCACCTGATCCAGGCGGCGCAGCGCCTCCAAGACCGGCGCGCTCAACGCCACCGTCTCAGACGTGTTAACCTTGCTCATGACTGATCGTCCTTTCTTGGGACAGCCCCGGCCGACCACCATCGGCCGGGGCACTTTTCATTTGGATGACCGTGGGGCCGGGAGGAGACACAACCCACCAACACTCAAACCCGACCCCACGGAGCTCTAACCGCGCGCCGAACCATCCTCGCGGCGACGCAGAAACCTGTACCTCGACACCTGAACGGTGTGGCCTGCCGGGGTATGAGCACTGGCCCCCGGCAGGCCGGAGCCTCCCTCAGCGGAGGAAGACGCTGAGGAAGACGAACCATCCGCACCACGGATGGCCCCCTCCCCGGTAAGGTGGGTAACACCCGCCAGGCCGCACGAAGCAGTGCAGCCCCCACACCTCACCGAGGAGGAAGAATGACAACCATGTCCGCCGGCCCCACCCTTGCTGCCACTCTCGACAACATCAAGCAGCGACTGCAGAGCCAGCAGCACACGCTTGAAATCTCTCTGGGCGACAGAGATGTTGATGCTTATCGACGGCTCGCTGTCCGCGCGGAACTCGACGCGCTCTGGGAGGCTGTTGAAGTCCTCGCCTACCTCATCTCCGGCGTGGAGATTAGTCGTGTGCCGATTCGCGATTACTTCGGAGATCGACGGAAGTCGTGACCCGCACGCCTGCTGCCCCTCTCGAGCGAGACATTCCGCAGCCGCGCCGCCCGCCGCTGAGCGTTCACCGCGCTCGAAGGAATCGAGGAACATCTCCGCTTCTCGCAGGTCTTCACATGCCTTGATGACAGCCCTCTGAGCATCCTGGTAGGTCTTACGGGCCTGAGTCTCTCTGTGATTCACTCTGCGCTCCCTTCGCCGTGTTCCTCCGACGCCTGTAGGGCTTCGAGTGCGCGCGTGTTCAGGCGCTGCAGCTTCGCCAGGACCGCATCCTGAATCTGCAGCATGTCGCTCTGCGTGCGAGCGAGAAGCCCCTCATCAAACCAGCAACGAATGTGGGGCGACCCGAGGATGAGCGCCGTCTGCTGCAGCGCCGCAGCCGCTTCGAGGAGCTTGCTCTCCGCATATGCCTCACGATCGCCGTCGACGCGCAGGACCTTGCAGGGCTGCGCATCCTCACGGATGAGCGGCTCGTCAGTATTCAACGCCTCGATACGAGTAGTTGTGCAGCCCCCTTCTCCACAGAGGATCATGCGGCGTCACCCCCGACCACGGCCTCCTCCACAGCAGGGTGGACGCAAATGTGCATGCGGGTCCATACCATGCGATCAACGCCCATTTGAGGGCGTTTGAGTTCGCACGAAAGGAGGTGACAGGCATGGCGAAAGGCGGCAAGAGCGGAGGAGGCAAGTCCTCCAAGGGCACTTACCGAAGCGCCGTGACCGGACGTTTCGTCACGGCCACTTACGGCAAGGGCCACCCGAACACGACCATCAAGGAATCCGGCAAGTGATCCGCTAATCGTGTTCTCCCGGTGGGCGGGCGCCCCGGCACACGGGCGCCCGCCCACCAAGTTTTCATTCATCCTCATTAGAGGCCTCCATGTTCTGACGCATCCATGCGTCCAAATCTGCGATCGAGTACCGAACCAACTGACCGCGCTTCGCATACCGGGGGCCATCCCCGGCCCGGCGCAGCGCATACAACGTGGACTCAGACACCTGCAAGTAATCCGCCGCCCCCTTCGGTGTTACCCACCCCGGGGTCACGAGGACTCACCCCCCAGCTCCTCCGCTTCTCCGCGCTTCATGCTGCATCACCCCTGACTGAGGTGGAGGTTTGCTGAATCGCTCCAGGCCCGAGGGCCTGGCACTGTGCGTTGAGATCGGCGCCGCAGTAGCGGACAGACGACCCGATCTTGATTGCCCGCACGGCACCCGAGGTGCCGAGACGCTCGACTGTCGTTCGCGACAGGCTCAGAGTCTCCCGCACCTGCGCCGCCGAATACCAGCGCCCCGCCTCAAAAGGCATGCCCGTAGTCATGCTGCTCATGCCGCGTCACCCCCATCGAGGTCGACGTGACGCGCCTCCAACAGCACCACGCCCGAAGCCTCGTCCTGGATCGCATACCCGCCCCTATCGCGGCTGGGCGCGCCCACGGACGAGGCCGTAGCCTCCCTACCGCGAGCGCGATACATCAACTCCCACCCTGGGACGTCAAGAACTCGCCCAATTCTGTCGAGGTCATCCGCGTTGAAGCCTCTGTGTCCGTTCAGCCTCAGTGAGAGGTAGGGACGCTTTAGTCCTGTCTTATCAGCTAGTTCGGTGATCGACAGGCCAGCGTGAGCCATCTCTTCGCGGATCACGGTTGCGAGCCTCTTCTTGCTCGCGTTTTCTGATTGCATCTCCGTCTCCCGATGTTCGTTGTTGCGAACGGTTATAAGTCAAGTATGTTCGTAACAGCGAACATTGTCAACCTGACTTGCATACAACCGTTCGCATGTGCGAACATTGAACGTATGGGAAACGCGCTTGTTGCAGCTGAGCTCGATGCTGAAGTGGCGAGACTGTTGTCTGAGCAACAGATACTTTCCGGCGTTAGTCTTCGAGAACTCTCTCGAAAATCAGGTGTGAAACTCACCCGTCTTGGCGACATTCTCAAGCGTGGCCGCGCGGCGACGGCAGGAGAGATCGAACGGATTGCCGAGGTCCTTGGCGTTGAAGGGTGGAAGATACTCTTCTCTGCACAGACCGGTCGTCCCTATGACGAAGCGGATTCCGCTCTCGCTGAGCGTCGCTTGGGTGAGGAGGCAGTAGGGGAGGCATCTCCTCCGAGGTTGGGATGACACCCCGAGCTGGGACATGATGCGCACCGACGAGCTTGACCTCCCCGCCTGGGTCATCGAGGCGTGGCAGCGGTGGATGAGACGCGGGTGTCTCGCTCAGCGAAACTTCTGCCGCGCCACACGCTTACAGAGTAGCGTGTGACACATGATCCGCGTCGCAATCTCAATGAAAGAGAAGTGAAATCATGGGCATGTTCATCACCAAATTCTCAGGACCAGATGGTGAATCCCTGACGTTCACCCCGACTGAAATCATTTTCCGTCCGGGAAGTATCCTCTCAGCTCCCCCTGAGATCCATCCACTCGCGAGCGTGCGAGGAGTCCAACTAGAAGCTGGCGAAGATCTTCAGGAGCGAGTCACCGCAACGCGGATCGTCGCGTTGGGAATCTTCGCGTTAGCAGTCAAGAAGAAAAGCGGCGGGGACAAGTGGCTCGCTATTGAGGGAGACGAGTACGCGTGGATGATCCGCGTTGACCGCAAGCACGTCAACGACGCAATGAAATTCGTGGCGAAACTACGTCCTGCCGCCGCAAAAGCAAAGGTGGAGGAAGCAGCGGAAGCCCGCATCACAGATGAAGAAAGAGCCTCTAAGCTTGACGAGCTCGCCGAAACACCCTGGTGGAAGCAAAAGAGCTTCGGGGACATACTCAAAGCGCGGAAGCGCCGCAAAGAACGAGGGAACTAAAAACTGTCGTCCGCCCGTCGAGGAAATAGGGAAGATGTTCCGTCCAGATGTGAATATCGTTCCATAGTTTGCATATGAGCATGTGTAACCACGAGCGAAGCAGGTGTCACGGACTTCGGCGCTGACCTCCGCGCATGCTTGTGGCGCTGTAGTGGTGCAAAACGGGGTATATCCCCGTTTTTCGTTGCAATTCCGCCACTCTGGTTCGATTCCCCCCATCTCCACCATTCCAACCCCGGGCTTCCGTTGGAAGCTCGGGGTTTCGTATGATCAGATTCTCTCAGTTCTTTGCTCGTGGACTTCGCGAGTGTCACGCATGCGGCTGCATGTGTAGTAGGGGTAATGGAATGAGAGGCCGTGTCATTTTCTGCCGGGAGATGGCTCTTGTACTGCGCTAGGTCTTTCAATCGAACTGAAATGTTCAGTCGGCGGTTTGAACGTTGAGACAACGGCCCTATTGCTCGGGGCCTACTTTTCTGGGTACTGATTGTTCTTAGGGGCATGCCTTTGCGGTAGAGGGTGAAGTAGATGTGCCGGACTTCGGGTGTGCTAATTTTCAGATTTGAAGGGGGTGATTGATGATAGGGCGGGTACTGCTCCCGGTGGCGATTCTTGCGGTATTGTGTCATCTGAAAGGTAAACAGACGTGCGTGATGCAACGGTGCCGACGTGTAAACGTACCCTTAGATTCGGAATGATCAATGATCCCACCCCTCAACGATGACGGACACCTTCCCCCTGGGCGCTGGGGAGCAACATTGGACGAGATACAGAACCGTTTCGCGGCAGACTCACCGTCCCGGCGTGCCGAGGTTTGGGGCGAGTTTCTACAGGCGCTTGCTCTCATTCGGACGGTAGTCCGCGTATCCAGGGTGTGGGTCGGTGGGTCTTTCATCTCCGTGAAGGAAGAGCCCGGGGACGTGGATGTCGTGTTCTTTGTTCGTGCCGATCAAATTGAGTGTGATCGGTTGAGTGATGACGATCGTGCGATTCTCTCGGTCGCGGCGGGAGGTCCCCGATTCAAGGACAGAACTGGCCTCCGGGTAGATTCTTATTTAGTCCCATGGCCGCTCGGGGGTGATGCGGAGGTCATAGCGTACCAGACGCGACGCGGCTACTGGGACGATTGGTGGGAGCGGTGCCGCAGAAGTCCTGAGGAACCAGTAGAATCGGATGCATATCAGCGGCGCGGGTATGTGGAGGTGGTCATCGATGGCAACCGTTGACAGTCTCAACGAGTTACGCGAGCGCATCCGACGGGGAGCCCCCACCTCCCAGTGGCAAACTCCCGATGATCTCTCGAGACTTTCTGTAGAAGCGTTTGTTTCGCAACGTACAACCGGCCGTGTTCTGCGGTCTTCCGGGGAATTGCGACTCACCGGTGCCGGTGTACGTGGTCATGAGGCGAGTCTTCCCGCAGTGGCAAGTGTCATGACTGCATTGCAGCGTCTTGTTGATGCGATGGGCGCAGCAGTTGAGGGCGTGTATACGGGCGCGGGGAAACTCCCGGAGACTATTCGTAAGCGTACCCGCCTGCAGCTCAGCGCTGATCCTCAGCCTGGTTCGCTTCGCTTGGTTTTTAGTCCCAATTGCGATGTATTCGAAGAACTTGGTAACGACACACCAATGGTGATGACCGGGAATGATGAGCGGATGCTCACAGATAGAGCTTTCGAAGAACTTGTATCCCTGTTAGCACAGGGGGCGGACGATGCGCCGGTCGCTGACCGTTTCAGCGATGATGTGCGCGAACGTGGTCCTAGGGTTGCTTCTGCTTTGAAGGCGTACGCTGACACACTTGTGCGTGGGGACTTCACCACTGACCTCGTATGGAAGGAACCTGAGTACCCCACACGGAGGGTTACGACGACGAGTGCGGATGCTGCACGAATCTCGTCGATTATTGACGGGCGGGATCTGGATGAAGAGCCCGCAACTGTCGAGGGGACTCTAATCGGCATATTTCGTGAGCGGCGTGTAGCCCTCGTGATTGATCTAGCCGATGAAGCAGGTGTTGTTCAGATACTTCGGGGCGATCTTCAAGATTCGGACATTGATTCGTTGCACACGGGGTCCCGAGTGCGCGTCCAAGTGATTGAAAAGACACGAGTATCCGCAGGTGGAGAAATAAGCATCGTGCGGCGTGCGTGCCGGGTGAAAATTATAGACGACTGAACCCTGCTTGTTTGTTCTTTGACTACGTGTGCAAGATATTCCGCGAAGGGCACCGGTTTCATGTAGTTTTCAGCGATCTGCGTAGATTTCTCCATCTCCAACGTCTGAGCCTTGGGCTTCCAATGGAAGCCCAAGGCTTTCTGTATCTGGAAGCGGGGGATATCTTGAATAGGCCTCACGCTATTAGGTCTGTCAGCGGGTATCATCGAAACCGTCGAAGAAGACCAGCCCTCGAGCCAGAAAGTGAGCCGCACATGCGAGTTGTAGTCGTCGGAGGAGTCGCCGGTGGCATGAGCGCGGCTGCGCGCCTGCGCAGGCGCGACGAGGGCGCCGAGATCATCGTGCTGGAGCGCAGCAAGTACGTGTCCTTCGCGAACTGCGGGCTCCCGTACTACGTCGGCGGCGAGATCGAAGACCCCGCCAAGCTCCTCCTCCACACCCCGCAATCGCTCAAGGCGGCGCTCAACCTCGACGTGCGCATCAACTCCGAGGTTAGCGGGATCGACCCCGACGCTCACTCCGTCACAGTCGCCAACACGGAGACGGGCGAGGCCTATACGCTCACCTACGACCACCTGATTCTCTCCCCGGGAGCCCTCGCGAGCCGGCCCCCGATTGACGGCCTCGACTCCCCGCGCGTGCACACGCTGCGCACGGTTGACGATGCTGTTGCTCTGCGCGAAGCCTCGGGCACCCGCGCCATCGTGCTCGGTGCCGGCTTCATCGGCATCGAGGCCGCCGAGGCCCTCGCCGCTCGTGGTTTCGAAACCCACCTCGTCGAGCTCGCCGAGCACGTCCTGCCGCCGCTCGAGGTCGAGATGGCAACGCTGGTCACCCAAGAACTGCGAAACCTGGGCATCCGGGTGCACGCCGGCGTCGCCGCCCAGGTCATCGCCCACGCTGACAACAACGATGTCGTGACCCTCTCCGACGGCACCGTCCTACAGGCTGACGTCATCGTCCTGTCCGCCGGCGTTCGCCCCGACACGGCAGTTGTGGAGGCAGCAGGCATCGAGACCCGCCGGGGCTACGTAGTCATCGACGATCACGGACGCACCAGCGCCGACGATATCTACGCGATCGGGGACGGTACGATCGGCCGCGACCAGGACCGTCCAGTTGCGCTGGCCGGTCCCGCGAACCGCGGCGGACGTCTCATCGCCGACGCGATCGCCGACGCCGAACACGGCGAGGCTGCCGCTCGACCTATCCCGAGCCCCCAGGGAACGGCCATCGTCCGAATCGGGAGCCTCACTGCCGCCATGACCGGTGCCAATCGCCAGGCGCTCGATGCCTCGGGCACTCAGTACTTCACGGTGCACACGCACGCGAACCAGCACGCGGGATACTTCCCGGGCGCTCAGCCCGTGCATATTCTCATGCACGTGGGCGCAGGTGGCGAGATCCTTGGCGCGCAGGCCGTGGGCGCGGAGGGCGTGGATCGCCGCATCGACGTCATCGCGACCGCGATGCGTGCGGGACTGAAGGCAGCCGACCTGATCGATCTGGATCTGGCCTACGCGCCGCCCTACGGCCAGGCCAAAGACCCCGTCAACCAGACCGGAATGGTCGCCCACAACGTGGCGACCGGAGAGCTCGTGCTGACCGGTCCGAACGAGCTGAGCGAGGATATACCGGTCCTCGACGTGCGCACGCCGGGCGAGTACGCTGCCGGGCACATGCCCAACTCCCTGAACATTCCCCACACGCAGCTGCGCGATCGCCTCGATGAAGTCCAAGCCTGGGCCGACGAGAACGTCGGCGACCAGCCCTTCGTCGTCATGTGCGCCGCGGGCGTGCGCTCCTGGATCGGCTACCGCATCGTGCGAGCGGCAGGCTTTGATGTGACCATGCTGTCGGGCGGCATTCAAACGTTGCGCGCGTGGCTCGGCGATCGCGCCGACACAGTCCTGATCAAGGAATAGCGAGCATGGCGACGCAGACACAGGTCGTGAACCGGCTGAAGCGCGCTCGAGGGCAGCTTGACGCCCTCATCGAGCAGCTGGAAAGCGGGGACGGAAAATGCCGGGAGGTCTTGACTCAGTTCGCGGCCGTCAACTCCGCCATGAAACGGGCCAGCTACCTCGCGGTTGCGACGGTCATGTCGCAGTGTGCGCAGGAGGTTGTCGGCTCGCGGGACGAGGCCGACCCTGAGTCGGCGCGAACGGAATCGTTCGTGGCTGCGGACAGGGTGACGATGGAAGAGCTTGAGCAGCTTTTCCTCCGCCTGACCTAAAGCGTCGATAGATCCACTATCGCGAATAGAACACCCATCAATGCGCAACGACTCCCCAGAGGATCCGAGGCGCGAGTTTCGAGGAGATAATCATGTGTCGACCCACCACCTGCGAAGTGTGCGGAAAGACCACCTGGAAGGGCTGCGGCAAGCACATCGACTCGGTGAAGGCTAAGGTGCCCGCGGATCAGTGGTGCAACAAGGAGCACACCGATGAGGAGTATGCCGCTGTCCCGAAGAAGCGTGGCCTATTTGGCAGCTTCTGTGGCTAACTAGTTGCCCGAGGCCGTCTCCTCGTGGGGACGCTGAGAGGTGGCAGCCTTCGTGTCGATGGGGTCGAGCCTTGGTGCTGGCTCCATCGACGCATAGTCATGTCACCGGATCCGCATGGGTGTCGAATCCCATTTTCATTCTGATCATTCGTGTATCATTAATTCATGAGGTGGGCGACAAAATCAACGTGGATTCGTATCGCGGGGCTGTTCGGCATCTACCTGCTGGTGCCCGCAGCGTGGTTTAGTGTCTCGCGTGTCTGCGACTCGATGGAGATCGTGAAGAGCCTTGCGTTCCTGATCCTGCTCGCGATCCTGCCGATCCTTGCGATGGGCTTTGGCGCTTGGGACGGCGTGAAGGAGGGCTTCAGCCTCCTGTGGCTGCTCGCGCCCTTCGTGTGTTTCCTGGCGCCGATGTACCTGTTCTTCAACGACAGCGCCCTCATCTACGGGGTGGGCTACAGCCTGCTCGGCTTCGTCGCCCACGGCGTCGGTGCCTTCATCCACGCGCGCCGCGTGCGGAAGTAGCAAGCGCAGGCAACAGGCAGATTCGTGCGCGGGCTGTGACTACGCGGAGAGGTTACGAACATGCGGATAGGTTATGACGATGCGGATAGCTTATTAACATATCCGCATGCGAATAACCTATCCGTATCCGCATAACCTATCCGCGTGTCCCCCCCCCGCGGATATGTCCCCGTGTGCAGAACCCCGTTTCGCCCCGGCGCCGCCTTCTCGGGCGTAGCATTTCCTGTATCGTGATGGCTCAAGGCCTGCGCAACGCACAAGCACACGGAGGTGCTGGCATGATTTGGGATCGGGTTGCACCGCTGTACGACTTCTTCGAAAACACGTTCAACCGAGCTGTTTATGACGGCACGGGCGAGGCGGTCGCGCGCATGATCCGCCCCGATGACCGTGTCCTCGAATGTGCGTGCGGCACCGGCGCGATCAGCGTCGCCATTGCCCCGGTGTGCGCCCGCCTGGTCGCCACGGACTACTCCGAGGGCATGCTCTCGCAAGCCCGTAAGAAGCTCGCGACACACTCGAACGTCACCGTCGAGCAAGCCGACATCACGGCCCTACGCTACGTCGCCGATTCCTTCGATGTGGCCGTCGCGGGCAATGTCATCCACCTGTTGCCTGACCCCGCGCACGCCTTACGAGAACTTGCTCGAGTCGTGAAGCCGGGCGGCACGATCATCGTCCCCACCTACGTGAGCCTCACAGATGGTGCGAACAACCCCATTCCGCGGCTGTTGTTCCGCCTGGGGCTGCGCTTTCAGGAGCACTTCACCCCGGCCTCGTACCAGGCGTTTGTCGAGGGGATGGGCTACGACGAGGCCCGCTTCCGCCTCGTTCGAGGGCGCATCCCCTGCGCAATCGCCGTTTTTCCCAACCGGAAGCAGGAGGACTAGCGCCCCTCCATGAAGACCCCGCGCAGCATCGCCCCGTAGGCGACCGAGTCGCGGCTCATACGCTCGCAGTGCCCCCAGCCTGGCCAGACGCGTAGCTCGGCCTCCGGGTAGAGCCGCGGGATCACGCGGCGCGCGAGCCTCAGGTCCGAGTCTTTCTGCCCGTACGCGAAGGTGCAGCGTCGCTGAATGGCGGGGGAGAGGGGCGGCAGGCTGACATGCGAGCAGTCGCGCATGATCGCGCGGATGCTCTCCTCACTCATCGTGGAGAAACTGGCGACCATCGAGCGCGCGGCCTGCTCGCCGTAGAGGCGCGCGAGCTCGAGGGCCCCGGCGTCGGGATCGCGCAGAGCTTTCCGGTGCTTGGTGACCATCACCCGGCTGAGAACGGCCCCGCCGACTCGGGCTACGGGCCCGCCCGAGTAGAAGCTCACGCCCTCGATGAACAGCCGATCGAACGAGAGGTCCGGTAATCGCAGCAGCTCGAACAGGATAACCCCGCCGAGTGACGCCCCGAAACCCAGCGATAGGCGACGCACCCCGTGGGAGGACAGACACTCGTGGATCGCCGCCGCCTCCGCCGCCGCCGACACGTAGGGGGCCGAGGCCTCGCCCCCGTGGGCCGACAGGTCAGGCACGAGGAAACGCAGTCCGGGCCCCATGTGGTCGCAGAGCGCAGCCTTCATGCTCGATGCCGAGGACAGCATCGGGTGAATGATGAGGACGGTGGGGGAGTTTTCCCCGCCGGGCCCGTAGACGTGCATCTTCATGGCATCGCCCCACAGAAGTCGCCGGGCGCGTCGCTGCGCCCCTGAACTTGGATGACACTCAGATGCTAGCACAGCCGTGTCTGTGGCCGATTGGGTTTCAGGTCCCGATACGAGCGGGGCATCAGGCGCCCTGGGTTCGTGCGCGCGAGCGGTCCTACTAGCCTCCGCGCGGGATCGCGGGTAGTGTTGCCACGTTAGCCCCCTATGAAGGAGTGAATGATGCTCGTTGTGACGACCCCGACCGTTGAGGGTGCGCCCGTCAAGCAGTACATCGGCATGGTCTCCGGTGAGGCGATCTCCGGCGTCAACATGTTCAAGGACTTCGGTGCGAACCTGTCCAACATGTTCGGTGGCCGCGCCTCCCAGTACGAGGAAGAGATCGGCGGTGCCTCCGCGACCGCCGTCAACGAAATGTGCGCCCGCGCCCAGTCCATGGGCGCTAACGCGGTCGTCGGCGTGAAGGTCGACTACTTCACCGCAGGCACCAACAACGGCATGCTTGCCGCCATCGCGACGGGTACCGCCGTCATCCTCTGACGGTCGCCCGCACGGCGCTCGGCTCGCGCAGAACAACCCGCCAGAAGGAGCTCGCATGGGCCTGCTGGCGGGTTCGTTGTTTCGCCCCACCAGCACAAATAATGTGCGACTATCGTTGCTTAGGTAATGCTAAGAGGGATAGTTTACGTAGAAAATACGCCTTCGTAAAGCGCCCGTCGGATGGTGAGAAGAGGGGCTTCTCGGTAAGGATAGGTAACCCTATCCTAGACTCTGGGCTGTGCCGTATCTGCGGCCTATCCCTGACCCAGTTGTCAACCAAGTGAGCCATAGATGTCCCATCGCAAAACCTCGGCGTTGGTGCTGCTAACCGCGGGCACCCTCGCCATGACCACCGTGAGTATCCCGGCAGCATTCGCCTTGGATGCGCGCGAGGAAAGCCAGTCGGGTGCCCCCGCCTCCTCCGTCGACGCACGCTCCGGAGTTCCGCAGTCGGGGAGTTCCGACGAGTCAGGAGAAGAGAACCCGACCACCACCCCCGAGAGCTTCCCCTCCGACGACACCCCGACGACAATTATCGTCCAGCTCGAAGATAGAGCGGTCGGCATCCCGTGGTACCGCCGCGTCTTCGGGCTGTCCTCCTCGACCAAGCACGAGACGGTCAAAGACCGTATCGAGACCGCGGTCGAGGCAGTGTTTCCCGGTGCGGACGTCACCGACGTGCGGGACTACACGCATGCGCTGGACGGCTTCGCGATCCAGGCCCCGGCCTCGTCCCTGGATGGCATCAAGGCGACTGAGGGTGTGAAGGCCGCCTTCATCGAGCGCCACCACAAACCCATGGTCGTCGAGGGTGACGGGGGAGCACTGGGTGCCGAGGCCATCGATCCCGCCCTGCAGAACGCATCTTCCCTGGAGATGACGCGCGCCAACCAGGCCACCCAGAAGGGTGACCGCCAGGTCGTCGAGGTCATCGACACGGGCATCGAAGCCACCCACCAGGCCTTCTCCGGTTCCATGGACGGTGTCGACGTGCGCATGAGCCAGGCCGACGTCGAGGCCCTCGCCGCCACGCTGCCGCACGGCAAGACCGGCAGCTACATCAACAAGAAGATCCCCTTCGTCTTCGACTACGCGGACAACGACCCCGACGTGCTGCCCAAGTCCAGCAAGGACCTCTCGCATGGCACCCACGTCGCCGCGATCGCCGCCGCCAACGCAGCCGACCTGCAGGGAACCGCGCCCCACGCGCAGATCATCGTCGCGAAGGTCGCCTCCGACCAGGACGGATCGATCCCGGACAGCACCGTCCTGGCGGCCCTCGACGACGCTGTCGTCATCAAGCCCGACTCGATCAACCTCTCCCTCGGCGAGGACGCAGGCATGGGCACCGAGGCCGGAACCATGTACGCGGAGGTCTACAAGAACCTCGCCGCCGCCGGCGTGACCGTCAACGCCGCCGCGGGCAACTCCTACTCGAGCGCCTACTCCAACAAGAGCGGCAAGAACCGCCCCTACGCGACCGACCCCGACGCGGGCACGCTCTCCGAACCCGCCTCCTACAGCTCGACCCTCGCCGTTGCCTCGGTCAACAACCAGGACGCGCTGCCCTACCTGACGGTGGGGGATCGCACGGTTGTCTACCGAAAGTCACGCGGCCTCAAGGATGCCTTCGTGCCGAGCCTCACGGACATCGAGGAGGGAACCTACACCCTCGTCTACGCCGGCATTGGTGACGCGGCAGCCCTCGACGAGCTGGTGGCCGACCACCCCGGCGACCTCTCGAAGGTCATCGTCCTGGAAGACCGCGGTGGCTCCGACAGCACTACCGGCGCGGACATGACCCACGAGGCCAAGGTCAAGGGCCTCACGCAGCTGATCTCCAAGCCCGCCGCCCTCATCATCGGCGACTCCGAGGCCAGCGAAAACCCGTACGTGGCCACCATCGAGGCCACCCATACGATGCCGACGGTGACCATCACCCAGAAGGAGAAGGACGCACTCATCGAGGCCATCAAGGCCAGCGAGTCCGGTTCCATCAGCATCTCGAACCCGCACTCGGGAGTGATGCTCGCTTCGACCAATCCGTCGATCTCCGACTTCACGTCGTGGGGTGTTACCCCCGACCTCAAGCTCAAGCCCGAGATCGCCGCCCCCGGCGGCAATATCGTTGCTGCCGTCCTGGGCAACACCTACCGCTCCATGTCGGGAACGTCCATGGCGACCCCGCAGGTCGCGGGCATCGCCACCCTCGTGCGCCAGCGTGTCAACGACGACCCGGCATTCGCTGGCCTGTCGGAGGCGGACAAGGCCGCGATCGTTACCACCCTCATGATGGGCACCGCCCACCCGCTGCTCGACATTGACCAGAACGACGGCACCTACTACTCGCCGCGCCGCGTGGGCGCCGGCCAGGTGG
>ERZ773014.1080-NODE-1080-length-17829-cov-8.123326_pt1 | contig 17829 bp, 14 predicted proteins | sample MGYA00580841_ERZ773014 | MGnify/ENA primary metagenome ERZ773014 (study PRJEB29015, sample SAMEA2737989) | human oral metagenome | biome: human oral; feature: human-associated habitat; material: dental | place: China | collected 2067 ...
GAGGAAGGTGAGTGTCATTGCGAAGCACAGGCGTTCTTTGCGGCTTTTATGAGGTTGGTGGAGTGAGGGAATCGTCTGCAAAAAACAGGTGCGGTCTGTATTGAAACCATACAGACCGCACCTGTTTTTTTTTGTCCGTTCGTCAGAACAGATCCTCCATCAGGCGGATTTCGTAGATCGTGCCGTCTTCGTAAGTGTAGAAGATGAGGGTGGAGTCTATGCCTTCATAACTATAGGCATAGTTCATAGGGGTGCCGTTGCCTTCAAGTCCCTCGGGCAGCCAGCCGAAGGCGCGCTCGATGTCGGCTGTGGTGCTGCCGACGTGCAGGCCTTGCGGTGTTTCGATGCCGTTGTTGGCGGTAGTGTTGATATCCATGACGCTGTCTCTGTCCGTGCGGATGAGGATTTTGAATGAGTTGCCGTAATAGTAGTAGAGAACTTTTACGTCGGAATGGTTGGGGCCGATATTCGTATACATGCTGCTTTCCAGGCGGTCGGGTGGCCGTAGATGCTTTCCACGTAGGCGCGGGAGCTGCCGATCTTGAGGCCGCCCAGAGAGAGTGCTTCTTCGGGCAAAGCGGTTGCCGCAGATAGGTGTGTAGGGAGCAGCAGGGCGACGAGGAGCAGGAAGCGAGCGAGTGCTTTTGCTTTCATGAGAAAGATCTCCTTTTATCAATCTATAGAATACGCGTCGATGAAAAGCTGCGGAGCGTCCGCGCGCTCGATGGTGAGCGTGAAGTCGCCGGAGGCATAGGGGGCGAGAGCGTAGGGCGGGTAGAGGAAGACGAGTTCGCCGCGCGTGCCCATGTACCAAGAGAAGGTGTCGAGAGCTTTTTCTGCGGGGTGAATCCGTTCGAGCTGCTCGCGGATGTCGAAGGCGAACAGTTCTTCCTCACGTCCTGGGTATTGAGCATGGAAGGCAGCGGCAAGCGCTTGGAGCAAAGCTTCGCGGTTCGTGACGAGGGCGGCGAGGGGGACTTCTTTTCCCGTTCGTGTATCGAAGGTCGTGCCGCCTTTGCCGTGCATCGGGTGTATGCCGCCCGCGTAGGTGATAGCGAAGCTGCAGAAGCTGATCATGTTCTCATCGACGCGTCCCCACTTCGTGATGACGGAGTAGTCGAAGTAGGCGGTCTCTTTGAGAACGCCGTTATCACGATCCTCTTTCTTGTATTCGTAGGCGAAATCAAAACCCCGCTTCGCAGCTTGCGCTTCCTGCCTGTTCCAAGCGTCGAGGCCGCGTGCGAGCGGGGCGCGTGCACTGCCTTTGATGCGCAGCAGGGGGTGGCTGCTGTAGGTCACGCATTTTCCGTTGGCATTCAAGGCTTCGATGCGATGGTCTTCGACGAGGAGCCACGGCACGGGAGCTTCGACGGAGCGTTCCTCGTCTTTGTCGCCGGCGGCCTTTGCCGGGAGCGTGGATTCTTTGATCGTGTCCTGCTGCGCTGCCGCATGGACAACGGATGCAAGGGGCAAGTTGTCTGAGACAGGCGCAAAGGGAGCGAGCAAGAGGACGGTTGCGAGGGAGAGTGCGTGGATTTTTTTCATGGGATGAACCTCCTTTTTGATGGATCTGCATATACTTTGCTTTTTCCCGTGTGCAAAATCGTGCGCGAAGTTGCAGCAAGCCTTCGTTTAGGCTGCTGTCTATCGGTTGACAAGCCATCGGGAATGTGTTAGTCTCCCCTAGAACAAGGGGGTTGAATATGCAAAACAACGGTTTGCCGGTTGATCGCTCGCGCAGTTTGCTGCATCGCGCCAATCAGGCTTTTTTCTTTGTCGGCGGCTTCGGCGTGGCATCTTGGGCGCCTCTCGTGCCGCTTTTGAAGGCGCGGCTCGGCGTCGCTGAGGATGTGCTTGGACTCTTGCTTCTTTGCATCGGCGTCGGCTCACTGGTGACGATGCCTTTTGCAGGAGTCTTGGCCGGGCATTTCGGCTGCCGCCGCGTGATCGCTGTCGATTCGCTCGTCTTTGCGGCGCTTCTTGTGGCTCTTGCCAGGGTGGACAATATCGTTCTTGCTGTGCCGACGCTCCTTTTGTTCGGCTCTTCCATGGGAATTATTGATGTCACGATCAATATCCATGCTGTGCGCGTCGAGCAGCTTTTGAAGAGGCGCGTGATGAGCGGCATGCACGCGCTTTGGAGCGTGGGCGGTTTCATGGGGGCGGGACTTTTCGGCGTTTGGATGGCGCTCGGATTCACCCCCTTGGGCGCGACGGCGTGTTCGGCGGGCATCATCGTGCTCTTGGTGCTCGCATTCGCGCGATTTTTGCTCGCGGGCAGGAGTGCACCTGAGGGCAGGGCGCTCGCCGTGCCGCACGGCATCGTCGCCTTTGTCGCGGCGGTCGCCGGTATATCCTTCCTCGTCGAGGGCGCTGTCATGGACTGGTCGGGTGTGTTTCTCACGGAGGTGCGCGCGATGGACATGTCTCTTGCGGGCACGGGCTTCGCTGTCTTTTCTGCGGCGATGCTCCTCATGCGGCTCTTGGGTGATGCGATTGTCAACCGCCTGGGTGCGCGCCGCGTCGTATTCTTCGGTTCGGTCATCGCCATCGCGGGTTTCTTGCTCGTGATCGTTTCGTCCTCCGCGTGGCTCATCTTCCCCGGCTTCTTCGCGATCGGTTTCGGCTGCGCGAACATCGTGCCGATTTTCTTCTCATTGATGGGAAAGCAGCAGGATATGACGATCAATGCGGCGGTCGCGGCGGTGTCGACGTGCGGTTACCTCGGCGTGCTCATGGGGCCTGCCGCCATCGGTTTCATCGCACACAGCACGAGTCTTTTGGCGTCGTTCGCACTATTGGCCGTGCTGCTCTTCGTGCAGCTTCTCATTGGGCTGCATGTGTTCCGCAAGGTGGCATGAGAAAAAATTTATCGGCGCGTGGTTCTAAAGGCGGCGCAAGGGCAGCAGCAAAAGCTCTTGCGCCGCCTTTTTGCTTATGTGCGATGCTCTTTGATGCACGCGAGGAAAGCCTCGCCGTAGCGCTCGCATTTTCTTTCGCCGACGCCCTTGACGTGCAGGAAGTCGTCGAGCGTTTCGGGCAGCACTTGGCACATGTCGCGCAGTGTCGCATCGGAGAAGATGACGTAGGGCGGCACGCGGTCGCGGGCGGCGAGTTCTTTTCTGAGCGCCCTTAGGTAGTCGAAGAGCGAGATGTCGACGGGCTTTTCCTTCTGCTTTCGGGGGAAGTTTTGGAAGACTTGCTCCTTGCCGCGCAGTACGGCGTAGGCGGGTTCTGCGAGCTGCAGCACGGGGTATTCGCTCTCGGTGAGCGAGAGATACCCCGTGGCGATGAAGCGTTGAATCGAGCGCTTGATCTCGGCGAGCGTCTGCTCCTGCATGATGCCGTAGGTCGACAGTTCGTCGAGGTGCAGCGTGCGCACGCGCTGCTCGGCGGAGCCTTTGAGCACCTGCGCTGTCAGCGTCATGCCGTAGCGTCCTCTCATGCGGTAGACGCACGAGAAGATTTTCTGCGCATCAAGCGTCACGTCGCGCCGCTCGAAGTCGCCCTTGCAGCTGCTGCAGCGCTCGCACGAGGCGGCGGGGCTTTCCTCGCCGAAGTAGCGCAGGATGAAGGAACGCAGGCATTCGGGCGTGTGGCAGTAGTCGGACATCTTCTGCAGGCAGCCGAGTTCGTGCGCCTTGCGCGCGGCATCCTCGGTCGAGATGTCGATCAGGTACTTTTGCGTCATGACGTCCTGCGGCGAGAAGAGCAGGATGCATTCGCCCGGCTCGCCGTCGCGTCCCGCGCGTCCCGCCTCCTGATAGTACGACTCGATGTTTTTCGGCATGTTGTAGTGGATGACGAAGCGCACGTTCGACTTGTCGATGCCCATGCCGAAGGCATTCGTCGCGACGATCGCCTGCACGTTGTCGTAGAGGAAGTCGTCCTGCGCCTTCGAGCGCTCTTCGTCGCTGAGTCCCGCATGATAAGGACGCACAGCGAATTTTTTTTGCTGCAGGAAGCGGCTCAGGGCGTCCGTCTCCTTGCGCGTCGCACAGTAGATGATGCCGGCTTCTTCGCGATGCGTGCGCAGGTAGTTCGTGATGAAGTCCTTGCGGTCGACGCCTGTGAGGACGCCGAAGAAGAGGTTCGGCCGGTCGAAGCCTGCGACGTGCACGGCGGGGCGGCGAAGCGCGAGGAGAGAGATGATGTCGTCCTTGACGCGCGGCGTCGCCGTCGCAGTGAAGGCGCCGATCAAGGGGCGCTTCGGCAGACGTTCGATGAAGGGCGCGATGGCACGATAGCTCGGGCGGAAGTCGTGCCCCCACTGCGACAGGCAGTGCGCCTCGTCGATGGCGATGAAGGAAACGGTCTGCTCTTGCAGCAGGGATTGAAAGAAGTCGGTTTCTAGGCGCTCGGGCGCGACGTAGACGATCTTGTACGCACCTCTCGCGATGGCGCTGAGCCTTGCGCGAGCTTCCGCCTGCCCAAGCGAGCTGTTGATGAATGTCGCGGGCGCACCGGCTTCCGTGAGCGCGTCGACTTGATCCTTCATCAGCGAGATCAAGGGCGAGATGACGAGCGTGACGCCAGGGAGCAGCAGGGCGGGCACTTGGAAGCAGATGGATTTTCCCGCGCCCGTGGGCATGATGGCGACGGTCTCGCGGCCTTCGAGCAGGCTCTTGACGACGGTCTCCTGTGCAGGGCGGAAGCTCTTGTAGCCGAAGGTCTGCTGCAGGATCTGCAGCGCACGGGCGAAGTTTTGCTCGGGCATGGATGGACTTCCTTTCGTGTCATGGTATAATGTATGTCAAGGAGGCGGTACGAGTGCCGATGACGGCAAAACAGATGATACGGCTGCTTGAAAAGAATGGCTTTGCAGCGGTAACATCAAACTCCGGCTCGCATCAGAAGATGAAAAATCCTGCGACAGGGAAAATGACGATTGTACCCGTCCATACAGGAACATTGGGCAAGGGCTTAGAACATAAGATATTGAAGCAAGCAGGTTTGCTAGAAAGGCTGTGCGAATCGAAGGGAGGATATGAGCCATGAAGCATTATTATCCTGCTGTGTTTGAAACGGCGCAGGAGGGCGGCTATACGGTGACGGTGCCCGATATCGATGGTTGCTTCACGGAAGGGAAAACGCTGGAACAGGCAATGTGGATGGCGCAGGATGCGATTGGCTGTATGCTTGAAGATGTGGCAGAGGCGGATTATCCGAAGGCAAGCAAGGTGAACGACATCGATACGGCGGAATATGCGGACTGCTTTGTGACGCTAGTGGAGTTTGATCGACAGGTCTATGAGCAGCGCTGCAGGGATGTTGCCCTTGCGCGCGAACAAATCAAGGCGCTGGCATGAGGGTGAGCGTCATAGAATACGATGGTAGAAAAGGCATCGGGAGCACGATGCCTTTTTTGTGCACATCGTTTCGTTCATCTCGTAACAAATCCTGAAAAGATTGCGATGCACGAGGAGTGTTGCGCTTTTATAGCTACACCTTTCGAGAAAAATCGTTAAATCCCTCTAAAGCTCAGCGATTTCTTATTGTTACGCGGGGGGACGGGCAGTATAATAAATAACATAAAGTGGAAGTATACCCCTCGGGGAGGAGAGAGACGATGAAGAAATGGTGCAGGAAGCCTTGGTCGCTTTTATTGGCGGGAGCTTTCCTTTACAGCGTGTCATCCGTGGGAGCGGCGGCTGACCTTTCGCTTGCGGGCGCGGTCGAGCTTGCGCTTTCGCAGAATGCGGATCTGAAGATCACGAAGCAGGCGGAGGAGTCGGCGCTTGCGTCACTCGGCGAGGCAAAGAGCGAGAAGGGATTCTCCGTCAGGGCTTCGGGCGGCTATTCCGTCAGCAGAAATTGGCAGGATCGCGGCAACACGACGTCGTCGGGGCTTAATGCGTCCGTCAAGAGTGGCGTCAATATCTGGGACGGCGGCAAGGCGAGCGGCGGTATCGACAGCGCCAAGATCGCCATCTTGACGGCGCGCCTCAAGACGGCACGCGCCGAGGAGAAGCTGCGTCTTTCCGTCATCGAGGCGTATTACAACGCACTGCAGGCGAAGAAGACCGTCGGCGTGAACAAGGCGTCCGTCGACAACTATCAGGCGCATCTGACGAACGTCGAGCAGCTTTTCTCGGCGGGGAGCAAGGCGCGCATGGACGTGCTGCGCGCTTCCGTGGAGCTTTCCGATGCGCGTCAGACGCTCATCAAGGCGGAGAACGACTACGAGATCAGCTTGGCGAAGCTTAGGAATCTTGTGAACATGGACAGGGACGAGCCGCTTCGCCTCACCGACGATGCCGTATACAGCCCGTTCGCCCCTGCACTTTCCGACTGTCTCGCCTTCGGCGTCGAGAACCGCAAGGAGCTTTGGATCGACAATTACGATGTCGTGCGCAAGGAGCTTGACATCGAGGTGGTCAAAGCGGGCTATACGCCGCAGATCGACTTCTCGCTGAGCGCGTCGGCGAACAAGGACTTCGAGCCTGCGTCGGCCAGCAGTCGCGGCGTGACGGCAGGCATCAATATGAATTGGAACATCTTCGACGGTGGCAGAAAGAAGGCGCGCATCGAGGCGGCGGAAGCGGCGCTCGATGCCGCGCGGCTGCAGCTGGAAAAGGACAGGAACGATGTGGACTACGACATCCGCGCGGCGTACTTCTCGATGAAGGAGGCGGAAAACCGTCTGAACTCGACGCAGGACGCCGTAGACAAGGCGAAGGAGGACTACTTCATCGCACGCGAGAAGTACCGCGCGGGTGAAGGCATCATGCTCGACATCATCGACGCGCAGCTTGCGCTCTCGAAGGCGGAGATGAACCACATCAGCGCACAGTACGACTTTGCACGCGGCAAGGCGCAGGTGGAAAACGCCATGGGGCAGAGCCTCACGGAGAGCGAGCAGCGTGCGGCGGACGCCATGGACGCCGTGCCGCTGGCGAGAGCTGAGATCAGCCGCAAGGATGCGGTGCACGCCTATGAAGAGAACGAGAAGGCGATGAAGGAGCGTCAGGACAGGACGGTCATTCCTTTCCCCGCGTCTGAGGCAGCGGCGGCGAAGCAGTCTGCCGTGCAGAAGGAAAGGGCGGCAGGCGCGAAGGTTTCGAATACAATGAATACAGCGAACGCGGCAAATGCGACGAATGCAGCTGATACGGACAGTGCAGCGAATGCGGCGGCAGCGGCAGCCGGAAATGGAGGATGGGCATGAAGATTTTCGGCAAGGACATCACCTTCGGCACGAAGGCGAAGATAGCAGTGACCGCGCTCGTCCTCGCGGGCTGCGCTTTCGGCGGCTACAGCTACTATGAGGCGCAGCAGGCAGAAAAGGCCATGCGAGAATCTGCGGGCGAGACGGCGACGGTCGTGCGCATGGAGATGAAGTCCACCGTGTCGGCGACGGGCACGATCATTCCTGTCGATTCCGTCGAGGTCAGCTCGAAGATCACGGCGCGCATCAAGAATGTGCTCGTCAAGGAAAACGACATCGTGACGGCAGGCGAGACGGTCGCGACACTCGACGCCAAGTCGCTCGCAACGAAGCGCGATCAGGCGCAGTTCAAGGTCACGAACGCCAAGGCGAAGTACGACCGCGAGGCATACCTCTACAGCATCGGCGCGAATCCGCAGACGACGTTCGAGGACGCGCAGTACAACTACGATGCTGCCAAGAGCGTCTTGGAAGAGACGGAGTCCGATCTCGCTGAGACGATCATCCAGGCGCCGATCAGCGGCATCGTCGTCGGCAAGCCCAAGACGGCGGGTACGATGGCGACGGCGGGAACGGACTATCCGACCGTCATCATGCGCATCGCCGACCTCTCGAAGAAGCAAATCATGGCGAAGGTCGACGAGACGGACATCGGCAATATCAAGGTCGGCCAGCAGGCGACGTTCACGGTCGATGCCTATTCGGGCAAGACCTTCACGGCGCGCGTCGCGAAGATCAGCCAGACCGATACCGTGAATACATGGCAGACCGTCTCCTCTTCGAGCAGTACGACGACCTCGACGGCGAGCGTCATCTACTACTATGTGACGCTCGATGTCGACGATCCAGAGAACCTGCTGCTGCCGGCCATGACGGCGCGTCTTGAAATCGAGACGGCGACGAAGCCCAGCGCGCTCGCCGTTCCCATCGCCGCATTGAAGACGGACGCCTCGGGATCCTACGTTGTCGTCGAGATGCCCGACGGCACGAAGGAGAACCGCCCTGTCAAGACAGGCATCTACAGCGATGACTATGTGGAAATCCTCGACGGTCTCATCGAGGGCGAAACCGTGTCGATTTCCTACACGGCGACGCAGCCGCAGGTCATGATGATGGGCGGCGGCGGCCACCCGCCGATGTAAGTGCGGAAAGGAACGATCATGGAGCAAAAGGCGAAGGAAGAGCGAGCGGCGCAGGAAAAGGCGACGATCGAGCTTCGGGGCATCAAGAAACTCTATCCGATGGGCGATCAAATCGTCGCCGCGCTCGCGGGCGTCGATCTTACGATACGAAAGGGCGAGTTCGCCGCCCTCATGGGGCCGTCCGGCTCGGGCAAGTCGACGCTCATGAACATCCTCGGCTGCCTCGACCGCCCGACGGAAGGATCGTACAAGCTCGACGGCGAGGAGGTCGCGCACCTCTCGGACGACGCGCTTGCTCTCACGCGCAATAAGAAGATCGGCTTCGTATTTCAGAACTTCAACCTGCTCTCGAAGAGCAGCGCTGCCGACAACGTCGCCCTGCCGCTCATCTATGCGGGCGTCGGCAGAGGCGAGCGGCGCGAGCGCGCCATGCACCTCTTGGAGGCCGTCGGTCTCGCCGACCGCGCCGATCACCAGCCCAACGAGCTTTCGGGCGGCCAGCGCCAGCGCGTCGCCATCGCGCGCGCCCTCGTCAACGATCCGCACATCGTCATGGCGGATGAGCCGACGGGCAATCTCGACACGAAGTCGACGCATGAGATCATGGAACTCTTTGAGAAGCTTCATGCCGCCGGGCGCACGATCATCCTCGTCACGCACGAGCCGGACATCGCTGCCTGCGCGAGCCGTCAGCTTCTCGTGCGCGACGGACTCATCACGCGCGACGAGGGCAGGGGCGTCAAGATGGATGTCGTATAGGAGGGAAGTCGCTTGTTGATTTGGGAAAGCATCACCATCGCCCTGCATGAGCTCTTTGCGAACAAACTGCGCTCCGTCCTCACCATGCTCGGCATCATCATCGGCGTCGCCGCCGTCATTGCGATGGTCTCCATCGGCATGGGCGTCAAGAGCAACGTCGAGGACTCGATGGCGAGCCTCGGCAGCAACATGCTCATCGTCACGCCCGGCGCGGCGAACTCGGGCGGCATTCGCGGCGCGGCAGGATCGCGCGAGTCGCTGAAGTACGACGACGCCGTCGCGATCAAAAAGAAGATCAAGAACATCGACCACGTTTCGCCCATCGTGCAGCGCTCCTATCAGATTGTCTACGGCAATCAAAACTGGAATACCGTTGTCATGGGCGTGACGCCCGAGTACATGGCGATCCGCTCGCTCACGCTGACCGTCGGCACCTTCATCTCGCAGACGGACAACGACAAGCGCCAGCGCGTCGCCGTCATCGGCCCGACCGTCGCTAGGAATCTCTTCGGCAGCGAGAACCCCATCGGCAAGAACATTCGCATCCACAATCAGCCGTTCAAGATCATCGGCGTTCTCGCGAGCAAGGGACAGTCCTCCATGGGCCAGGATCAGGACGATGTGGTCATCGTTCCTCTGATGACGGAGCAGGAGCGCCTTCTCGGCATCACGCACATCCAGATGATCAACCTTCAGGTCAGCGAGGCCTCGAAGATCGTCCAGGTACAGAGCGAGGTCGAAACGCTGCTGCGCCAGCGCCACCACATCCTGAATGGCAAGGAGAACGACTTCACCGTCAACAACCTCACGAGCCTCGTCGAGACGGTGACGCAGCAGACGACGATGCTGACGATCCTCCTTGGCAGTATCGCGGGCATCTCGCTCCTCGTCGGCGGCATCGGCATCATGAACATCATGATGGTCTCGGTCACGGAGCGCACGCGTGAGATCGGCATACGGAAGGCGCTCGGCGCGACCTTCGGCAACATCATGCTGCAGTTCCTCATCGAGTCCGTCGTCATGGGCGTCGTCGGCGGCATCCTCGGCATCTGCCTCGGCTGCGCCATCTCCGTTGCCATCTCTCATGTCGGCGAATTCAAGACCGTCATCACGGCGACGCCGATCCTCGTATCCTTCTCGTTCGCCGTCGGTATCGGTCTCTTCTTCGGCATCTATCCGGCAAGAAAGGCCGCGAAGCTCGACCCGATCGACGCGCTTCGCTACGAGTAAGAGGTCGTTGGAAAGTGACCTGCATGAGTTCGTCATTACCGTACGATGCGTGAAGCGCGGCAGAGAACTGCTGCATGAAGAATCCCCCGAGAAATCTTCTCGGGGGATTCTTCTATGCAGTCAAGGATGCGCCTTACACTTGGATCTTGGCGACCTCGCCTTGCAGACTGGTGGCGATTTCGGCGAGCCCTTCGCTTGCATCGGCGATATTCTGCAGGGACTGCGTCTGCGTCTCCACGGCGCTGTTGCCCTCCTCGCTCGTCGCGGCGTTTTCCTGTGCGAGCGCCGAAAGGCTCTCGATCACTTGGGAAACGGAGTGGCTTTTGTCCACGATATTCCGCGTCGAGTCGTTCATCCTCTTGACGACTTGCTCCGTCTCTTCGACAGCTTCGTCGATGCGGCGGAATTTTTCCTGCGTTTCATCGAGACTCGTGCGCGTTTCGTCGACGAGATGCCGGGACACTTCCATCGTGTCGACCGCCTCTTGGGACTTCTCCTTGAGTCCGCCGATGATGGCGCTGATTTCGTCGGTGAAGCTGCGGCTCTGCTCCGCGAGCTTGCGGATCTCGTCCGCGACGACGGTGAAGCCGCGTCCTGCCTCTCCGGCCCGTGCTGCTTCGATGGCGGCATTCAGGGCGAGAAGGTTCGTCTGCTCGGAAATCGACTGGATCATCTGGCTGGCCACTTCGATCTTTTCCGCGCTCTTGTTCGTCTCGATGACGACGCGAGCCACTTCTTCGGTCGCTCGGGAGGTTTCTGCCGATTTCTTCATGACATCGGCGAGGATGGCGATGCCTTCATCCTTGCGCTGGCGCACGGCAGCGGTTCCTTCATTGATTTTTTCGAGGATTTCCTGATTGCCGTCGAGCAGGGTTTGGATTTCGTCCAAGTGATCGGAGGCCTCCTGCGTGTCCTGCGCCTGTTTCGATGCACCGTCGGCAATGTTGTGGATGGCCGTCGTCACGTTGCGCGCGCTGTTGGCCGTGCTCTGCGTCGTGGCGGTCAGTTCCTCGCTCGTGGCGGCGACAGATTGGGAATTGCCGTTGATCTTTCCGACGATGTCGCGCAGGCTGTTCGCCATCTTGCCGCAGGCGCGTGTGATGATGCCGATCTCATCGCCGCGCTCCAGGTATTTCGCGAGGTGCATATTTTTCTCTTTCTGCAGATCGAGTCCTGCAAAGCGCTCGATCATGCCCGCCATATCCTTTAGAGGTGCGGAGACGCGCTTGTGGATGAAGAAGCTCATGAGCGCGATGAGACCTGCACCGCAAGCTACTGCAATCAGCAGCGATATGAGGACGAGTGCCTTTGCCTCATGCGTGAACATCTCGTTGGAGACGGCGACGAGCGCCCCCCAAGGCTGTTCGATGCCCTTGAGCTTGATGGGGTTGAAGATATAGGTGGTAGGAAGGCCCGTGGATTCGGAGGTGCGCTCCATGGAGAAGAGCTCCTGGCCGAAGAATTTCTGTCCTTCGCTTTCGCTTACGCCCAGCATTTCATAGACGTTCTTGGAGACCGCGTCATCTTTCAGACCGTGGGCAAGCAGCGTTCCCTGCGGGGTAAAGACGGCGAAGAAATTGTTCGGCGTGCTGATCGCCGCCATGTCGCTCTGGAAAGGGGCGGCGTCGAAATCCACCGTGACAGCGCCGACGAAACGACCGTCCTCGATGAGAGGGAAGGCGATGGTCAGCATGTAGGTGCGCTGGGTCGGCGTGACATCGTACCAGTAGGGATCGGTCAGCGTGATTTTCTGCGTCTTGCGCGGGGATTGATACCACTCGTCCGTCTCATAGCCGGCGAGCGGCGTGATCACGATGTCGGAGCCTTCCTTGCCCGCATAAGGGATGGCGCGCCCCGTGGCGTCGGAAGCGGGGGAGTTCACGAATGCGGCATCTTTGCCGTCGAAGGCGTTTGGTTCGAAGCAGATGCCCGAACCGACGATGTCGTCATTGGAAGAGACGGTCGAGCGCAGGGCGGCGATCAGATCGTCGCGATTGCGCTGCTCGGGCGGCAGAGACAGAATCTGTTGGACGCGCGATCTCAGATCCTGTCCCGATTGATAGATGGCAGTGTAGCGCGTCTCGATGGCGGCCGTCTTCATGCCGACCTCGTTGTACTTTTCCCGTATGCCGTCTTCAATCATGGTGTTGTACGAGCGATAGCCGATGAAGCTCATGAGAATGGCGATCATCAGCGTGACGCCGAGGAAGATGACGACATTGACTTGCAGTCCGATGCCGTAGCCGCCCTTTTGCGGGGTTTCCTTTGTTTTGTTCATGTTGTACAGCTCCTTTTCGGGGAGGCGCGTGCATTTTTCGTCAAGAAATGCGCCTCCTAATTTAGTTGATTTCATCTACTACTTTACAAAGACGGAATCTGGAATCTTTTAATATTATATCACATTTTTCAAAAAAAGTGGCACTTGAATATAATTTAATAATAAACTTTAGCGATACGAAGCGCTCCTACCTGAGCAAGGGGCTTTCGCCAAGCTTGTCGAGCAGCAGATTTGTTTCCATGACGCTCTTCTTGTGCGTGAGCGCGAAGATGAGGACGCTGTCCCAGCTCTTCTTGGCGTAGAGCTGCGGCAGATGAGCCGCGTGCAGCAGACGGCTCGTTTCCTTGAGGTCGAGTCCGAGCGCGAGGGCGAGCGCCAGAATTTTTGCGCGCGAGGGATTCTTGTCGCCGGAAAAGATATGGTAGGCGTATGTGGCTTCGAGTCCCGAGGCGCGGATGACATCGCTTTTCGTTCGATTCTTCTGCGAGAGAAGCTGCGCGAGATAATCGTGCAGGGGCATTTTCTGCAAATGCTCCTCGTTCATTTCGATGAAATGCGCGACGTTTTCTTCCTGCTTGAGTTCATGGAGCAGTTCGTCCGTATCCTTTTCCTGTTTTTTCGGCATGAAGAAAATCCCCCTTTGTTTTCATCATAAGGCAGGAGAGGACGGAAGGCAAGCGAATATTAAGAAGGAAAGGTGTTTTGTTTTGATAAGCTGCTTTCATACAAGAGGGGAAGGAGATGTGTCATGGAAAAGCCCGTCGAAGAATACATCCGTGCGACCTTCTCGTTCCTGCGCGTCTTGAAAGAAAGCGAGCGCAGCCGCACGACGCTTGCTGCCAAAGAGGACGGCAAGCTCGTCGTCGTGCGCGAGATTTATGCGACGGGTCTGCCGTACAAGGAAATCAAAGCGATTGAGCATCCTCTTTTTGCCAAGATTTTCTTGACGGCGGAGGAAGACGGGCTCACTTGGGTCGTCGAGGAGTATATCGACGGCGAGAGCCTGCAGGAGCTTTGGGAAAGGGGCGAACGCTTTTCAGCGGCGGAAATCAAGGCTATGCTTCGAGAAATGTCAGAGGGGCTTGCCGCGCTCCATCGCGCGGGCGTCGTGCACAGGGACATCAAGCCCGCGCACATTCTGCGCCAGGGCGGGCACCTGCGCCTCATCGACTTCGATGCCGCGCGGCTCATGCGCGAAGACGCTGCGCCCGATACGCGCCATCTCGGCACGGTTGGCTACGCGCCGCCTGAACAGTACGGCTACGGTCAGACGGATGGGAGAAGCGACGTCTACGCGCTCGGCGTGACCTTTGAAAAGCTGCTGAAAGATGGTGAAGGCGGCGCTGTTCGGCGCGTGCTGCGCCGTGCGCAAGCCGTCGATCCGGCAGCGCGCTATGCTTCCGTCGAGCAGCTCGTGTGCGCACTGCGGCGCGAAGATTTCCTGCGTCGGGGGACGCTTTTCCTGCTCGTCCTCCTCTTGGCGGGCGGCGCAATCTGGTACAAAGTGCAGGAGCCGCCTGTCTTACCTGAGATGCAGGAGAATGTTCCTGCCGCCAGCGAAGAAGTGATGCAGCAAGAGGAAGAAGCGGAAGATGCGAAAGGGAAAGCCGTAGAACCAGGTGCGCCGAAAAGTGATGCGGCAGAAAAGGAGGCACCGAAGCCGAATGCAGAACCGCAAAAGAAAGAGAGGCATATCTACAGGCCGAGCGGAGAGAAAGAGGATGAAACTCTGGCATCCTCGCCCGATTGGCATGAGACTCTGGGAATCGAAGCCCGCTGTCTGTGGTGCGGCAATTTGCACAACCATGTGGGAGCTATCGTCTTCCAGCCTGAGGAAGCTCTTCCCGATCCCGATTCGTATGAGAATGACCTGATCTCGCCCGATACATGGAACGCAGGCTTTCGCATCACGAACAACAGCGCCGCACCGCTGCGCCACCTGCGGCTTGAGATGACGACATTTGAATGGTCAGGCGATAAAAGGGTCGAAGTTCAAGGCCCTGCAGAGCTTGCACCCGGCGAGACAGCGGACATCATCGTGCCGCTGGGTGGCTACCGCATCGATGGCAATCTGAGAATCGGTTGCCGTGATTTCGACCTTTCGCTTTATGCGGATTCCTTCGAGAGAAGGATAGCTTCTTGGTCGGTCAGCGTTTTTATAGAGAAGCGCCAAAAATCTGAGACGTCTCTATGAGAGACGGATTTTGAATCCATGGAATCGGCTTCCAACAAAATATCGTGAGTGAAATTGCAATCGCAGCCTTGCGCCGCCTTCATTGTCCCGACGGGACAACAAAGGCGGCGCTTCTTTTGCTATCGTAGAGGCGAGGAGATTCTTGACGCATCGTCCCTGCGCTTAGTGACACTGTGAGTGCGCTTAATCACCCTATTTGGGAGATACGGAGAGATGGGATTTAACGTATAATTAAAGGAAACACGGGTTAAGGAGCTGATTTTCATTTCACGCGAAGGCAGGTTTCGTAAAGAGCTCCATGAAGTGGGAGTCAGGATTGCTTATTATAGAAGACGCCGAGATTTGTCGCAGGAAGCGTTGGCGGAGGCGGTGGGAATCAGCAAGAGCTATTTGAGCAAGATCGAGAGAGCCGATGTCAAAGGCCTATCTCTGATCACGCTCCTCGATATCGCCGGCGCTCTCGATGTGCAGATCGGCGATTTGATGAAGTTTGATGAGCGAATATGACGAGGTGCGGTTGGCGCTTGGCGGGAGGTGGAGAAAATGCTTGCGACATTGAAAGCGATTCCGTAGGCCGCCCTCAAGTTTTATCTGTTGTATCGCGAATACGGCTTGCAGGAGACGATTCTGATTGTCTTCGGGCTGTTTTTCTGCGTCTGGTTGTTTGAGCGGGTGGGAACTACACGCACAAACGTCCACTTTGTGGACAAAAGTGCGCCGCCCTTACAGAAGCCTAGCCAATCGGTCTGCGCCTTCGGCTGACCTCTTGGGGCTTCATGGCAAGAGATTGAAAGGGGAGGAAAAGAATGAAAAAAGCAGCATGGTTTTGGAGTTTGCTCGCCGTCGTTTTTGCGGCAGCATTCAGTTTGGGAAATCCGTCTGCAGAGGCGATTTACTCAAAGAATCTCGGCGGCGATCCGAATTACATCCTGTGTGACGGTCACATGGGGAACGCCTGGTACGTCGACGCAAGTTCCCTCGACGTGCAGATGTACGCGCCGCCGCAGTACATCATCGCCGTCAATGTTGCCTATGTGCTGGACGCCGACATGGGAAATACGGCAATCCACGATGTGCGGACGATGCGCTTCTTCTACAACTACGACATGCAGCGCATGTACATCGACCGCCATCCGAACGACGGTGACTGGCGCTACCTCGACCCAAAGGGATGCTGGGCTGAGATCGGCATCGCACATCCAGCCGGCAAGATTGCTTTTCGACTGGCGTATGGCATGGATTTTTATGGACGGTGAGATGGGATTTTTTCTTGGGCACGATGCAGTAATGCGTGACTATATGACGAATAGGAGAGGGATAGTATGGCAGAGTGGGGAGCAGACAAGGAAGCATTCATTGAGAAACTGAGGAAAGCGGGAGGAACGATTCATTCCATTTTGGACAAGGATCCCGGCGGACTGGTATTTTCTTTGGATGAGCGCATGGAACTGCAGGAGCTTATGCGGCGCAACGAGAAAGTCCTGACGAAACTTCAGAAAAATGAGTTCACCGTCGCAGTGGTCGGCTTGGAAAAGGCGGGCAAGAGCACGCTGGGCAACGCGCTTTTGCGGGACATTTTCCTGCCCGAGTATACGGAGCGCTGCACCTATACGACGACGGAGATCAAGGCGGGGGCGGAAGACAGCGGCGAGATTGTTTTTTACTCACATGATGAATTTCAACGCGATTTCCAGAAAATGCTGAACACGATCCAATATGAGACGCAGTCCGGTGCAGCGGGGATGGATATGCCGCTGGCTTCCTTCAATGCATGGTGGGAATCCATGGAGGAAAAGGATCCGAATACGTTTGCAAGATATAATGGCACGACGGTAGAGGATATACGCGCCATCCTGCAGGGCAGAGACATCATAAGGCAGTACTTGGGGCAATCGGCAAAGAAATTCATCGGTGCGGATAATCTGCGAAGCTGGAGTTTCCAACTCTTCATCACGGGCATTGAAGAATATGGCGCGGGGCCCGTCAAGCGCTCTCCTGCGCCTTATGCAGTCAAAAAGGTCAACATCTGCTCTACCCAGTTGGGGGACATGAAGCATATCGTGCTTTATGATGTGCCGGGCTTCGATTCGCCGACCGATCTGCACAAGAAGCAGACGGCGGAGATGCTGCGGGCGGCTGACGCCATCATTCTCGTGACGAACGTAGGCGACCGGCCGAATCTGACGGGGACGCAGCTGGACATGCTTCGCAAGGGGCGCGACGAGGATAATATTCCGCTCTCGGACAAGGCCTTCGTGTTCGGCAACAAGATCGACCGTGCAGGGAACAAGCAAGTGGCGCTTGACAACCAAGCGGCGCTCGTCAACGATGCCGTGAACAAGTACCGCATTGCGAAGAAGGAACATGTCTTTTGCGGCTCTGCCAAGGCGTATCTTGAGAGCCTCGGCAAATTGTCGGAGGATGACAAGCGGCGCGGTCCCGTGCAGATCATGGCGGGACTCAAGGAGTGGGACTTGCCCGATGGCGACGGCGTCATGGCGCTGTGGAACAAGATGCAGCATTATTATGCGCATGACCGCTACGACGTCCTGCGCCAGCGTGCGGAGCGCACGCTGCATGATGCGGAGAAATTCCTGCAGGACATTTTGGACAAGCAGAAGGAAGCTGCCAGTGTTTCGGGTTTGTCGCTCACGGAGATGATCCCTTGCAGCACGAAGCTGCACCGCAGGCTGAAACTGTTCATAAAAGAGGCAAAGAGCATCGCGGAAGACTACAAGAGGGCTATTGCCGAGGAAAGACCCTTCAGCAGGTTGATTCAGGAAAATATTGACGAGATTTATCCCGATATTGATGAGGAATGCGTGCTTGAGACGGAGCGTGCGATGAATGTCGATATAAGCTCTGTTTCCAATATTGAAGGTGTTGATTCGAAGGTTCGTGAAGACTTGCAGGTCGATTTTGCCAAGGAAATCGTCAAGCGTACGACAGATAAGACCACGGGCATGGAAGAGGCCTTCTATGCAGAGCTCGCAGATAAATTCCTTGAGATCATGGAGGTAGCGAAATCTTCCGCTTATTACGAGGAATTGCTTGCGAG
>ERZ773014.1081-NODE-1081-length-17826-cov-3.489899_pt1 | contig 17826 bp, 17 predicted proteins | sample MGYA00580841_ERZ773014 | MGnify/ENA primary metagenome ERZ773014 (study PRJEB29015, sample SAMEA2737989) | human oral metagenome | biome: human oral; feature: human-associated habitat; material: dental | place: China | collected 2067 ...
GACTTATCTACAGGAAGCAGGCGCTTATGTGTCAGTCCAAGGGGGCAAGGACAAGGAGGGGGAAAGAAAAAGAAAACCCGCGTCTTTAGACGCGGGTCAATATTGGGGCTTACAGTTTCTGTTCGAAGCATCTGTTTTACGGTCGGCAGCGATTTCATCTGACACGGCATTCTCTTTTCCATTATTCCATCATTTGGGACAGAGCGTCGTAAACAATGGGCAGAGTCGTTATTCCGCAAGCGTCCAGATAGTGCCCGTTTCGGTCTCATAAAAAACCGCGCCGAATCGTTTGGCAAATGTGCGGCTGAACTCGTGGGGGACAATCGGATCGTCCATGGCGGAGACAACGGCTCTGTTCGGAATTATCTCTGAAAGCAGTTTATAGTCCGGCATTTCGGCTGTGAACTCATCGAGGAATGAAAACCCCGGAATCGGCTGATCGAATCCGGAGACGAGAACGACGCCGCCGATCGGGACGGAGGCTTTCTGCAAATACCGCAGTGTCGTAATGCAGCCCAGACTGTGGGCGACAAAATAAGTGTCTCGTGTTACGTTTGTGAGGCGCTTCGAGAGAAACGAAATCCATGTTCCGCAGTCCGGCCGCGCCGGTGTCGGCATATCGATGGACTCGACGGAAATGCCCCTGTCCATAAGCAGTTTGTTCAGCCATGGAAACCAGTGTCTTTCGGAGGATGCATCAAATCCGTGAATGATATATACGTTCTTATTCTGTGTCTGATTGCTCATTTTCTTCTCCTTCTCCTTCGCAGTATATATAGCTTGTAAAACCGCCTGATTTATCTTACTGCTCGTCGGAGTCCGGAACAAGCAGGCACTTTTTAGTGAGTGCCGGATCAGCGCTTTGCAGCATGCTCTCTCCCCCAATCACACATTGTATTGATGATAGGAATGAATGTTTTTCCCTTGTCGGACAGTGTGTATTCGACTTTCGGAGGAAGCTGCGGATATTCCGTGCGTATAATCATACCGTCTTTTTCGAGCTCCTTTAGCTGCGAGCTCAGCATTTTGTGCGTGATCGGAGCCAGATTCCGTTTCAGCGCGCCATATCGTAAAATGGAATCACATGAAAGCTCATAGAGGATGCGCATCTTCCACTTTCCACCGATGATTGCCAGGGTTGATAAAAAGGGGGCTTCTTTGCTGCGGCAGATATTTTGAATCATGGATTTCTTTCCTTTTGGAGAGTACCTCACAAATTAGTGAGTATTGTATGGAACGACATAGGATTATTATAATGATGCCGAGAGAAATGGCAAGATTCAGGAGAGAATCATATATGAGCAATCTTTTTTCATCCTATCAGATCAAAAGTGTGAAGTTTAAAAATAGAATTGTCATGGCGCCGATGGTGCGGTTCGGATTCCCCTGCCGTGACGGGATTATGGGAGATGAGCTTATCCGTGAATACTTAGGCTACTGCGATCAGGAGATCGGACTTCTCATCAGCCAGTCTCTGAGCATATCCCCATCGGATGATCCAAGAGCGCGCTCTGCCGGAACGTCCGGCGGGGCTGGGGCATATTCAGAGCGGCATATCCCATATCTTCGGCTGATTGCAGATCGCTGTCATATGTGCGGAAGCAGATTCTTTGTACAGCTTGGGAAAGGTGGATATGATTTTTCGGCGTCCGGCTCCAAAGGTGTCAATGCGCTGACGACAGCAGATCTGGAACAGATACGAGATGATTTTATCCATGCCGCATATCTTTGTTTCTGTGCGGGCGCAGATGGCGTTGAACTGCACGGTGCACATGGCTTTTTTTTGAATATGATGGCATCTTCCGGGGCGAATCGGCGCAGCGATAAATACGGAGGGGATCTATATGGTCGGATGAGACTTGTCCGGGAGATCGCGGACGGTATTCGGAAATTCGCAAATGACGATTTCATCCTGTCCTATCGAATGGGATGGACACATTCACCGGAGGAGGATATCGCAGCGGCGCAGGCGCTCGAGAATATTGGAATCGAAATGCTGCACGTCTCGCACGGGATACCGGAGACACGGGTTTTTCATCTGCCTGTCGATTATGCATACAGCAGCATTGTCTACGCAGGCTCTTCGATCCGGCCGCACATACACATTCCCGTCATTACCGTTTGGGGGATTGATACACTCGCGAGAGGGGATGTCCTTGTCCGAGATGCTCTCTGTGATTTTGCTGCCTATGGCCGGGCGTTTCTCGCCGATCCGTCATTCGTTCTGCGATCGGCGGAGAACATGAATTATCGCCCCTGTCTTGGCTGTAAAACCTGTCGATGGTTTACCGATGGCAGGAAATGCCCCGCACGCATTATGCGAAAAAAGAGAGAGTGTACCGGTTGAGTATGGATCTAAAAGAGAGGGCTTTCTGTGCATAAGGCCGTGCGCCAGCGTAAAGTTTTTGTAGGATAGGATAGCTCAGACAATAAAATAGAGAACGACCATTTGATGTGATAAAGTATTTAGCGACCAAATTAAACCAAATCACGAAAGGCATTCTCTATGTTTAACGGTATACAGCCTAGATTCCCGCAACACATAACTATGTAGATTGAGAGTTACTTCATCTCCGGTGCTGCCGGCAGCGGCTCCACGCCGAGATCGCGATAGATTTGTTCCTGCTTCTTCAGAACTTCGCCCTGAATTGGTGCCTTTCCGGGTTCCTGGAAGCATTCGATGACATCGAGCTCATCAAGAAGTTCCTGCATCGTGTACCTTGAAAATAATCCTGCTTCCTCCATCTTTTTCTTGATGTAGGAAAGGTAAATCAGTGCCACAAATTCAACAAAAAGCTTGCCTTCCAGTGAACTTTCGGAAGAAGTTAATGTTCTGCGCAGGTTTAGACGCTCCTTGATGTTCCAGAAAGCTTTTTCGATGACATCGCGCATCTTGTACAGGCTGCGTGCTATGACCGGGTCTTTCACTTCGTTGCTGATCAGGACAAAGAACCCATATCGTTCTCGGACAGAATCAACGGCTTCCTGCTTGTAGGAAAGAGAGATTCCTCTTTTGGGTGTCTCTTTGACCTCGAAGTACTTCCGGTAGTCTTTCTCATGCTCCGGTACGCGCCTTCCGGAAAGGAGTTCCGCTTTAAGGGCATCCAGTTTCCTGTTCAGAGCCTTACTGTCATCGGAAAACTTGTCCGGATTGAAATACAGGTGGAGATACATGCGGCGCTCTTCATGGATCGTATCGCCTTTGTAAGGACGTTCCTGTTCGTAATCTCATGCGATCGTCCTGGAGAAGACATACAGCTCCAGATTACTGTTATAGTGTTCATAGCGGTCTTTATCTGCTCCGATTTCACGGATGTAATCCTTCGCAAACTTCAAAGCTGCAGAGGTGCTGCACAGGAACTTCAGATGCTCTTTGTACAGGGCATTGATGTTATCCGCACTGTAGTATCCCCGGTCCATGACCAGCCTGATCTTCTCATAGCCAAGGACATCCAGTTCGCGGAGCAGTTCACGAATCGTTTTGACGTCTGGAATGTTCCCGGCAAGCTTACGGTAGTAGAACGGCAGGCCAGAGTTTTCTCCGAAGATCAGGGCCAGATTGATCTGCGGAAGCTTTTCCCCATCCTTGTTCTTGCCATACTTGACCTGCCGTAGGCTCTCAGAATAACTGGATATAGAAGTGCTGTCATAAGCCCAGTATTCCTTTTCAACCCGTCGCTTTCCCTGCAGGCAGAAGAACTGTATCTTTGCGTCTTCCGTAATGGACTGGAAAAGTTCCGAACTCCTTTGAGAGGGAATGTCATTCCCGTAAGGGTGTTTATGGAGCATGGCCCACTTCTTAAAACGGAAGAGCGGATTTCGGTCCTCCAAGATCAGGTAATAGGTGATTAACTGGATCTGTTTATAGGTATGTGGGAAACAGATCTTTAAATCTGCTGTTACGCCGGTAACGATGCCGATCTGATCGAATAGATAAGTGGCACCAAAGAAGAGTCGTTTCGTCTATGCAAAAGGTACCGGTCCTCTTTTTGCAGGAGGATTAAGGTTCTTTATGCTGCGGCGTTTTCCACGGCCATCGGTCGGAACGACTTCTCCGCTGTCCGGATCCAGTCGTCCGATCAGCGTCCTTTTGGAACGGGGCTGCTTTTTATCCCTGTCCCAGTAGGAAGTTGACTCGTAAACATATGTGATGCCACTGCGCTTATCAAGCTGTTTAATATAGCCATGGGATCGATCCTCCTAGTTATGTATTGCAACACATAACTAGGATTAAATCAACCACAGATGTCAGATTTTATCAGTATTTATGCGGCTTTGCAGAACTTATCATAGTGATATCCTAGCGTGGAATCACGGGAATGTAGGGTATAAAGGGAGAAGTCAGTTCCTGCTGCAGGATGCTGCGCGTAACTTGTCAGGGTCTCTATAAATATCTCGTAAATAAGACTAGGACCTGGAAGTATCAGCACCTGGTGATGCAATGAGAGAGATCAATGCAGCAGATGAATGCAATGACACTTACGGTCGCATACGGATGTATCAGGCGTTGCAGCTTAAGAAGCCTGAAGGCGTCGATATCCCAAGCGAGCGTACAGTTTACCGCATTATGCGGGAGATAGGACTAACCCACATTGTCCGCGTCGTAAGCCAAACGGCATTCCCAAAGCAGATCCGGCAGCATGTAAGTCAGACGACCTTCTGAAACTGAAACGTAACTTTAAGTCTGATAAGCTGTTGACCAAGTGTGTCACTGACGTGACAGAGATTAAAGCTCATAACGGCAAACTCTACCTTTCGGCCATTTTTGATTGCTTTGATTCTGGTGTTCTTAGTCTGGCAATGGATACCAACATGAAGGCGAAACTGAGAGGAGCGATCGTTCATTCAGACCGTGGCATACAGTACACGAGCTATCTGTACCGCTCCACAAGAGACAAATATGATATCACCCAGAGCATGAATAGCTATGGTGGCCGATGTCATGCCAATGCTCGCTGCGAAAGCATGTGGGCAAGAAAATTAAAGAATAGCACCATGCAAAAATAACAGCAATAATGTTTAGGGTTCTGCTATAATCAGAAACGATACCTTTTCATATCACTATATCTCACCATATCGATTGTGGCATATAAAATTATAAGGAAGAATCAAATAAAAATCCATAAAAGCCTTTTTGATTGATATTCCGTTGTTTATAAGCTCTCCTTTAGGGTTTTATTCGAAGGAACATCAACACCAACGTCAGGGAAACAGCGGCTCTTACTATATGATGAGATAAGTGGAAACCATTTATCTGACCAGCAATAATCGCCGCAATATGCATACAAACCAATCCCGTTATCAAAAGTACAAGTGTATGAGAAGTTTTTAAGGATACCACGGAAATAAAAGCTGCGCAGCCCATAAAAAAGAATAAATGAGCGGGATTGAATGGATTAACACGCAAATCTGATATTACTGCCAACATAGTTAGAAGTGCATATATACTCAGCAATGCTTTAAAAAGTATTTTCTTCATTTTGTATATCCTTCCATTTTTCCGCTTTTAAGTGCATCGACTAACTTGGAGTGCATTTTTTCCAGAATTGTAACGCTTTCCTGCATTCGGATTTTTTCACGAGTTAAGTTAAGCTTAGTAAAGACCAGATCCTTTACATCCTTTAAAACCTGTTCATCTTTTAAGCTTAAGCACATGGGGCTTTGGATGGCATCATCAAGTGTATACAAAAAAACAATTTCTTTGAGCAGAAAACCCGCCTCTTTCAGCTGCAAAATCATGTAAATTTGTTTTAAATTTTCCTCCGAAAAAGAACGCACACCATTCTTCCTTTCGATTTGCAATAGACCTATTTTTTCATAGTAGCGTAATGTATCAGCCGCGGTTCCAGTTAATTCAACGACGTCTTTAATTTTCAAATAAAGCCCCCCTCGAGAACAATGAATAAATATCCGAAGCGTTTAATGCCAGTATAAACCTTGGAGTTAACTCTAAGTCAAGGGGAATTTTAAATCCTCTTTGTAGGAGTACCATACATGTGTTACAGCAGTGAAAATAGAGAAAGGAAGAACTCGCTTTGTGTTAAAGTGAAGTTCACCACAAACGTCCACTCACCAAAGGAGGTCTTCCGTTGTGACCACTATAACACAGGATATGCGTTTTCACCTATCACTCATTCACTATGCGGCCCACCATGATGTCACCAAAACGGTCAAGTCCATATTTGTGTGTAAATTACCTTCAGGCATAAGTTAAATCAAGCGGCCAGCATAGTCGCCTGTTCCTTTGCAATAACCAAAAGCTTTTCCTGGACATCTGAAGTCAACAAAGCTTCATAGGATTCCTTTTTGAAGATAACCTTCCCCGATTGACTCAGACTGTTCTGCTCTATCAGAACAGAACCCATCAACCGGATGAGAGACTCCTCGTTTGGAAAGATTCCTATCACCTGTGAACGGCGCTTCAGCTCTTTATTGAGTCGTTCAACAGCATTCGAAGTACGGAAGAAGCGTTGCATTCCTCGTGGGAGTATCATGGCGGCCATGGCACTTTCAAACCCCTCATCAAGACAGGACATAGCTGTTTCAGCTACATCCTGATACTCCTGAATGATCTGATTCTTCTTGTTCCGGGCTTCTTTTAGCGTATTGCAGGCAAACATTTCCTGCAATTCAGCACGGATTCCTGTCTGATACTTTTTCGGAGTTTTATCCGCAATGTTCCTAGAAAAGTGAAACTGGCATCTCTGCCAAGGCACAGTGGGAAAGACCTCGCTGATTGCATGAAGAATGCCTTCGTGTGCATCAGAGGTAATCATAATTACGCCTTTGAGTCCGCGTTTTTTTAGACTTTTCAGGAAGTCCTGCCAGGTGTCTTTTGACTCGTTTCTATAGGCGGTGAAACCGAGAATCTCGCGGTGCCCCTGTTCATTTGTGCCGTAAGCAATCATCAGGGCTTTTGAGATGACGCGATTATTTTCGCAAACCTTGAAATATGTCGCGTCGACGGTTAGGAATGGATAGCGTCCCTCCAGCGGACGATTTCTAAAAGACTCGACTTCTTTGTCTAGATGGTTACAAATCTCTGAGACAGAAGATTTAGACACACTCGTTCCGCAAAGGCTCTCTATGACTCTGCTTACTTTGCGGGTAGATACTCCGTTCATCACCATCTCTGCCATCGCAGCCACCAAAGCTGCTTCGCTTCTAGAATAGTTATCAAAAATCAGAGTCTTGAACGGAACGTTACGGTGTCTCGGAACCGCAAGTGTAATTCTTCCGATTCGCGTCTTAAGCTCTCTGGCACGAAGTCCGTTGCGACTGTCCAGACGACTGTCAGACCGCTCATAGGGAGCCGCCTGTAGTTGTTCCTGAGATTCTACTTTTAAGATGTCATTGAGAGTTCTTTGAAGTAGCTTTCGGAATGCTTCCTCGCGATCTGCCAAAAGTAACTGTAGAATTTCATCCTGATTCAAGGTAATATTGAGTTGAGCCATCGGTTCGTCCTCCCTCGGTATTATGTTGATTGTGGTGATTTACATTATACCTAAAGGACAACCCGCTGGCTCTTTTCGATTTTTGAATTTACACCATTATATGGGCATTACCAAAATGGTCTCGCTATGATAGATTTTTATGAATCGTGTGACAAGAGAAATAGATTATCTCATTATGGGAATGACTATATAGCTACACTTTGCATTAAACTGTAATGTTATAGAACACACTTCGGTAGAATGGCCCGTGAAAAAATAGTTCTGTGATTTCCCGGGCGAAAGGCTGTGAGTTCGATTCCTGTTAGGAACAGAGCGACAAGACGGATATTTTGTCAGTGCAGGAAGATGGATTGAGTGGCAGGTAAGTAAAATAAAAGGCCGAACCGGGAGGTTCAGCCTGGTCCCCGACGCACATTACCTCGGGCAACTCTGTTGGGTAGATAGTAGCAGAAAAATAGATTGAATGCAAGAATCTATCCCGGAAAATCCCTGCCCTCCGTACCCCGAGCGTGCATCTGTAAGACAGCCCCGCGAGGCCTATACCGCGAATATGGTATACTGGTTTTCGGTATGGACAGGAGGTGGAGATGGCGAGAAGAAAGCACAAATTGAGGAAGAGAACGCTTCGAAGTGCCGCGACGCTGCTGGTACTGCTGTTAACGGCGACCGCGCTTCGGGTCGGGGCGGGCATGGCTGGGCTTGCGGTACAACAGGAGAGCGTGAGTGCCGTCACAAAGAGCAGCGAGGCAATCGGTGTCATTGTGCCGCCGCCCGGAGAGTCGGAATTTCCGGTGCTCTCGGCAGCGGGCAGTTATACGGGACAGGCGGCTGTCGACATCAACCGCGGAATCCCGGACTTTACGGCGGAGGAGCGGGAACTCGGCAGAGCGCGGGCCAAGGAGGGCTATGAGTCCTATGCGGCACTCGACGCCCTCGGGCGTTGCGGCAGTGCGTTTGCGGTTCTGACCAAAGAGACGATGCCGACAGAACCGCGGGGCAGCATCGGCATGGTGCGCCCGAGCGGTTGGCACACGGTGCGCTACGATGATTTGATTGACGGAAAATTCCTCTACAACCGCTGTCATCTGATTGCCTATATGCTCTCCGGAGAAAATGCGAATCCGAATAACCTGATTACGGGTACGCGCTATTTGAATGTGGAGGGCATGTTGCCCTATGAGAAGCAGGTCGGGGACTTTATCCAGAACGGCGGCGGTGCTGTTCTCTACCGGGCAACGCCTGTCTTTTCCGGAGATGAGCTGGTGGCGCGCGGCGTGGAACTGGAGGCAGAGTCCTTGGAAAAGGGAGGAATTCGCTTCCATGTGTTTCTCTACAATGTGCAGCCGGGTATTGTGATTGACTATGCGACCGGAGAAAGTAGACGGGAAGATTGAAGGACAGAGGAGGTTCTTATGAAAGTGACATACTTAGACCACAGCGGTTTCTTGCTGGAATTAAAAGACCGCTACTGTATTTTTGACTATTACAAGGGCGAACTGCCGCCGCTTGACCGGAAAAAGGAAGTGCTTGTCTTTTGCAGTCACGCCCACAGGGATCACTATAATCCGAAAATTTTTGATCTGCTCAATGAGAGGGGCCTGCGCTATCGGGCGGTGCTGGCGAATGATATCAATGATGAGAAGCGCTTATCAAAGATAGAGCGAAGCTTCGTTGCGCCGGATCAAAGCTATCAACTTGAGAGCGGGATTCGGGTTGAGACACTGCTGTCAAACGACAGCGGCGTCGCGTTTATCGTGAGCACCGGAGAGGGAAGCATTTACCACGCCGGTGACTTAAACGACTGGTATTGGGAGGGAGAGCCGGAGGAAGAGAACCGGGAACTCCGCGAAATTTATCACCGGGAGATCGGAAAAATCAAGGGCAGACATTTTGATCTTGCCTTTGTGCCGCTTGATCCGAGACTGGAAGCGCACTACGCGGACGGCTTGCTGTATTTCCTGGAAAATGTGGACTGTGATGCCGTTTTTCCGATACACTATTGGGGAGAGCCTGGAGTAATTCAGCGCTTTCTCACGGAATACCCGCAGTATAGCGCCCGCATCAAAAATACGGAGGCAGCGAAAGGAGAAGAGATATGAAGTTTCGGATGATTCACGAGAATTTGAATGTTGCGGATTTGGAGCGCTCCATCCGCTTCTATAACGAATCCCTCGACTTACACGAGGTGAGACGGAAGACGAGCGATGACTTTATCATCGTGTATTTAAAGAGCGAGGTCGGGGAATTTGAGTTGGAACTCACCTGGCTTAAGGACCATCCGCAGCCGTATGATCTCGGCGAGTGCGAATTTCACCTCGCATTTCGGGCGGACGATTTTGATGCGGCGTACAAAAAGCACAAGGAGATGGGCTGCATCTGCTTCGAAAACGAGGCGATGGGCATCTATTTTATCGAGGACCCGGACGGCTACTGGCTTGAGATTTTGCCGTAATGAGAGTTTGTTGTAACGCGAAAAGGACAGAAAAGCGAAATCACGCGTTTCTGTCCTTTTTGCTTTTCGAATTTGCAACTGTCAAATAGGGGCAAAGGCCGGACTCTCGGAGTAGCACTGCAAGTCAAAGCCGTGGCGGGGCCCGCAGTGGCTGAGAGAAACCGATGAAAGCGGATGTACGGGGCAGTTGCCGAAACCCCAGGTGAGGAAAGAAGGACTTCCGGCGGCACAGCTGTGTCCTACTGCGGGGAATCGGATTTGGCGGCGGCGCGAAAGAAGCGAACGTCCCGAACCTGTTCAAGCCGCAGTTCCCAGAAGGTTGCCTGAATGTCGTACCCTTTTCTCATCCATTCGTTGTCTAAGGGGCTTAGATCAAAGACGCGCTCCCAATTTTTCTCTTTCATGCGGCGCTTCTCGGAAGGGGAAAGCGTCTCGTATTGTGTCTCGAGGCAACGGTCTTCATGCTCGGTATCGGAGAGGAGGCCGTTGTTTAAGATGATACACCAGTAGTCAAAATCAGATAAGAGAACCTCTCGATCCGGAATTTCGATTTCGAGGCAGGCAAAACGTGCGCCGTTGCAGCCGAACGCCCAGCGCTCTCTGCGGAGATCCGGTTTACGGTGTTTGCCTCCCTGTTGATAGAAGGCCCAGACCGGGTAAGTGACCTCATTTGGCGGCGGGCCGATACGTTGTTTCATTTGCCGGACCAGCCAGTCGTACTGCTCGCGACACTCTTGCATCTGTGAGAGATTAAAATCACAGCGATAGACGCCGGTTTTCAGAAGCTCGTTGTAGACGGCTTCTTCCTGACAAGTCCAAAGAATCATTGCGGGCTCAGCTTTCCACGCGGTTCATATAGTAATCCCAGCCGAAGACGGCCTTTTCGCAGCGGACGCCGATCCGGTAGGAGGGGGTTACGAGCGTATCAAATTCCTCGGACTGCGGGAATTCGATGCCGAGTTCCAGGAGAACACTCCCGTCGGCTCTTGTTTCGCTGAGAATCTGGAAGAGGTACACATCGCGGAACTCGGGGAACAGTGCCTCGACTTCGGCCGGGGAGAGCACGGTGTCCGGGACGGATTCGAGGAGCTTTCCGTTGGCATCGCGGTAGAGGTAGCCTTCTTTGACACTGTTTGTCAGCTGTCCGCCGATGAGGCGCAACTGTACGGGACCCGCGTAGCTCTTGGTGAAGTTTGTATTCTGTGAATTTTCCGGGAGGACAATGAGTGCCTCGAGTGTGAGCTGTATGCCGGCGGGGTTCCGTTCGATTCCGGTAAGCACGCAGTCGGAAAAAGAGAAGTGGGAGAATTCGTTGACGGATTGAAATTTCATGCTTGTCCTTTCGTGGCGGTGCAGTGTGTTCGGTCGGGTCCGCAAAGCGGAACTTTATCCAGTATAGTGTGCATGCGCAGCGGCTGCAATCATGACATGGATTGCGGGGGCGAGGAGGGTAAAAGAAACCCGGCACAGTCTGCCAGGGCTGTGCCGGGTTGAAAAGAGAATTGCGGTGATGTCGGCTTAGAGCGCGGAATTGTCGGAAGTACTGTCACTTACGGGCGGTTCTTCGGTGCCGTTTTCCGCGGCGGGAACTTCCGGCTCTTCGGGAGCGGGGGGCGTACTTTCCGGCAGCGCCGCCCTACCTGTCGCAGCGCTTTCTGCCTGTGCTGCTTCGGCAGCCTTCGCTTCTTTGGCTTCCTTCAGCTTCTCGCTTTGTTTATTGATTTCTTCGGAAGCGGATTTCACAACCGTTGTGGTCGCCTGGGCGACGGTCTTGGAGAGATTTTTGCTCGCGTCCATGACCTCGGTCAGCGTGTCCTTCGAGAGCTTGCCGCCGGAGAGTGCCATTGCGCCGAAAACGGCGGTCGCAATACCGGCGAGGAGGTCGAACAAGAAGCCGATGCCGATGTGAACGCTGACACCGTAGCTTTTCAGTGCGGCACCCTGCGAACCGAACACGCGGCTCAGGTTGAGGAGGTTGATTAACATAATCAGGGTCTGCAGTGCGCCGATGACGGCAACGCCGGTCGCAAAGTTTCTCGGCAGCGCTGTTTTATTGTCCTGCAGGCAGGCGAGGACAATCGCGATAACGCCGAGTACTGCGATGAAGGTCCCGTCGCCCTGGGTGCCGCGAATGCTCATGGCGCCGAAGAATCCGGCAGAGACACTCGCCCAGGGGAGGAAGGCTCCGAGAATTGCAACAGCCGAGGAAATGATGATAAGCAAGCGATTTCGATTCATGACATATCTCCTTTCTATGCCATATAACTATAGCATACTTTCATAAAACGTGACATATTGAACATGATAGATCTGTCTAAGACCTTGATTGTGTAAAACACACAAAACGGATTCACAAAGCACTTTCTTTTTGGTACGATGATACAGAAGTCAACAGTTGCTCTCGAAAGGAGAACCCAATGGAACAGAAGCTGCCCAAGAGAAGTGAAGTTGCGGTGGAACAAACCTGGAAGCTGGAGGATGTCTACCCGGATGTACAGGCTTTTGAAGAAGATCTGAAGCGCGGCCTCGCCCTTGCGGACGAAATTGCAGGCTATGAGGGAAAACTCGGCGACGGTGCAGAGGTGCTCTTAAAGGTCTATGAGCTCTACCAGGAGTGCAAGAAGACAGACTACCGCTTCTTCGGCTATGCGATGATGCGGAGCGATGTGGACACCGGAAATGCGGACAACCTCGCGCTTTTACAGAAAGCACAGAGTGCGGATGTAAAGATTCTCGAGAAGACCGCTTTCATCGAGCCGGAAGTGCTGGCGCTCGGCGAGGAGAAGATGAACACCTACTACGAGAGCTGCCCGGCGCTCCGCGCATTTAAGATTACGATTGACGATGCGATTCGCCTTGCGCCGCACACCTTGAATAAGAGCGAGGAGAAGCTGCTCGCGGCGGCAAACATCATGGCCCTCGCCCCCTATCAGAGTTTCTCGATGCTCCAGAATGCGGACATGAAGTTCCCGACGGTGAAGGACGGCGATGAGGAAGTGCAGATCACGAACGGCAGATTTACACTGCTCGAGGCATCTCCGAACCGTGAGCTCCGCAAGGAAGTGTTTGAGCAGTACTACGGAACCTATAAGAGCTTCCGCAACACCATTGCGTCTCTCTACGATGCGCAGATGAAGCAGCTTTTCTTCTTTGCGAAGGCGAGAGGTTATAAGAGCTCCTTTGAGGCGGCGGTCGGCAGAGACAATGTGTCTCCGCAGGTCTGTGAGCGTCTGCTCTCAAGCGTCCACAAGAACATCGGGCCCTTCCACCGCTATATGGCACTCAGAAAGAAGATGCTCGGCGTGGATGAGCTCCACATGTACGATATCTATGCGAACATGTTAAAGGACTACGAGCGCAGCGTGACTTACGAGGAGGCAAAGGGGATGCTGCTCGAGGGTCTTGCACCGCTCGGCGAGCACTACCTCGAGCTGCTTCGCGAGGCGTTTGAGAACCGCTGGATCGATGCAGTCGAGAACGAGGGCAAGCGTGTCGGCGCATACTGCAACTCGGTCTATGCGACCCATCCCTTTGTTCTGATGAACTTTAACAATACCTTTGAAGATGCCTTTGTGCTCGCGCATGAGCTGGGTCATGCAATGCACTTCTGGCACTCCGACCACAGTCACGACTTCTTTGACGCGCAGTACAAGATGTTCGTCGCGGAGGTCGCTTCGATTACCAACGAGGTCCTGTTGAACCACTACCTGATCGGTAAGGCGGAATCCCGCGAGGAGAAGGCGTATCTCATCAACCACCTGCTTGACAGCTTCAAGGGAACGCTGTTCCGCCAGGCCATGCTCGAGGAGTTCGAAATCGAGAGCAATCGGATGTCGGAGACGGGTGTGCCAATCACGGCGGATACGCTTTCCGAGCTCTATCTCCGCCTGAACAAGGAGTACTACGGTCCGGCTATGATATCCGACCCGCTGATCGGCGAGGAGTGGAGCCGTGTGCCGCACATGTACATGAACTTCTACTGCTACCAGTACGCGACGAGTTTTGCGGCTTCGGTTGCGGTCGCAAAGCGCATCCTGACCGAGGGAGAGCCCGCACTCAAGGATTACATCCGCTTCCTCTCCGCAGGTTGCACGGACGATCCGGTCAGCATCCTGAAGATTGCAGGAGTGGATCTTTCGACCGAGAAGCCGGTTGAGGACGCGATGAAGTACTTTGATGAACTGCTGACACAGCTCGAGGAGCTGGCAGAGTAAATCACGAGAGGCGCCCCGCGCGGGCGCCTCTTTTTGTGCCGTGCTTCAGGCTGCTTAGGAGAGCAGCGGGGGCAAAGAGCAGAAGAGGGAGGAAAACAATGGCAGTTACATTTTTTGCGGCACTTGCGCGCATGAAGTACATAGACCGCTGGGCTCTGATGCGGGCGAGCCGGCGCGAGAACCTGAGCGAGCATGCGGCCGAGGTCGCGATTCTCGCCCATGCGCTCTGTGAGATCGGAAATTTGCGCCACGGCAGACAGCTGAACGCCGAGCGCGCGGCTGTGATCGGTTTATTCCACGACGCGAGCGAGATTATTACCGGCGATATGCCGACGCCGGTCAAGTACGGCAGCGCAGCGCTCCGCGAAGCGTATCACGCGGCGGAGGAGAGGGCGACGGAGAGTTTACTTGCGCGTCTGCCGAAGGATCTTGCGGCAGTCTATGCGCCCTTGCTCGGGATTGTCACTGCGGCGGAAGAGGGCGGCGCGGAAGAACTCTATCTTTGGCGGCTCGTCAAGGCAGCGGATAAGCTCTCGGCGTATATCAAATGCCTTGAGGAAGAGAGCGCGGGAAATACGGAATTTCGGACGGCAAAGAAGACCATAGAGGCAGAGCTTGAAAAGCTCGCAGGGGAATTGCCGGAGCTTCGGGATTTTATGGAGAATTGTCTGCCGCCCTACGGCAATACGCTGGATGAGCTCTCCGTACAGGGTGACTGGGATGAAAAAAGCATACGGAGACAGCGCCGGATGCGGAGGCCTAACGCGAACAAAAATTAGCGTCTCTAAAGTTAAAAAAATTTTGACTTTTCCGGAAAAGATGGTATTCTGGAATCAACAGATGAACAAATGCTCATATGTTCAAATATGATAGATACTTGCAAATTCAGAGGAGGAGATATGCCGGAGAAAATCAGACAGCAGGTGCCGAGCGAAGATCAGCTCTACGATCTCGCCGAGCTCTTTAAGGTTTTCGGAGACTCGACGCGAATCCGGATTTTATACCGCCTGTTTTCGGGAGAGTACGGCGTGAATGAACTGGCGGAGAGTCTGAACCTCACGCAGTCGGCCGTTTCTCATCAGCTGAAACTGTTAAAACAGGCGAGGCTGGTGCAGGCGCGCCGCGAGGGCAAGTCGATGATATATGAGCTCGCCGATGACCATGTGAGCACGATGATCGGGCAGGGATTGGAACACATTGCAGAATAAGGAGAGGAAAGATGAAAAAGAAGTTCGCTTGTGAGATTGATTGTGCAAATTGCGCGCAGAAGGTAGAAGATGCAATCCGGAAGGTGGACGGCGTCGTGGATGTGAAGGTGAATTTCCTGATGCAGAAGTTCACACTCGAGGCGGAGGACGCGTCGTTTGAGCAGATTCTGGATGCCGCAATCCGAGCCGGACAGCGTGTTGAGGCGGACTTTACGGTGGTGCGTTGATAGGAGGAAGGGGTATGAATCGCAAACAACAGGCGCTGCTCCGGCGCATTCTGATTGCGGTGGCCTGCTATGTGGCATTGTTGCTTTTTGAGAAGAGCGGCACCGCCGAACGGCTTCACACACCGGCGTGGTGCAGCGCCGCTCTTTTTCTTGTGCCTTACCTTCTGGTTGGGCGGGATGTCATTGCCAAGGCACTCAAAAACATTCGGAATGGCCAGGTCTTTGACGAAGACTTTCTCATGCTGATTGCGACGGTCGCTGCCTTTGGTATCCGGGAGTATTCGGAGGCCTGCGCGGTCATGATTTTTTATCAGGTCGGTGAGCTCTTTGAATCGCTCGCGGTCGGAAAATCCAGAGCTTCAATCACGGCGATGATGAGCATTGCGCCGGAATCGGCCAATGTGGAGCGGGACGGAAAAATCGAGGAAGTAGATCCGGACGAGGTAGAGGTCGGCGAGATTATTCTGATTCGCCCGGGCGAAAAGGTGCCACTCGACGGCATTGTCCTCGAGGGAAGTTCTTTTCTCGACACGGCAGCGCTGACCGGTGAGCCGGTGCCGCGCGAAGTGCGCCCCGGCGATGCGGTAATCAGCGGCTGTGTGAACGGGGAGACCGCGCTCCGCGTGAAGACAAGCAAGGCTTATGAGGACTCGACGGTTGCGCGCATTCTGCAGCTGGTCGAGAGCGCGAGCGAGAAGAAAACCCGGATGGAGAACTTCATCACCCGTTTTGCGCGCTGGTATACGCCGATTGTGACGGTCACGGCACTCCTGCTGGCACTGATCCCGCCGCTTTTCTTTGGGGCACCGGCGGCGCCCTGGATTAAGCGCGCCTGTATCTTCCTGATTGTCTCCTGCCCCTGCGCACTGGTCATCTCGGTGCCCCTCGGCTTCTTCGGCGGCATCGGCGCGGCGTCAAAGCGCGGTGTTCTCGTCAAAGGATCCAACTTTCTCGAGACCGCTGCGGAGTTAAAGACGCTGGTGTTTGATAAGACCGGTACGCTGACCCGGGGAGAGTTTCGCGTGGTTGGGATTCACCCCGCGGAGGGGGGCAGCGAGGAGGAACTTCTCTCGATGGCGGCGCATGGAGAGAGCCTCTCTTCGCACCCGATTGCCCAATCCATTTTACAGGCCTACGGCGGTGAAATTGACCGCGCGCGTCTCGGCGAGATGCATGAGGCGGCCGGACACGGGCTCGAGGGCATGCTGGACGGCAGAGAGTTGCTTCTCGGCAACGAAAAGCTGCTGAAAAGCAAAGCCATTGATTTCCCCGCGGTCAAGGAGCACGGAACCGTGGTATACGCCGCACACGGCGGCAGTTATGTGGGACATATCATCATTGCGGATGTCGTGAAGCCGGGCGCGGCTACGGCACTCCGGCAGCTCCGCGAAGTCGGCATCGAGAAGCTGGTCATGCTGACCGGCGACCGGAAGGATGCCGCAGAGGCGATTGCCGCGGAGGTCGGTGTCGACACGGTCTATCACGACCTGTTGCCCGCGGATAAGGTTGAGAAGGTCGAGGCTCTGCTTGCAGCCGAGAAGAAGAATGAAAAGGTCGGCTTTGTCGGCGACGGCATCAACGACGCGCCGGTCTTGATGCGCGCGGATGTGGGCATTGCGATGGGTTCGCTCGGCAGTGACGCGGCCATCGAGGCTGCGGATCTCGTCATCATGGACGACGAACTCTCGAAGATTGCGGACATCATCCGCATTTCGAGAAAGACGGTGCGCATTGTGCGGCAGAATGTCGCCTTTGCGTTGATCGTCAAGGCGGCAGTCCTGATTCTCGGCATCTTCGGTCTCGCGAATATGTGGGAGGCAGTCTTCGGTGATGTCGGTGTGACGGTGATTGCCGTGCTGAACGCGATGCGCGCGCTCACACCGCCGTCCGCTCGGCGCTGAGGCAACGCTCAATTTCTTCGAGAAAATGAAGCATCAGATCATTCGGAACGGTTCCCTTTTTTAGGATGTAACCGATCCGCATGGTCTGATTTTTATTGTGCCTGTCCTCGCGAAACGGAATCGCGACATAGTCGGAGCCGTTTAAATCGCGGCTTATGATGCCCGAGCAGAGGGTGTAGCCCTGAATAGAGCGCATGAGATTTAAGTTGGTCGCGCGGTCGGAGGTCTTAATGACGCGCGGATAGTCGCGGTCGCTCAAAATTTCCTCGGCGAGGAAGGCAGAGCTGTCTTCGCCCTGGTCAAACTGAATGCAGGGGTAGGGTTGCAGTTCTTCGAAGCTGATTGCGTCGAGGGAGGCCAGCGGATGGGC
>ERZ773014.1082-NODE-1082-length-17821-cov-4.405268_pt1 | contig 17821 bp, 25 predicted proteins | sample MGYA00580841_ERZ773014 | MGnify/ENA primary metagenome ERZ773014 (study PRJEB29015, sample SAMEA2737989) | human oral metagenome | biome: human oral; feature: human-associated habitat; material: dental | place: China | collected 2067 ...
TATATCTTTTAACCCTATATACTGGCATAAAATAAATCGCTCACCTTCTCGGTCAATTTCCCAAGAATCTGTGTCCTTGTTGTAAAATTCTATAAAGATATCGCTGATTGAGTAATTCGTCAGTTCCTTAAGCTTTTTATCCCACGCTCTGAAATATATATCTCTCATTTGTTATTCTCCCTTGTATGGATTCAGAAGTGGCATCCACGCAGTCACTTCATCAACTTTTCTTTCTGTAAAAGATAAGTATAGCCGCTCACTTTCACCAAATGAGTCTATCCACACTTCCTTTCCATTTGTAACCAAAACTTCTTCTCCTAATTCAGGAAGATTCTCTACAACAAAGAAGCGACCACGTCTTCCGCAGCACAGTCTTTCTTCCTCTGTTGGTTCTCTGATTATTAGTTCGTTCCACCCTGGGATTTTTTCGCGCGCTTTCACATCTTCACCTCTTGCCTCTACATTTCAATGCAAAATGTTCTGCCACTTCTTATAGGCGTCAAGATAGCACTCGTTCTTATTTCCGTTGTATGTAATTTCGTAATACATGCCGTCTGGCACGTTGGTGCTGAGTAATGCTTTCGAATTCTGTAATGCTTTGCAGAACCATACGACAAATACATCTTCTGTTGTGATTTTGCCGTTCTTATCAGTTGATTGCACTCTATCGTTGTAGTAGTTTCTTACGAGCTCTTTGCATTTCTTTATAAATTTTCTTTCGTCCATAATTATTTCCTTTCTCAATTACCATATCTGTTCTATTTTTTTCTGCTTTAGCATCTTTAATTCAAAATCATTGAATTTTTTATATTTATTAAAAATACAAGTTGTGATAAATCCATCATCATCGGTTACAACTTCTGCGCCCGATTCACATTTTGGGCAAGCGTATATGGTCATTGGATATCCGCATGAATGATAATCATTTACGGATACCATTTTTGTGTTACAACATAAGCACTTCATTTCTAACCTCTTCATTAATAATTCATATATAGTGTTTCAATTCTCCGTCTTGAGCACTCTGCAGTTGTCGATTTATGTTCTTTTCTCCAACCCATCAACTCTGTGTTATACAGTTCGTTTTCATACGCGGAAATCATGATTTTACAGTCGCTTTCTTTGACAATTTGCAGCAGTTTCACATGCTGTTCATCTGTCATTTCGTGGTTGTATAGGTACTTCTTCCTTGTATCCTGCAGGTACGGTGGGTCGATGTAGATAAAAGTGTTTTCGCCTTTTAAGTCGCTAATAAGTTCAAGTGCGTCTTTGTGCTCAATCTGTGCGTTTTTTATTCTTTCGGCCGCAAGCTGTATCGTTTCCGGGAGCCTCGCCCACGCTTTTGCAGGATTAGGGCTCGCTGCCCCTATACCTCGTCTGTAACCGTTCTTGTACTTATTCCCACAGCCGAAGCCTTGCCAACACTTCACCGCAAATCTGCGTGCACGCTCTAGGTCTGATACAGATTCGTCCATATATGCGGTCGAGTATTCCGTGCGAGAATATGGTGTTGCATCTATTAATTTACAGAGCTTTTCAGGATATTCACGAACCGCTTTGAAAAAGTTATAGATATCATCGTCAATGTCGTTCAAAATTTCGTTGTACGCACGCTCCTTGTTCAGAAACACCGCGCCACTTCCTAGAAATGGTTCACAGTACACCTTGTGAGGTGGTATATGGCTGACTATCCACGGAGCTAAACGGTTCTTTGCTCCTGGATACTTGAGTAATGTGTTCATCTTGTTACTCCCTCCTAAAATGGAACATCTTCCTCTATTTCCTTAAATCCGTCTGGTGTCGGCTCGTTGCTACCGCTATCAGATTTCTTTCCGCAGAAATCGAAGTCCCTTACAATCAAGTTCCAAGTTGTGCGGTCATTACCGTCTTTATCCTTATACTTGTTCTGCTCCATTTTTCCTTGGCATACGATTTCAGAGCCTTTAGAGAAGTACTTATCGATTACCTCGGCTCTTTTTCCGAAGATTGAACAGTTGAAAAAGTCCGCATCGTCTCCATAATCTCGATTTACGGCTACAGAGAATCGGCAAACTGCTCTGTTATCTCCGTTACTGTTCTTGAACGACGAGAGCTCTGGGTCTCTCGTCAATCTTCCTTTTATCGCAATTACATTCATTTAGTTGTCCTCCTCATATATTTCGTACTCCATAGGTGCTGTTAACACTTTTGTCTCTTTGCAATAATCACAACTCTCGCATCTGTCTGGCTCAATATCACCGAACTTAATTAATGCGTATCGGTCTATTTTCGCGTCGACTCCATGAGCTTTAAGTGCTGCATCTAACATGTGTTGCGGTATGTGAATTACTGCGATATCTGGTGTAGGTTCTTTTGTCGCCGCTACGATATAGAACGGTAGCGGTTCGGTTCGCCCTGTCGCAATCTGCTCGACTCTCTGATAGATTGCTCCCTGTAAGTCATATCCCCAGTACTGTATCCAAGGCACTCTCATTCTGAGGCGAGGGTCATATATAGGCTCGAAGTCCTTAACGATTTTGAGGTCAACAATTCGCTCGTCTGGAACGTATGCATCTATCTTGATTTTCCAATCGTAACCGAATAGATTCGCCGACATAATGACTTGCTTGTCACCCTGTAGGTACTTCATCATGAGCGGGTCGGTTTCGATTCGATTGATAATCTCCTCGGCCCTTAAATAGTCAGACTTAAGTGTTCCGTCTCTTTTTAGTAGCTCTGGATGTGCTTCTTTAAAGGTTTCAAGTGTTCCCTCAAAATATGCGTCTACATACGAGCCGACGAGTAGCGCAGTAGTCTGCGCTCGCTCCGTCTCTCCTTGTAGCTCAGCTAGTGCGTTAGTTTCGCACTTCTCAAAGCTCTTAAACTGTGATACTGAGAAGTATTCCGATTGTGCCTCTGTGCTGAAGTAATTCGAGTTATTCAGTTTCATTGCCGCCCTCCTCGTTGTCTCCGTTATATAAGTGTAGATATGCCCAATGCTTTACGTCTTGAGCTAGCCATCTCTTTGCCTCTGCGCTATACATTGCGATTCGGATGTTGCGTGTTCCTTCTCGTTCGGTCTGAACTAGGTAATACCCTGTAATGCTAGGGTTATGCTCTGATACGTGCCTCCATGTAGAGGCTGCGAACATCGAGCCGAATGCCTCGGGGTGAGCTTTAGCGATTTCCATCGCCTCGGACATGCCTTGCTCGTATCCCTCCATAAATTCCTGTGTTTCTAGTGCCATGCCCTACACCTCCTCGGTCTGTTCTTCCTGTGTTGGCTCTGATTCCGATTTCTTCTCAGCTCTTGCCATTGCACAATCCATACAGAGGTATTCGCCATACTTGACCTTGGCTCTTTCCGCAATCGCTTTCGCAGTATACTTGCCCGAGCCGACAATCTCCGCACCGCACTCGTTGCAGTAGAGTTCCTTGCTCTTAGGTGCATAGTCTCTGATGCGGAGTGCGTCGGTGGTCGTTCCGAACGCGTTAACCTTTTCGGTGTAGATTGCGATTCTGATTCCGCTCCACTTCTCGACTCTAGTCGTTCCAGCAACCTTACTAATTCGCTGTGAGTTGGTTGAGTTGAGAATCATTGGCTTTAAGCCTCTATCGGTGAAGTGGATAGTCAGCTTCAGCTCTTTGCCCTTAGCATTCTCGACTTGCTCCTGCTCTACGTGATCAATCGTCGCAATTAGGTCGTCACCGTCTGGGATGTCCCACGAACCGAGGTAGTTTTTATTCATAAATTTTCTAAAATCGCCTTGTAGTTTTGCCATTTTGCTTGTCCTCCTGTATAATGTGTTTGAGTTTTTTGGGGAGCGCGTGACTTCGGTCTGCGCTCTTTTTTAGTCCATAAATGCTAGGTCGTTTTCTGGAACAGATACGTGCTTGATTGTGAGATACTCGTCAACGACCTTTTCTAGCTCTTCGTCTGTTGGTATTCTTGGGTCAATCCAGTCGCACTCCGCTCTAGGACGAGTTTTGTCTTCGCCTAGAATGTCTTTGAAGAAGTGATATAGTCTTCCGTGCTTCATGTGTTGAGGTTTTAGTCCTAAATTATTCATCTCCTTGTGCCCCCCCTCTCTATATCTTCCTTGTACACCTGATATATGAATGTTTTAATTATCATTAATTGCCCTCCTTGTTGAGCTCTACCAACTCCTGTATAAGTTCGGCTCGGTAATTGGAGATTGTCTCGTCAAATTTCTTGTGTAGTCCTTTAGGTACTTTTAGCGTTCGACTTTTTTTAATAAAACCTACAGACCCATACATGGAATATTCCATATTCAACCACCACCTAGATTGCTGTATATTGCCTTCATCCAGGAAGCTGTCGATAATTGATAGCTCGCTTACAATCTCTTTTGTTCTGCGTTCAACCTCTGATTTATTCATCTGTCGCCTCTCCCTCCTCCTTGAGCTTTGCTATTTCTTCCAACAAAAACTTTCGATAATCCCGGAAAGCGTCGGCTCTGTGACCTTGTGCCCAGAGATTATCGAGTTCTGATAGCTCTTTCAGTAGCTCTTTTAACCGATTTACTCTGTCCACGACCAACCTCCTTACCTACATCCTGCTGCGTACAAAAACAGCCACAGTGTCGGAATAAGTGCCGCAAAGCTGATACACCCGATTAGCTCCTGTATAGGCGTGTTACCGTTCTCCTTGCACGCCTGGCGCATGACTTCTTTAACCGACTTAAACATTTTCATACCTCCTAGCAGACTCTCTTCTGCATAATTCTCTTTGCCACATCTGCAGCTAGATATTGTTTTGCTCCGCCTCTAGTGAGGTGATCGCAGTCTCTCATAAGCTCGTTAACGTATTCCCTCGATTTGCCGAGATACCGAGCTATCTGGGAGACGTTCGGCCAATTGCCGACTTCGTTCTTAATGTCTCTTGTAAGTGATTGAGTATCCATGCTGTACCTCCTTGATATAGTGTTGTGATATACTCACCTCGAAAGGAGGTGAGCAAGTATGCGAATGGTTCCCGGAGAATTCTTATCGCTACGAGCGCTTATAGGTACGCCGATAACGCTCTCATCCACCCTTATATGCTCTGATGTAATTACTACGGTCATATGAGGGTGGTAATTTTTAAGCTCTTTTGCTACCTGCTTTGATAGCTCTAATAGTTTTGTAAAATCCTGTCCTTGCATGTGTCCTCCTTTCTGTTTTGCTGTATAATCTCCTGTATAGGAGGTAATAAAATGTTTAAAGAAATAACCGCTAATAATGTTGTCGATGGTGAACGTGCATTCACCACGATGTGTGAGATGCCATCTATTTGTCCTCGGTGTCATACCGCTGTTGACGCTAAGATTATCGACTCATGGTGCGTAAATGATGGCTACAGCTCCCTTGTAAAGTTATTTGTTACATATTTCTGCCCAGCCTGTGAGTGTATATTCTGGGGACAGTATCTATCTGTAGACGGGCAAGTCCCAACCGAACAATCTTTTATTCCTCAGAACCCGAAACCACAAGAATTTTCAGACAACATCTCCTCTCTGTCTCCACAGTTTGTGAAAATATTCAACCAAGCTTACCAAGCAGAGTCGTTAAAGTTGTTAGAGATATGCGGGATAGGATATCGGCGATCACTCGAATTTCTGGTAAAGGACTACGTAATCCATAAAGACCCCTCTAAGAGCGAAGAAGTAAAATCTCTTCCGTTATCAAAAGTTATTTCGGAACACATGGATTCCCGTTTAGGTTCTTTAGCCAAAGCTGCTGTTTGGCTCGGGAACGATGAAACTCATTACTCTAGAAAACACCCAGACTATGATTTGCAATCGCTTAAAATATTCTTGAAAACTGTTGTAGCTTCTATCGACGATGAATTAATCTTTGAGGATGCTCAGAGTCTTCTAAATTCGCAGAGTCAATAGCGAATAACAAAGTCCCATCAAGACCCCAGTATTGAGTCCTTTCTCGTACGGGGTCTTCCTTTGTTCCCGCTCCGACCGCACTAACTTCCTTAATCACTCTTACTAACTTTACTGACATCGCGCCTTGTTTCATTGCATTTCTCCTTTCTGTTGCGTTGTGAATTAAATTCACGTTAATCTTTAAAAAAAATTGCGTCCCTCTCTTCGCGCGTTAATCTGAGAGCTCTAGACAGAGCGAGTATCTCGGACGCGTAGAAATTTCCCGATTCAATCTTGTTATAAAGAGTTTCTCTAACCATACCGCTTTTCTTTGCAATAGCTGTAACAGACATGCCTGAGTCTTTTATCGAATCTTTTAAAAGTTGCTTATTCAATTCGCTGAGCCTCCTTTCGCAATAAGTTGAATTATATTCACACCTGCATTATACACCTTCGTGAATTTGTGTCAACAGTTTTTAACAAATTTGTTGAATTTATTTCACAAAGATGGTATTATGTCGATACACAGATAGGAGATAAAACATGCTAGAGTTATATAGAAACATAAAAAGGTTAAGAATACTCCGAAATATGTCACAAGCAGAACTAGCTAGACTTACGGGATACACTGATCGTTCATCTATTGCAAAAATTGAGAACGGGTCAGTAGATCTTAGCTTAAGTAAAATAGAAGTTTTCGCGGATGCACTCGGTGTGGAACCGGGGGAGTTGATGGGAGATGAGTGGGAATCATCTATTTTATATAAACCCAAGCTTAATCGTGAAATGGCAACACACAGATTAGAAAATGTTATCAACGATATCCATACTGTTTGCGAAAGTCGTGTTGAGTACAATGCACACCCTCTTAACCACATACCTATATATGGAACAATCCCGGCGGGAATACCTATAACAGCTATACAGGACATTGAGGGATATGAAGAAATCGACCCGTCTATGCTGCGTGGCGGTAAGCGGTATTTCGGACTTAAGGTAAAGGGTAATAGTATGTACCCTATGTTCATGGAAGGCGATACCATTATTGTTAGACAACAGCCAGACTGTGAGAGCGGACAAGTTTGTGCGGTAAGGGTAAATGGTGACGATGCGACTCTAAAGAAGGTTATCAAACAAGGCGGTACAACTATCCTACAGCCCCTCAACCCAGAGTACGAGCCGATGTTCTTCGTCGGTTCAGCTGGCGAACCTAGTCTCGAGATAATGGGAGTTGTTGTCGAGATTCGCAGAAAACTATAATCTATAAAGGGTAAAAAGGACAAGCTAACAGAATCGAGGTAAGTTATGAAGAAACTAATCACAATCGCACTAGCTCTCACACTTATGTTATCTGTCGCAATAGGATTGACAGGGTGTGGCGGAAAGAAAGCCGAAGCTAAAAAGAAGCCGTACAACCTTAGTGGCGAGTGGAAGCAAGTCAACGGAGACGAAGACGGATGGCAACAGGCAACCGTTACAGATGATACTATTGAGATCTATTGGATGAGCGATGACACAAAAGCTCTATATTGGTCTGGAACGTATGAAAAGCCGACCAAATATACAAAGGTTTATAAATGGACGTCGACAGCCAACAAGGAAAAGCATGAGAGTGCTTTATTGGCATCTCAGGACGATACAAAAGAGTTCTCCTATGACGGCAAATATATTACCTATAAAGCATCTGCAATGGGTGTGGAGAAAAAGATGAAACTTGAAAAAGTAAAGAAGTAAATAAAAAATCGCCCCTGCGCCAATAGGAGCGATTCGGAGCTACTGGTATAGAGTCCAGTAACACAACACAATATCAATTAGAAGTATATCAGTGGCGCCACTTAATTACAACAAGTATATCAAAGTGGTGCTTTTTGTGCCCAAAATAAGGAGTATTTCGATGAAAAAGAGGATTAGAAAGACATTTACCCATAATGGCAAGCGATATTTTGCCGAAGGGCGCACACTTGAAGAGGCGATTGCAAACCGTGAACGAATGAAGTGGGAACTAGAACACGGTGTACATGTTGGTCGTTTTATTACCGTTAACGATCTGGCCGAGCTCTGGTACGACCGACTAGATGCAAAGACGAGCATAACACAGAAGACTATTGACGGTCGCAAGTCTGTAACTAACAATTACATACTACCCCTTATAGGCGGAATGAGAGTAGCTAATGTAAAAGAGCTGCATATCACAATGGTGCTCGAAAATGCAGCTAAAGGACACACAAAAGGACATGTTAAGAATGTACTTGCAGCGCTGAGGCAACTATTCCGTCTCGCTCTCGCAAACGATCTGTGCAGTAAAGACCCTTGCGAGTATGTATCTTGCCCGGACGCTACACCGCAGAAGATAAGACGGGAGGCAACTATTATAGAGCGCAATAACTATGTAGGACATATGCTTTGGCTAGATCTAGTTATACTGTGCGGTCTTCGACCAGGAGAAACCGCTAGAGTCCGTTATAAGGATATTGGCGAAGGGTACCTATATGTTGACGGAACGAAGAACAAAAACGCAAAGCGATATGTGCCTCTCCCAGAATCGCTCCGTGACCGTCTTCTAATCGGCAATAAAGGTTTTGGTAACGAATACATCTGCAAGCTGTCTGCTAATCAACGTACTAGGTCTTTTAAGAAGTTGCAGGATACCCTTAAACTGCCAAAATCCGACTTAGAGCCATATTGCTTTAGACACAGCTATGTAACTGACCTTGCGCATATCCCAGGCATGACAATCGCAAATATTAAGCGAATTGCGGGGCACTCCCTTGAGGGAATGACAGACCGATACACGCATAGCCGATACGAGGAGGCAGTAAAGGTACTCCTTATGTTGGAGAAGTACTGGAGTGACATTGCATTTATTTACGAACATAACGAAAAAACCGCAATATACATCGATTATGCATAAATTTACACTCCTTAAATGTGACACATGTCACACATGGCACGACAAAACAGGTCAATTTATGACACATGTAATATAGACAAAAAAGAAAAGAGCCTTGCAACTGCTGTAGTTACAAGGCTTTTAGCTTTTCTCTATTTTTCTTGGTACCGCATCCGGGAATCGAACCCGAGATTCAGCCGTGAGAGGGCTGCGTCTTAACCTCTTGACCAATGCGGCATATATTCGTGTCACGAGTGCGACATGAATTAGTATACATAATATCTCAGAACTTGTCTAGTACTTTTTTCGTTTAACTAGGATTTTTTAGTTTCACTATTTTCCAGACTTCACTAACAAATCCTCGGCAGCAGCTCTCCGCTTGGTGGTGGCAGCAGCGTTTCAGTGCCTATTTCCGTGGTCATCACAACGTGACCAGGCATCTCATTAGTCACCTCGCCTATTACCACCGCACCCTCTGTATGCTCGGAGCTGTGCAGTGCCGTGAGTACAGCGTCAGCGGATTTTGCAGGGACGAACATAACCAGTCTACCCTCGCACGCGAGATAAAGTGGCTCTAGGCCGAGCATGCCCGTGACACCAGCGACTTCAGGATTTACAGGAATTGACTCGGTATCTAGCTTTATTCCGACATCACTCTGATCTGCAATCTCATAGAGCACAGTTCCAACTCCACCGCGCGTCGCATCCCTTATAACATGGATGTCTGGGACGGCCTCAAGTGCAGCATTTACAGCATTCCAGAGAGGCGCACAATCACTAGTCACATTTGCCTCCATGCCGAATCTGTCCCTCTCGAGTAGAATCGTACAGCCGTGACGGCCAACGTCTCCAGTCACGATGATCTTGTCGCCAGGTTCAGCATTTGCACCAGCTGGATTAACGCCTTCCAGTATCTCGCCTACGCCAGTAGTCGTGATAAACACGCCATCCACTTGCCCTTTGCCAGCAACCTTGGTATCGCCTGATACGATTGAAACGCCAACCTCGTTAGCCGTCTCAGCCATCGCCTTAGCGATGCGGTCTAGCTTCTCAACTGGGAAGCCTTCCTCTATTACAAATGCACAAGAGATATAGAGTGGCTTTGCGCCCATACACGCGAGGTCATTTACCGTACCGCATATCGAGAGCTTTCCGATGTTACCACCAGGGAATTCTGCAGGAGATACGATAAATCCGTCCGTGGACATAGCCATCCTTCCAGCTAGCGGTGGCAGCACTGCCGCATCGTCCGCTGTTAGGTATTTGTTGTCGAAATATTTCTTGAAAATCCCACCGATCAGGTCATTCGTCTGCTTTCCGCCTGCACCGTGCGCGAGGGTTATTGTTTGTTCCATATGTCGCCTCCGTATTTATAAAACGCCGAACACGCGCCTTCGCTAGAAACCATACACGCTCCTATCGGATGCTCTGGCGTACAGCCCTTACCGAATACCTTGCAGTCGTAAGGCTTGCATTTGCCGAGTAGCACCTCTCCGCATCTACATGCTGGATTTGGTCTACCTTCTATCTTTGGAAGATTGAACTTATATCTAGCATCGTAATCGCGATACTCTGGCCTAAGCTCAACACCTGATTTCTCTATAACGCCGAGCCCTCTCCACTCTGAATCGCAAGGCTCCATCACTGTCTCGACAAGCTTTCTAGCCGCCGGACTCCCTTCTTCAGTTACTACTGCTGGGTAGCAATTTACTGCAAATGGCTTTTTCTCCTCCGACTTCTTGATAATCACCGCAAGCGCCATAAGCACTTCGGATCCCGAGAAACCAGCAACTACTCCAGATATTCCGTGTTCATCACGGAGTTTATAGTATTCCTCCATGCCAGTCATCGTGCTCACATGACCAGGATATAGGAATGCATCCGCACTGCCCTTGAGCGCAAGATAAGCATTATACATCGTCTTGTTAGCTGTCAGTATTGAGAAATTTTCGATGCTCTGTGCCTTCGCTTCACGAACCGCCATCACGCTTCCTGGTGTTGTCGTTTCAAATCCGACAGCTAGAAATACGACCTGCTCATCTGGATGCACCTTGGCATACTCTAGCGAGTCGAGCGGCGAGTATACAACACTTACCTTCGCCCCCTTGCTGCGAGCTCCTGCAAGGCTCATCTCCGTTCCGGGAACTCTAATCAGATCTCCGAAAGTCGTTATGGTCGCTTTCTTATCCAGCGCCAGCATTACCGCCTCATCGATATACGAAACTGGCGTGACACAGACTGGACATCCTGGTCCTGAAATCAGCTCGATATTATCCGGTAGAAGTCTCCTGATTCCAAGTCTAAAAATCTCATGCGTATGAGTTCCACAGACTTCCATGATTCTAAGCTTCGGGCCGTCGTAAGCGGTGACAATGTCGCGAGCTTTTTTTGCACTCTCGTTAATTGTCATTCAGCCCCTCCATTACCTTATCTGCTTCTGCCGCCTCATCTGCTGCAACTCTTGCAATAGCAAGACCTGCGTGCACCATCACATAATCTCCAGGAGCGAGGTCTGAAATCAGCTCCGCAGAAACCTTTCTCTTAACGCCGCCAGCATCGATGACAGCCATATTATTCTCTATATTAGCAACCTTTGCTCTCAATCCCACGCACATATGTGCACCTCCGTCATTTTCTAATCTCTATATATTCTATACCCATGTTCAGTCATGTGACTGTACTATTTATTGTTCTTCTTATTGTTCTTTATTTTGTTCTTCATCCCGAAGCGCCGCTATTCCTGCAGCTGCCTGACCAAGCGCTATGCCACCATCATTAGTCGGTACGACTCCGTGCTTCAGCACTTTGAAGCCTTCTCGTTCGAGTCCTTCGTCCACTAGTTTTAGAAGTAGTAGGTTTTGGAATACTCCGCCCGACAGGGCAACAACGTTCACTTCGCACCTCGTACGCTGGTAGCAGCACGCGATTACGATCATGTCTGCCAGCGCTTTATGGAAGAAGTATGCCAGCTGGTCAGTATCTTGATCTGCCAGACTCCTTGCAGCTAGTTCCATGAGCAAGGTGTCTGTACATAGTTCGAACTGCTCTTCGTCGATATTCATCAGCCTGCCCTCGTAAGGCGCTAGGCTTATTCCTTGTGCTTCGGCGCGTTCAGCTGCAAACTGGAGCGCCATCGAAGCCTCGCCTTCGAAGGTGCTGGCTGACTTTATGCCGAGCACTGCGCTTACCGCGTCAAAGAGGCGGCCTGCGCTTGTTGACTTCACTGTATTTATATTATTTCCGAGCATGAAATCGATGCTCTGCCTGCCCTTCCCGTCTCCGAGTCCGAGTGTCTCTCCTATGCGGTTCGCCGCCTCACTTCCGAGCGCTGTGCTAATCATGGAGTATGCGATTCGCCATCCCTCCCTAGAGGCGATATCTCCGCCAGCATGTATAAACGGCGCTATACTGCCGACACGCTCGTAGCCTTTCTCATCGCCAAGCAAGAATTCGCCGCCCCAGATAGTCCCATCTGGACCGTATCCAGTTCCGTCAAAAGTCACTCCCAGAGCTGTTCCCTCGTATTCGTTCTCTGCCATGCACGATACCATGTGTGCATGATGATGCTGCACTTCCATAACTGGAACACCTTCTCTCTCTGCAATCACCCTAGCCATCTCACTCGTGTTATAGCCTGGGTGCATATCTCCCACTATTATATCTGGATGAATCTCTAGTAGCCTTTCCATACGAGTTGTCGCTGCTTCAAGTGCTCTCACACTTCTCATATCCGCCATATCGCCTATGTATGGTGATGGATAAAAAAGCCCCTTATCGCCTAGGCAAAATGCATTCTTTAACTCTCCACCTATTCCGAGCACCGCATGGGAGCTTTCACTCTTCGCTACTATTGGAAGCGGAGAATATCCTCTCGACCTTCTGATCATATAAGGCTTGCTTCTGTAAAATGCCATAACCGTATCATCCGCTCTTATCCGTATGTCCCTAGAGTTAGAAAGTATGATATCGCACATCGGCGATAGATACTTAAGCGCTTCCTCATCGTTCATGCATATCGGAGCTCCAGATGGATTTCCGCTAGTCATAACCAGCACATCAGATATTGGCTCATCATCAGGATAATCGAAGAGGAGCATATGAACTGGTGTATATGGCAGCATCACCCCTAAATTCGGATTGTCAGGTGCTACGGATGCTGCGATTCTTAATCTATGCCGTATCTGGCTGTTGGTCTTAATTTCTTCTTGTATATTGGAATCAAGCTCTGCCGACTCAACTGAATCGTGACGTCTAGGAATCAGTATTATCGGCTTCTGCGGGCCGGTAAGCAGCGGCTCCATCTCTGGCTCCAGCCTGCATTCGCGCCCGACCACTTCGAAATCCCGCATCATCACTGCGAACGGCTTCATCGGGCGCGCCTTCAGCTGTCTGAGGCACTGGACCGCTGCTTCGCTTGCGGCGTCGCAGCAGAGGTGGAAACCGCCGATTCCCTTGATGGCGGCTATGCCGCCATTCCTGATAACAGCCCTGGTCTCTAGAAGCGCCGCTGCGCCATATGCACCCTCGGGGCGCCCAGTACCATCTGCCCCGCCCACGAGGGTGTAGAGCTCCGGCCCGCAGTCGTTACAGCATACAGGCTGGGCATGGTAGCGTCTCGAATCCATATCGGTATATTCATCACTGCAGGCCTCGCACATCGGAAAACCAGCCATGCTGGTTTTCTCTCGGTCGTATGGCATCGAGTCGAGAATAGTTAAACGCGGACCGCACTGAGTACAGTTTATAAACGGATGGAGATACCTCCTGTTATTCTTATCAAACAGCTCCCTTGCGCAATCCGGGCAAGTTGCTATGTCAGGCGATACGAATATCTGCCCATCCTCATGCTTGCTCAGTGCAATCTCGAAGCCTGATTGAGCTTCTATATCCAGAGGATAATCCATAACCTTAACCTTGACGATTGCAGACCGCTCTGGTGCTTCTGCTTCTATGGCATGTACAAAATCGCCGATTACGGACTCATCTGCTCTTGCGATTATCTCAACGTAAGAGCCCTTGTTACAGACACTTCCAGATATGCCATATCTATCCGCAAGTCTGCTCACAAAGGGTCTAAAGCCAACGCCCTGAACTATTCCATAAATCCTAATTAATCTACATACCAATTGCAATCACCAACATCTATTTATTTCACTACATCTCCAGCTTTCTGCCAGTATTCTTCATCTGAGCTCGATGAGTACAGAGAAGCCGAGATTGCGAAGTGAGGAAGACTGAGGAAAGTACCCTTCCATCCAGGAAGCGCCCTCTTGATTAGCGGATCACCAATCACCATATCGTACCCTTCTGCATCTACGAGCTTCATGAGCTCATCCTCTTCATTTAACTTAGTATCATGCTCCTGACGAACCTCTTTGCTCATCATGAACCAGCTCGCGACGTCTACGCGCTCTAGTGGCTTATCCTCGGAAGCACCTATAAGCACATCTCTAAGCGAATTTGCAAAAACCTGCTGATGCACTATCAGCACCTTCCGAGGCTCGTGTCCCATGACCTTGCGAGAGAAGTCATCCGCACAATCCTGCGGCAGAGGATAACATATCTCATATGGTACGCCATACTTGTCCGATAACCATCTCGCGGGCTTTACACCGCCAGGAGATACGACGATATTTCTATCCACATGTGCAGCAGCAGCCACATCTTCTAGCGTATCATTCATGCCATAGATAACTGGTTTATCCACGCCCTGCTCGCTAAGTGCAGTCACCATATCTTCGTAGTCGCCGCTTCCAGGGGTGTCGAGCGGCGTAAAGCCGAGTACTCCAACTCTTTCGGAAGCATTACTCTTATCAATCTTACCTAAATCACCTAGCTTGCCCAGTTTTCCTAGCTTTTCTAGATCTTCCAAGCTAATTGCTTTTTGATCAAGACTGCCATTTGCGATAAATCTCGCTCCTGAGCCTCCCTCTTCATACAAGTAGTTCTTGAGGATCTGTAGAAACGCCCTGCTAACACCTTCGTCATACATGTCGATTCCATTAGTCTCAACAGGCACAACTGGCACCTCGTAGTCAGTCTCCATCAGGCGCTTTAGCGCTCTATAGTCAGTAGCTATAACGGCTGGTACAGGCGTCCCGATTAGGCCGACGAATTTAGCGTCTATATCTCCGAGTGCTTCCTTAGTCTTCTGGATGAGAAGCTCGTCACGGCCGAGAATCGCATCTAGATCACGAAGAGCTGCGCTAAATATCGCGCTCTTTGTCTTATCCCAACGCGGCTCATCGTATCCGCAAATATTTCCAACGCAACCACCAGCATCCATGATTATCAGCATACCGCCGTAGTGAAACAGCACAGAGACCGCGCCAGACTGGTCTGGCGTAAATGGCGATAGATACTTTCTAAGCCCTTTCATCAGCGAGCCTCCTCTCTATTGCCTCTACAAAGTATACTAGCCCCTTGTATCCAAATGGCTGGATTTCGTTATTCCAGTGCACATTTATCGACTCCGGATAGTAGAACTGTGCATCTATACCGATTGAAATATCGACTTTTTCTGAGCCATCGTAGTTCATCACTGTCGGTGACATAGTCGAGTACACCTTGAGGTCTGGGTTGTAACTAGCTAGTTCTCTAATAAAAGGAAAGTCATCTTCGCTTATATTCGCAAACACCGACTTAACGCGTAATCCCAGTTTCTCGAGTGCTAGCGCCATCTCAATTGAGTTTCCATTTACAACCTGTCCTATTGCAAATGTCTTTCCTTCACACAGCTGCTGAAGTCTTAGGCACGCATCGCTAGCCTCACGGAAGTATTCCGAATCATCAATTTCTACTCCGAGAGCCGAAGCGAACAACGCATATTGACGCTTGATTCTATCTATTTCATATACTCTAGTCAGCTCCACGTAAGGGATTCCGAGCTTTGACTCAAGTGTGAATGCTGCCTTTCTAGCCTCTGGATGAAGTATGATATTGAAATCTGCTCCGCCCATATCCATGTATTCTTCGAGGGTTTCTTTTCTCCCTACCTCGTGTATGGTCTTGATTCCCATCTGACCGAGGATGTCATAAAGGTCTGAATCGTCCTCTAGATGTGTAAAATTACCGAGCAAATTAACTGTCCCACCTGTCGGCTTTCTCTTCTCAAGCAGCGAGTAAATCGCTTCTCTTACAGCTACCATCGGTGGGTTCTTGCCCTCGCGCATAAGCGCATACATATATGTAGGAACGACATGTATTCCCGTGCGCTCCTCTGCCTTTCTACAGACACGTTCGAGGTCTGTTCCAAGAAGTGCATCTACACAGGTGATGCAGATAACCACAACCTTAGGCTTAACTTCACATACTTCATAAATCTCCTCGATAGCCTGCGGAATATCGGATAGGTGTCTACCTGTGACGAGATCATTTTCACTCATCTGTAGAAAAAACATCCTTTCGCTATATCCGCCTTCATCCGCCAAAATCGTGGTATTACGGCCACAGCAAGCTGGGGCAACTACGAGCATTACCGATTCTGGAATTACTACTCCTGCCCTCTTTACGCCAAAGCCCTGTGCGCCTGGAGAATTGTACATCAAAGTCGCTGGTGAACTGTACACGAGATGCTCGTTACTCACTAGCTCTGTCGGGATGCTGCCCGCCTCAGCGAGTGCCCCTATCGTCGTAAAATAAGTGTCTCTCGCCATTATGAATTCTCCTTAATCAGGTAGTCTGCAAGGGCAAAGAATCTCTTTGCAATATCAGACTCAGGATTGCCCTCAATCACAGTCTTGCCCTGGTCTTCCCAGTCGATGATTTCCTGACTGCGCGGAATCTCTCCCACGATTGGAATTCCTGCTTCATCTGCAAAGGCCTGTACCTTCTCCGTCTCATTCTCGACATTACGGTGATTGAGCACCACGCCCTTTACCTTGGCATATCCACGGTCTGAAAAATTATCTACCGCTGTCTTGATGTTATTAGCCGCATAGAGTGCCATCTTTTCGCCTGAAGTTACAATGAGTATACCCTCTGCAAACCCCTCTCTAATAGGAGCTGCAAACCCTCCACAGACAACGTCTCCGAGCACGTCGTATAGAACGACGTCAGGATTGTATCTGCCAAAAACATCTAAATCATCTATGAGGTTAAACGTCGAGATAATTCCTCTACCTGCACATCCAATGCCAGGCGTAGGACCACCAGTCTCGATACATTCTACTCCTCCAAATCCAGTTTTAACCATCTCATCGATAGTCGGCTCATCGTCGTTATCTCTCATGAAGTTCATAACCGGAATCAGCGGATTACCGCCGAGCAGATTTATTGTCGAATCAGCCTTCGGGTCACAGCCAATCTGAACTACCTTATACCCTTTCACCGCAAAAGCCGCAGCTAGATTCGCTGTAACTGTCGATTTACCGATTCCACCTTTGCCATATATTGCTACCTTAATCATTTATCCCCCTACACAAAAAGACTTCAAACCACACAGGTAGAAGTCTCCGAAAACAAATTCATACCACTCGGGACACCTTGTGGTTGGTCTTCATTTAATTAATTAAAATTATACTATCGCTACATATGGTACGCAATAAAAGGTATTTTAATCACAATCGTTTACATTTTTTTGAGGTACTGATAAAATATTTTTAATATAGCGCCTCCCCGTGAGCATCTATCGGTGTTCGTGATGCGAGGCAAATTATATATATTTAGGAAGTATATTCTATGAAAAGAATTGCAATATATGGCAAAGGCGGAATTGGCAAGTCTACAACTGTCTCAAATATGTCTGCAGCTCTCGCTGGTAAAGGCTATACGGTTATGCAGATTGGTTGCGATCCGAAAGCTGATTCCACGATTAGTCTTCGTCAAGGAAGAGAGCTCACTCCAGTTCTCGATACTTACAGGGATAAAATCAAGGATATTCAGCTTGAAGATATGTATACCATCGGCTATAACGGCGTTATCTGCGTGGAAGCTGGCGGTCCAACTCCTGGCATCGGCTGCGCTGGACGAGGCGTTGCTAAGGCGCTGGATCTGCTCAAGCAAAAGAATTTCGAAGAAGTGCTCCATCCCGATGTCGTCTTCTACGATGTGCTCGGAGACGTAGTATGTGGCGGTT
>ERZ773014.1083-NODE-1083-length-17820-cov-7.507008_pt1 | contig 17820 bp, 9 predicted proteins | sample MGYA00580841_ERZ773014 | MGnify/ENA primary metagenome ERZ773014 (study PRJEB29015, sample SAMEA2737989) | human oral metagenome | biome: human oral; feature: human-associated habitat; material: dental | place: China | collected 2067 ...
CGTGCGGCGGCGTCCTCGCTTCCGACGTCGGAAGCGAGGATCCACGCGGCCGTTTCCGCGCGCGGCACCCACGTTATCGTGAAGATCGAGGGGACATCGGACGGGCATTCGGCGCTCGCGCCGGGAAAGACGACGCTGCCCGCTGGGCATCCGCCGTGGGTTTCAAGGATTCGGGTGAGGGTGGACGCGAATTCTGGGAACTTTTCCCGCCACCGCAGCGTCCGAAAGAGGCTCGGATAGTCCGGTGAGCAGCCTGCCGGCGTTCCAGCGTTTCCCGGCGTTCCAGCGACGCCGCTTTCCAACGTGCCCGCAGCAGCGGCGCGCTCCGAAACGTTCGCAACGGCACCGATTTGCGGCGTACCGGCAACGGCGTGGACAGCCAGAAGAAACCTGCACCCGCCTCGCTCATTTTGAACCCACAGCGCCTCGAGCGCGCCTATCCGCAGAGCTGTGCGGCTCGTTTCGTCGCAGACGTGATCAACGAGTTCCGGCAGCCGAAGCGATCGGCGCACGCCCTCCCCCAGAATCTGTTTCGCAGCCTCGGGGCGAAAGGCCATCTCTCGGCTGCGTCTATACAAATAGTTGTTCGACCCCTTGACCTTGACGGAGAAAGGCCTCGCCTCCCAGACGCCCACAGCCTCCGTTCCTTCGTTGGGCGGGTTTTCGGCACCAAAAGTCGCTTCCCAGCCAGAACGCGCAACAGCTTCGACGATCAGCACCATCCGCATCTGACTGGGATCTTTCAAGCGAGTGAAGCCGGTGCCCTGCTGCGGAGCGACGGCGTCGGACGAGTTGATGGCTTGCATCATCCACTCCTAGCTATTGACTCTCAACGGATCTTTCCCGCGCCTACCACATCAGCGTTTAGAAGGGCTCGACAGCGCGGTGAGCTTGTTCCGGATCTTCCGTCTGGTCTTTTGATAAGTGCTTTTCCACGTGCCCAAACCTGTTTGCGAACTTTCGCCTGTGGCCTCATCCTGAGACTCCGAGACCAGATCCAGTTCCTTCAAGCGTATTTTTATGCTCTCGATCATCTTCTCGAGCAATCCTTTGTAATCGTCGAAATCGAGAGCCAACCTCCGCTCCCTCATAAGCGCTTTTACAGCGCCATCGGCCGTAAACTCACCGTGAGCAAAAGCCACTCGGTTTCTAACCAGTTGAAACAGACGCTGAAGTCCGTTGATCTCAAGACTGGTCAACTCATCAAGAGACGACAGATATTCATGCGAAGCCCGTTTTCCAAAGCGTTGCGACTGAGAACCCAGGAGGGGACGATTCAGTACCGCATCGACTTTCTTCTCAGACACTGGAGAATGCTTAAGCATCTCTCCAACCATAACAGCAAGGCGAACTCTGGTATCCGCACCGAGAGATTGCGAACTCCATAGTTCCTTAACCACTTCGAGAACACCAAGAATCGTCTCGATATGCAGATCCTTTTCCGTGTTTTTCGCGTTATATGCTCCAAGATAGCCGTTTCGAAGGCACTCGCAGTCTTTTGAAAGGCTATGCATATCAGCGTCGCCCGCAGCTAGAACTCTCATGGCAGAAAGAAGCTCGAAGTTATCGAGACAAGAGGAGGCTGTCTCTAACAGAGCTTTCTCGGATTCGCGCCCCATCGCAAAACGATGAAGCTGGATCTCATATTGAGAAACCTTCGGCTGTTCCTGTTGGCGCTGATTCTCCTTTCGGTCAAGTCGAGACCGGCCGCCTTTGCTCTCGTTGTCAACAAAACTCACAAGAAAAAGCGGAGCAGCCTGCATAGCGCACCACGATTTGGCTGCGCGCAATGCACCAAAGACCGCTTCCTTCTGTCCCGTCGCTCCCAGCATCACAACCGCTGGCTTAACCCGCTCAAGATTCTCACGAACGATTTGCTCTACTTGGTCAAAGACCTCGTCAGCTGATCTTTCCGAAGCCGCACCTGTCGCAGTCGACAGTGATGTAGCATGTTTCGATGCGTTTTCCTCAGTATCCGACGTATCCTCGTACTTTTTCAAAGTCGGTAATGAATTTCTTTGCCACCGATTCCACATGTTTTGAGGGACTGAGTCGCGACATTTTTTGGCAGCCACACATGACTGACAGTTTGAGGAATGCAAAATCATAAAATCTATGGGGATGCTGGGTTTGTCACGTAGTGTCGCGCGGGGAAAGGCAGTCACAATCTCACGCGACGCTTCTCGACCCAGGATCTTCTGCACAACCGTCGGAGGTCGGTTCTTATTGCCTTGGGCAAAAACAACTAAAACGCTTCCTTTGTCAGGGCGTTTCATCCACGAAGGCACGATCTCACGCAGTTCCGAGTTGAATACCGCTTGGATGTCCTCTGACGAGGGTTCACGTGCCTCGTGTGTGGCGTCCTTCCCGGCCTTATTAAGCAAAGAGATCCTGGTCCTGCCGTCCGTCTGACCAGCTAACCACTTATCGGCGCGGTATGCCTTGCTGCCCATCATTTCACAACGGCGTTCGGCATTCTTAACTGCGTCCCCCGCCTGGATCGAGTAGGGAGAGCCTTCCTCAACATGCCCCTCCTTCAACCAGAAGACAGAACTAGCCTTCGGATCCTCGTCCCGAAGCAAGTTCTCATAGTGCTTCTGTACCCAAGCGCGCACGGGTATTCCTGCGCCGACATCAGCGCGCACCATATCGACCAACGCAACTCGTCCTAGATCGTTTTCGCTGATGCCATCTTCTAATTTTTGAAGACGATCCAAGCTCTCTTCTATACTTTTCATCTCTTTAAGTTCGTCTTCCGACAATTCGATATTGACGGACGGTGCAATATCAAGACATTCTTTTATGCGTCCTACGCTTCTCAACCAGTAAAATGCGCCGATACCGGCGTCTTCTCGACTAATTTCTCTGACTTTGTGCTTCGAGGTTGCTATTAGAACGCACCAGGACAGTCCTTCTGCATCTGCATTGCCTAGCAAAGAAAGAACGACTTTATGAGATCCCGAAATTCCATCGATAAGTACATCGCCGCACTCAACTCCAATCTTCATTTCCTGCATTTCTGACTCTTTTAAGCTGCTTTCGGCAGAATCCACTTCTAAGTCGAATCCGAAGACGTCTCGTATCAGGCCAGCGTCATTTAGTTTCTCAAGAGACGCCTGCAGCACCTCAAAGATTGTTTCAGTCGATCTTTCGCCTGAAGACGTGTAGAGAATTCTCAAACGAACAGTTTTATACCCATTATTTCGGTCTATCTTGCCGCCTATATGGCTGAACACTTGCCGCAAAGAAGCGTAAGGAAATCTATTAGGAATATTATCGATTGAAGGGGAATAATCTAGATCAAAAATGGCACTAGCAAGTTTTTTACAATCATCGGAATCAATGAGCGTCCACAAATGACATATTCGCTTTTCTCGCTGTCTAAGAACTTCTTCTTTTTCTTTGTGCCCTTTGGCAAAGACGTCGATTCCCAGATCGCCGTCGCCTACTGCGTGAATGATGAGCGTCATCGCTGCCTCCTCTTTGAGTGAACGGGCCCACAATCGGCCCCCGGAGCAAGCCTAGCCTTACCGCCCCGGAAGCGTCCATACTATTCCAAAATTTTCCGAAGAAAAAGTCGTGAAAACTCGGCCGAAAAGTACTAGGCTTCTCGTGTACACCTCAGTAGCCCAAAGGAGGGCTTGAATGAAACTCGTCATGTTGGAGACCAACGGAAATCAGCGGTTTGTCTTCTCTTCCCCACGTTTGCGTGAAAACGTTGGGGCCTCCTACCTCATCACGCAGCTTGCCGACTGGACCGAGCAAGCGGCCAACTGTCTCGGCATCGACAAGTTCGGCTGGGTCTCGAAGTCGTCCGGCAAGGTCATCCTGACCGCCGCGACCGAAGACTATGCGCGCAAGCTGATCGGCCAAGTCACCCGCAAAGCCTTTTCTGCCGCACCTGGCTTGGACGTTTCCGGGGTCTTCGTCGATATGTGCGATCCCGGCAACGAAGTCAAGCGTCCCCGCATCAGCAATCGCGACCTCAAGGAAGTGCACAGGAAGGCCGCCGAGTACGCACTCAATCGCCCTCCCGCGCAGGCAAGATTCTCACAGATGCCTTTCCTTCAGCGCGGACGAGACTCGGCGCTTCCAGCGTCGTCGCGATTGGGCGTCTGCGACGAGGCGAAGGACGACAAGGAAACCGCTCTCTCGCTTTCAAGCAGAGTTTGCCGATATCGGGCCAACAACGCACGCAACCAGTTCATGAGTTTCGCTAGAGAACACCCAGATCTGCTGGAACGCGAAGATCTTCTTGTCCGCGACCCGACGATGCTAGAGAAAATGCTTGAACAGTCGATTAGCTCTGAGGCTGCTGACGGCAGGGATCGCATTGAGGACGAACACCTTTCGAAGGTGGCTGTGATCCATATCGACGGCAACGGCGTCGGCGGGATTATGCGCGACCTCGTAAGCGCGCTCAAGCGCATTCCGAGACCTGATTTTGAAGAGGAAGTACGCGGCGCGAAAGATTACTCGACAGCTACAGAAGAGGACGCTCCGTCGGACGCTGTTCGTTGCTTCCTTCTCGAGATCAACAGACGCCTCAAGGACGCGATGCAGAAGTCATTCCTCACTGCCTGGTTGGAAGTCGCTTTTCTCGCCGAGAAAGAATCTGAAAAGGAAGCAGAGGCTCACGGGAAGGCAAAAGACGAAAAACGCCCTGACATTGGGGCGATTCCCGTTGTACCAGTGATCCTCGGCGGAGACGACGCCACCGTCATCACCGATGCGACTTACGCGCTGCCTTTCACGGAAAAGTTCCTCACCGCGTTCGAAGAGGAGACCGGCAAAGATGCACTGCTCAAGTATCTGGGCCCCAAAAGCAGGCAAGGCACAGGAGGATGCACCGAAAGCACCGCTGAGGATGAAAACGCTGAAAGCGCAGATGGAACCGCCAAAAGCATGGGAAAGGACAGAAGCGCAGACGGCGCGGGTGAAAGCGCAGGCAACAACGGCGAAAACGCGGAAAGAGAAAGCAAGAATGCGGAAAACGCGAGTGAAAAGCAAGGAGGTCCAATGACGGCCGCGGCGGGCGTCGCGATCGTCCCCAGGAAGTTCCCTTTCCACATCGCCTACGACCTTGCGGAAAGGCTCATCAAGAGCGCGAAGGCCCTCGGCAAAGAGCCCGAAAAAGAATGCTCCACTCTGAGCTTCCACGTGTTGTTCGATTCAACCGTTTTGGACCCCGACGAGCTGTTGCGCTCCTATAAGTCCTTCACGCGCCGACCCTTCAAGATCTTCTCCGACGTCGTTCGTGAGGCGGTCGCGAAGAACGAAAACTCCAAGGCATCCGAAAGAGCTGCGGAAGGTCCAGACGAAAACCCTAAATGGAACGAGATGTGCAAACGCACCAGGCTTTTCATCGGGCTGCCGCAAAATCAAGACTCCGGCAAAGACTCAAATGGCCTACCAAGAACAGACCCGAAGAGCTCGCCAAACGAGAAACCTCGCTTCCCAATGACACGGGCCACGCGGATCAGAAAAATCCAGTCCGACGCTGCCAAACGCGGCATGGGAGACAAAATCTCGCGCCTCACGAAGGAAATCTTCAAAGCATCAATCGATCAGAGTGAATCGGGCGACCACGAGTCAGGCGAGAAGCAAACAGACAGTGCCAAACTCGACTGGAACGATCCGAGGTCTGTGGCCAAGAAAATCGTCGACGAATGGAATGCGGCCCTCGAAAGCCTCGAGTCTGCCCGTAAAAGTACAGAGGTGCACAAACCAGATACGATGCATCCTGCCGGTTATTCAACCCGAGGCAGCGCGGAAACAAGTACTTCGAGCTCGGACACAACAAGTTGGAAACAGTTGACGCCAAATGACCTCTTCGACCTGATCGAATTGGCCGATCTGCTGCCGCAAAGCCATCTGGAGGAACTGGAAAGAAAAGAAACGGGCCAAGAAGGCGCAGCAGGCCACAAGAGCGCGACAGGCCAACAAAACGACACAACTCAAAAAGGCGTCACCAGCCAAATAAGCAGGGCAGACAAAGGAAACAGCGATTCGACAAGCGGAAACGGCCCCGCGGCCGCTTCCCAGGAGGCAAGGAAATGAACAGCATCCCCGTGACGATCAGATTCACATCCGACTGGGGCGTGGGCACCGGCGTCGGCTATGCGGGCGGCGCTAATTCCGTTGTCGAAGTTGACGAAAACAACCAACCCGTGGTGCGAGGAACCGCCGTCACCGGAGTAATTCGCGAGCAGGCGCTCATCGTGGCCCGAGCTCTTGACGGCGGACGAAAGGGAAAGTGGCACGATTTCATCGGTTCGCTTTTCGGAGGCGCGCCGAACTTCGGAGATACCGACGAGGATTGTGATCCCAGCGATTCGGCAGGCCAAAGCGACAACCCGAACGCATCTGCCGATCAGACTGTTCCGCGAGCGATCATCTTCTCCGATGCGCGCATCTGCAAAGAAGCGAAAGCGACCAAAGACGGCGAGGCGGACGCCGAGGCAGACGCGAAGGTCCCCGGCGGCGGAAAATCTGCCGAAAATTCGGATATCTCGCAGGACGGCGATGCGGCAAAAGTGACTGAAGTCGTGAGCGTCTCAATCGACGAGGAAACAGGCACCGCAAAGCCCGATCATTTCCGAATCATCGAACGGGCTCCTGCCTGCGTGCTCAGGGGCCGCGTGGACTTCGTCTATCCAGAGATCTGGAACGAAAGTCAAGACAAGACCGCCAATCAGATTGATGCCGCAAAGTTCGTGCTGGCCCTTGCCGGGACGCTCGTGCCGGCAATCGGATCAGAGAAGACGAACGGCGACGGGCGATGCGAGATCACAGTCGGCGATTTCTTGGACGACGTCGGTCTCTCGGCCCAGGGCGACGACGGCGGCGACTCGCCGGCCGTGAAGAACGGCGACTTCGGGGACTCCGGCGAGGACGATTCTGCGTGCTCCGGCGAGGACGCAGGCCGGCCCCTCAGTCCCGTCGAAAAACAAGCCAAAGCCGTCCACGCGGCATGCAAAAGATGGCTTCATAAGGAACTGAAGGAGCTCGTGGAGACGGGGAATCCCTCCGAGGCGCCCGACCCTGTTCAGGTCGGAGCATCAGGCGAATCTCCTTGCGTCGCGAGCGCGGAGGATGCGAATCCCTCGAAGCAAGCCGATCAGCAAGGGCAAGCGGAGCCGAAAGGGAAACCGGATGGCCGTCAAGCGGACGGCCGGGCCGATTCGCCGTCGTACCGCTCGTTTGATTTGAACATCGAGCTGAAAACGCCGGTGGTCTCCTACGAAGTGCCGATGTCCAATGAGGTGCGCTCACTCGATTTCCTGCGCGGAACCGTGGTGTTGGCGTGGGTGCATTCGCGCCTGCGCGGGAAGTTCCCCAACGACGAAAGGATTCGCGACGCAGCGGTCAAGGGCGACCTGTTCGTTTCGGACGCGACGGCATGCGTCGCAGGGGTTCGCGGGAGGCCCGTCCCCATGGTCTTCTCCTATCCGAAGGTCGTCCCCAGCGAGTCCGACGGCGGCCCCGACCCGTCAACGCGGGAACTGTGGAACCGCCTCGTCTCGAAGGAACCGGAGGATGTGCACGTTCCGGTCCGGTCGGGCTATATCTTCGACTTCGGGGACGGCGAATCCGGCAAGCCGAGGTACGGCACAGGCGCGCCCCCGGTGACCGGACGCCAGTCCACCGCGCACGACGCCGTTCGGGGAACCGCGAAAGACGGCCAGCTTTTCCTGGTGCGGGCGCTCGCGGCGGGCCTCACATTGCAATCCGAGGTCACGATCACCGAGAGCCTGTACAGGCACCGGCCGACGGTCGCCAAGAATCTGTGCGAGCACCGGCCAGGAGAACCGCAAAACGATACACGGCAGGTCAGCCAGCGCACTCTCGGCGAGATGCTGCCCGAGATCCTGCGCGGGCAGGCCCGCCTCGGATCGCGCAGGCTCGCCGGAACGTTCGGCCTCGCCGAGTGCACAACGACGGAGAAATACGCGTCCGACGGCGCAGCCGCAGCCCGCAGCGACGCCGTAGGCGGCAACGGCACACCCGCAGGCGGCAACGCGACTTCGGGGAACGACGCAGTCACAGATGTCCACGTCCACGCAAACTCGGACGATAATGCAAACACGGGCAACACCGATGGATGGGACAGCGAAGGTGCAACAACCATCTGGTTCACCTCCGACCTTCTCCTGCGCTCGCGGTCGCTCGGTGCGGCGGGCAGCTCAGGCGACATTATCGACGCGTTCAACTGCTCCGACGCCTTCAACAGCTCGGATGCGCGCATCGAACCCTTCTCTCCAGAAAAGGCGAGAAAAGACGGCGCCGCAGCGTCCAAGCAAGACGCCAACAACGGCATAACGCCGCCGAAGCAAGACACCGGTACATCCTCCTCCAAAAGCGACGACGGCACACTGCCCAAGCAGGACGTCAGCAACGGCGAAGGCGACCACCGCTACCGAGCGGGATTGAGATACCGCCGGGTTGATTCTTGGTCGGCCGCCGAGGGCCAGCCTCGCGCGACCCGCCTTGCTGTCCAGGCCGGCTCGGTCCTCAAGGTCTGCCTCGGAAACAGCGCCGAGCAGCGGCAAAAGGCCCTCGCAGCATTGCGCGAGCTGGAAACCGTGGGCATCGGCGAATTGCGTGCTCAGGGATTCGGCAGGTTCGTCGTCGGCGATCCCCTGCTGAGCATCAGAGACAACGACGGCAAGGGGTTCCACGTCAAGCTCCTGCACAGCAACGACTTTCTTTCGGACGAAAAATGAAACCTGCAACCTTAACCCACCAGCGATCCATCACGAATTCGGCGACGTCACACGTCGCCAATCTGAGAATGCAAATCGGCCACAATCTGGCGACGTCGCAGGGCACCAACCCAACAACACTAACCAGCGCGGATCCGACGTCGCACCACGCCACCTCGACAGCACGGCTCAACGCCAGCGTGGCGACGCTGCTTAACGCGGATCCGACGTCGCCGTCCAAAGAAAATCCGGCGTCGCCATCCAAAGAAACCGCCAAGGAGAAGAACCGATGAGTCTTACGCGATACAGGCTCGACGTCGTTTTGGTGACGAGGTCGCCCATTCACTCCGGCGGGCCGGAGGAGGAAGTCGACAGAAGGCCAAAAGCGATCGGCAACGATGAACGAAAGGCCGTTCCGCAACAATTCGCGCGCAACGCCAGCGGAACGCCCGTGCTGACGGGGCGTTCGGTCAAGGGCGCACTGCGGGCCGCATTCTTCGAGGCCCTCGACCGCAAACTTGTCACGTGTCCTGAAATCCGAAATCCCCAACGGTTGCAGGCTCTGTGGGGAAAGGGCCCACAGGATGAAAAACAAGATAACGAAAAGGCAAGTGGCAAAGATGACGCTCCTTCCAGCTGGGCGTCGGCGCTGACCTTCGAAACGGTGTCCCTCGGAGGCGTCAAGAAGGCGAACGAAGGCATCATGAAGGCGGATTCGTTCATGCACCGCCCGGGCATCGCCATCGATCGCTACTGGGGATCGGTGGGCGACGGCGCGCTCTTCTTCCACGAAGTGGCACCCGAAGGCCAGAAGCTCCATCTGGGGATCACCGCCGAAGTCGACCCGTGCCGGTTCGCGAAAGAAGATAAGCCCACGATCGAAGAGCTCGAGGCAGACGTCGAGCAGTTGTTCGCCGTGATTCTCGGCCTCCTCAACTCGGGCCGCTTCGCCTTCGGAAAGCGCAAGGGCGCGGGCTGGGGACGCGTGAAGATCGACAAGCACAAAACTAAGGACGGCAAGCCCAAACTTCGCTGCTCCCTCACGAAGGCACGCCTTGACGACGTCGAAGGCCTCAAAGCCTGGCTGAAAGGGAAGCCCGCTAGTGTGACCGACTGCCTCAAACCGGCAACGCTCCGTACCGGCAACCGAATCACGATCGACATCGAATGGGAAAGCCCAACCGGAATTCTCGTCGCCGAAACCGACGAAGAGAATCAAGCCGAAAAGGAAGGAAATAACGAGGATTCCGCAACTGAAACCAACAAGGGGAGCGAGAATCAAAAGGGCTCAGAGGCGAATCGAAAGAGCTCAGACGCGGTGCCTCAAAACGCTCGAAGCAGCGAGAAGAGCCCCAACACCCAAAAGGGTGCCACAAAGCCATCGGCAGCTGACAAATCCCAGAAAGGTGAAAAGCCCCGGAAAGGTGACGAGTCGTCGAAAGCGGGCGAAGCCGAGAATACCGATGGGCAAAAGGGCTCCAGGAACACGGCGCGCCCATTGCGGGCATATAAAACAGCCGACGGCGAGCCGAAGGCCCCTCTTGTACTGCCCGGAAGCTCGGTCCGGGGCGCGCTTCGCGCACGTGCTTCAAGGATCGCTCGGACGATTCTCTATCGGAAGCGGGAGGATGAGACGCCGGATTGGTCCAATGTGCCCGTCCACGACCAGCTCGCCAACGACCCAACGCTTGTCCGCGCGTTGTTTGGAACGACGGAGCGACGAGGAGCGGTGACCGTCCTCGACACGCTTTCCAAGCCAGGCAAAGCCGACGAGCAATTGCGCCTCGTCGCCCACAACGCCGGCGATCGATGGACGGGCGGAGTAGCCGACAAGGCTCTCTACTTCGAGGAGTATCCACTCCCAGATTGGGAGCCACTTCATATTGAGGTCGACCTCGACCGAATTGTCGGACTTTCGCAAAGTGACGATTGGCCTCAAGCCGACACCGGGCCGAAAGCCAACGCCGAACCGAAAGACGACGGTGGATTAAAAGGCGATCGCGGTCCGAAAGCCGACACCGGGGTGAAAACCGACGCCGAATCGCAAGTTAAAGGCGGTCCTCAACACGACAGCGATCCTCAAACCGACAGCGGATCGCAGGGCACTCCCAACGCAAACGACCGACGCGATCAAATAGACCTCGACCGCCGACGAGCCGCAATCTGCCTTCTGGGTTTGACCCTGGCAGAACTCGCAACCGGGACGCTACCGCTGGGCAGCCGTGGAACCCGCGGAATGGGCGAAGTGAAGGTCAACCGCTTAACCATAGAGGGGCCTGAAGACATCCTGCCTCCGCCTGCGCATGGGTGGGACATTCACGACAACGGCGAGTCCGTAGCGGAGAAACTTCTCGCCCAGCTCCGACGCGTCAACGAGAAGATCCAAGAAGGAACGGCTGACGGCCTGCGCCTCACTTGGACGGACTTTCTTAACGAGAAAGACAAGAAGGCATAACGATGAGTCAGAATAACCCCACAACACAACCGAACAGTGGCAGGTCGCACAAGGGCGCAGAATCCACTAACACGAAAGACCTTTCCACTCCGCTCTGTGACGCAAAGTGGCATCGCGTCTTCATCCCGAACGCAACGCTCAGCGACGCATTGGAGCGCGCCCGAGCAGCCGCAGCGGAACTGACACAGCAGCTCGCATCCGCGCAGGACGGCGAATCTGGAAGTCCATCCCAGAATTTCCAATCCCGGATTTTCCAAGGGATCGCCTACACGACATCAGGCGCGAAGGCAATTGTCAGGCTCGACGATTTGGATTCCTGTGAGGCCACGCGGTCCTCTGAGTCTGGCACCATTTCTGATGGTTGCATCACCGCTTCTGACGACGGCGGCCCGGCCCCCGTCGTCAGGAACGCCGCCTCGCCGCTCGTCGATTCGTCGCATGAACGCATTCCCCTCGAGACCGTCTACGAGCTGCGCCTATGGCAGGTGATCGCCCTGAAAAGCTCCTCGGAATGCCCTCAGTCAGGTCAAGTGCCGAATGACACCCAACCGAGTGGATCTACGAGCAAACACGAATCGGATGAAACAGCAAATGATTCCAATTCGAGCAAAGCAGCGAACAATTCCGCTTCGAGCAAGAGCGCCAATAGGCGCGATTCGAACGGCGTCCTCGCCCGCGAGATCCGCTGGCTCAATGGGAGCGGCTGCGCGGAGATCGTCGTCGAACGGCTTCGAGAAGGCCAGGAGCACGAGGCAACCGTGTGCAAAAAAGCAAAAGATGACGGGAGAAACAAAGACAACGGGGCGAAAACGATCCACCAAAGGTGCTGGTATCGGGTGAACGAGTACCTCCAGCACGGCGCGGATATTTCCGGCAAGCACAAGCTTGACGAAACCGACATCATGCGCAGCATAGAAGTCTTTGTCGAGGAGTCAAAGTTCGGCGATGAAGAGCCGGAGTCCAGCGACAAGGAACCGAAGTTCGGCAATACGGTGTTCGCCGACGAGCTCATGACCGGAAGGTGGCGTAAGAAAGTGGGCAGAAAAATGATCGGAACGTCGGCCGCCGCACAGCAGCTCGCAGCGATAGGGAAGGAAAACTGACATGGGCACATTCCATTCAGCTGTCAATCGGATTCCTGTTCCTCGCCGGAAGGCGCATAACCTCGTCGCCGAGGGAATGCTGCCAAAAGACATCTTCGGCGACGGCAGGGCTCCTGGCCACGACTACCTCAAACGCGAAGGCTGGTCGGGCACGATCGACCTCGAGATGACGGTCCGCACCCCGCTCGTCTTCGGGGACCAGTATAAGGAAGACGCCGAAGGCCGCAGAGTGGAGGAATCCGACGGCCTAAAGAAGATTCCCGGTTCTAGGAATGTCATCGAAGTGCCGACGGACGGCTCAGGGCGGCCGTTCGTCAGCCCGACGATGGTCAAGGGAATGGTCTCGCGCGCCTACGAGACCCTGACGGCATCCCGCTTCCGAGTGTTCGGCGAGCACCGTGATCCGCTCACCTATCGGGTGGACCCGTCGCAGGCGAATCAGCTCTTTCCCGCGAGGGTCTGCCGCGACGAGGCCGGCAACCTCGCCGTCGAAATCCTGGACACAAAGGAATCTGTGCCGCTCCTTGACACGTGGAAAGATGAAACGAAGGGAATAGTCACCGCTACGGCGAAACAGACACCTCCGAGTTTTCCACCCAAACCTGGACCATCGGCTAAAGAGATCAATCTTCTAAGATTCCAGAAACTCACTCCTCACGGAATAGAGGTAGATGTCGGAATCACTTGTTGGCGCAGAGACACAGATAAATACGATCGTCTTCTCGTGACGCATGCTTTCGATCACGACAAAAAACAATATATAGAGTTCATAAAAATTCCTGAAGACGCGGAAAAACTCGACTACTTCAAAGCCACTGGTTTCGCTTTTCGAACCATACCTGACAATCGGTTCTCTCATGATTTCTGCGACCAAAAGTGGTATGAAAAGTTCTTTTTCAAGTTTGATGAGAATGGCAACGAAATTCGCTGCCCAGTCCTCAAGCTGTCGAACGAGAAAATTCGTGACTACTACAAGATTGTGGTCGAGAGCTACCGCAAGGAGTCGATCAAGCGAAAGGGACGGCTCTTGCTTAACCGTGCCGCACAAGGGCCTGCCGGACAAAAAATTGAAGACTGGCCCACACCGGATCTCTCAAAAGGCGATTTGGTGTTCGTCCGACTGAAGACAACCGGCAAAGGGGCCAGTACCCCTTGCGGAGTTCCCGAAGGTGCAGAAGTGTGTGAAATTTTACCCACAATGGTCGGACGGCGAGCGTATCAGGAAAGCCCACAAGAACTAGCCGAGAATCAGCTGGTCGCTCCCCTGAAGAATCGTGACGAGGCCTCGCCCGCCGATCGGCTTTTCGGCTACGTCGTGCCCGAAACAACGGGGAACGCAAAGGGTGGCGACGTCGCCTATCGCGGTCGCGTCTCCTTTGGACCGGTCGACACCTCAAAGGCAAAGCTCTCACACGAGGAAAAGAAGCTTGCACCATTGCTCGAGCCAAAAGTCTCTTCCGCTCGGCGCTTCCTTACAGATGATACCGGCGCCACCCCCAAAAGAAACGGACACTATCTTTCTCGCCAAGACTACTTCACATCAGACCAGCTTCTCGGCACAGCGATCTACCCCACTCACTATGCCCCCTCATTCGACGCGGACGGCTTTCCTACATGCGCCACGAAACTTCCGAAATCTAACCTCAATCAAGACAACGATGACGTCCGGATCACTGCGAAGACATGGATCGAAAAGGGAAGCGCACTCAAGTGCACCTTACGCTTCGAGAATCTCGGCACACTCGAACTGGCGGCACTCGTATGGGTACTTACTCCGGAAAATCTCGTCCCTGCCGAGGCACGCAATCGAAGCAAGAACGCTGGAGACCAGGCCAACAAAGTGAACGGCCAAGAATCTGCTAAACCTGTCGGGTTCTTACGCATGGGCTTGGGAAAACCCTTCGGCCTCGGAGCCATCGAGGTGAGAGCAACAAGCGTAATGGCTTATAGCAACCAGGAGATCGCCGAAGGATATGAAGCGCTTACCGGGTGCCTTGGATACGCGATAGAGAGCCAGAAGCACGCCTACGGCATCGCGGATTTCTCGGCATTGCTCGACAAATACCAGCTTGATGAAGAGATCTGGATCCAGGCGATGCAGCGTGCGGCCTACGGCTATGACGACGGCGTCGAAGTCCGCTATATGTCCCTGGCCGAAAACAAGGCGAACAACCAGACGAACAGCAAAACCGGCGAACCGCAGGAAGGCCGCGGCTTGTCGCCCACTGACCTCTGCGGCTCTTCGCCGAGCATCAAAACATACCGCCCATCCCCAATGAGAATTTCGACGAACTGACACATCTGGAAACCCATTATGAGTGAGAAAAACACCGACAAGTCTCGCGCTACCGGCCATGCGCCGATAGATTTCCAGCCGTTCCATTCGGCCGTCAATCGGATACCGCTGCTTCGAAAGAAGGCAAAATCTCTCGGAGACAAGGCGTGGAACCGAAAGCAGAAGCATCGTACTCGTGGTCAGCTGACGCGGGAGCAGACCGGCTTCGAACGCGAAAGAACCGTTGCCCGCAACGCCGTCGGCCCATTCGCCAAAACCATCTTCCACGATGGTGTGGCCGAGGGCCACGACCTCTTGAAACCCGATAGATGGTCGGGCTCGATCGACGTGGAGATGACGGTTCATACCCCGCTCGTGTACGGCGGTCAGGACGATAATGAGGAAGACGATGCTCCCGGGGACCAGCGCAGCCAGAAAAATCGGAAAGACGAGGATCGTCAGAAAGGCAACGATCACAAGCGAAAGTCCCCGATGCGGGTTCCAACTTATCCAGCAGTGCACGGGCAAGCATCAACCGATTGTTCCGGAGATTCGGCGACGGACATTGAGAATGTGTCCCAAAAGGAACTGCCTTTCATGAGCCCAACGATGGTCAAGGGCATGATCTCGCGAGCCTACGAAACCCTGACGGCATCGCGTTTTCGGGTATTCGGATCTCAGTCTCCTGATGCAGGCACCGACCATCGAACCCGTTTGACCTACAGGGTCGGACGCTCGAAGAAAACCTACGAGAGAAGCCCTTGGGATCTCGCCAAAGACCAATGGGCCCTCCCTCTGTCTAAGGCAAAGGAGGCGTCGGCAGCCGACCGGCTTTTCGGTTATGTAATTCAAAAGAACAATGAACGCGGCAATCCCGAAGAAACCGACCCCGAAAGTGCACCGTCCGGAACCGCGCTTCAAGGACGCTTAACCTTCGGTCCCGTCAAGATCCTAGGGCCCAGGCCTAACCCGCAGAAACCTCCCGAAAGTGCCATAGAGACTCTAGGCGGGCCTCATCCCCTGCCGCCGCTCCTAGAGCCCAAACCGTCGTCAGCCCGGAGGTTCATCACAAACAAGGCCGGCTATACACCTACTGTGGACCCGGGCAGCGCGCCCGCAAAGGGGAAAGCAATGAAGCCCATCCATCGGAAGGACTACTTCAAGAAAGGTCAGTTTTTAGGCATCACTGCTTATCCCATTCACCGAGATGTAGTATGCGCGAATGCCAAATCGCCTGTAACCCGCGCTGGTAAACACAAAGGAAACCAACTTCCGGGCACACCGTCAAACAAACGTGGAGGGGCAAACACGAATGTGACCATCGACGTCCTTTCCTTTATAAAGGTCGGTTCGACATTGTACTGTCGGCTCGATTTCACCAATCTCGTGCCCGAGGAGCTTGCCGCCCTCCTGTGGGTTCTCACGCCGGAAAACCTCGTGCCGCAGAGTGAGCGCAGCAAGCGCACTTCTGCTGAAAGGAACGGAAGCCGGGCGGAGTCCTCTGCAATCAAGCCGCCGGTCGGATACTTGCGCATGGGCCTGGGCAAACCGCTTGGGCTCGGCGTCATCGAGACGAGAGCCACAAGCGTGACGGCGTACAAAGGCGAGGACCTCGCGGAAAAATACAGGACGTTGGACGGTTGCCTCGGTTGCATGCCGGAGAGCAGCGAGCCCGATCAGGACATTGAACGTTTTTCAGAACTGCTTAAAGGCTACGAACTTGACAAGCAGCCTTGGGTCCAAGCCATGCAGCGCGCGGCTTATGGTTATGACGACAGCGTCGAAGTCCGGTATATGAGCCTGAAAGAGAACAAGAAGAACAACCAGACGGATGCTTCATCGACGAATACGGCAAAGGGCAAGGCCATGTGGTCCCCCGAGAAGTCGTTGTTGAAAGGTCAAGGGCTCTCCCCCGTCGATCTATTTGGCTCAAACGCCGTCTACGCCTTGAAGATTGAAAAACTAGACAGCTTGATAACGCACCAAAGTAGTCAAAAACAAAAAGTTGATAAAAAGAATCGCAACAAACAAGAGGGAAACAAAAGCGACACTAAAATTCAAGAAGAAATAGAATAATAATTTCACCCGATACAATAGCAACGTCCGTAACAGCCGAAGAAAGCGAGGCCAGAATCGCGGACCATAAGGATCACCGCCACACAGCACTCATGAGAACAGTACCGCATTCATGAGAATTTCCACTATAAACTGCCTATGAAAGCCACCGCCCGTGAAAGGGAAATTCGGCCCGCACCCAACCAGCAAGGGTCGGGCCGGGCCGAACGATTGCCTTGAGAATACAGCTCACCACACCCCGCTGTACAGGCCAACGTCGTCCAGGGCAGGCGCCGTTCCGAACACCTCAGCGCGCCCGCAGCAGGCCGCGCACAGCGGGTAGACGTGGACGACGTCGTCGGTCTCGCTGATGAGCTTGTCGATGCGCGCGCAAACCTCCGAGAGCTCCTCGTTGCTCAACCGAAGTTGGAACACGGACTCCTGCATCCGGTAGCCCCACCCTTGCAGATAGTTGGCCAGGCGCGTGCGGCGGCGGTTGTTTGCGACGTCGTAGGCCACGATCACCGTCAGCGCCATGACACTCCCACCCAGTCGTAGCCGGGCTCCAAGATAGCGCGGCCGAGCAGCTGCGCGCTGTGGTGGATATGCCTGCGCCAAGGGCCGGCGAACCCCGGCAGAGCGCCCTTGACGCTGCGCTGAAGAGTGGCCTCGTACCCGTCGACCACTGCTTTCTTCCCGTCTTTGGTGAGCCAGACACCAGCGCCGTCGTCAGACGGGCCCGCGTGCTCGGGGCGCAAACGCCGAGACCGAAGAAGCCCGAAAACCATGCGGTCCACGAGCAGGGGGCGGAACTCCTCCATGAGGTCGAGGGAAAGGCTGGGGCGTTTGTCGGTCGAAGCGTGCAGCACTCCGAGAGACGGCTCAAGCCCCGCGGCGAACAGCGCGGCGGTGCATTCGCCCAAAAGCAGCGAATAGGCATAGGAAAGGGCGGCGTTCGCCATGTCCCTCGGCGGGCGCCTGCTGCGGCAGGGAAAAGAGACCTCCGGCGGGAGCAAGCCCGCCACGCACGCGAAGTAGATGTTCGAGGCTGCGCCCTCCATGCCCATGATCTCCTCGATGCTCGCGGCGTCGGGCAAGTCCGCCATGATGCAGCGGATGTCGCGGCACGCCGCTTCCAGCCCGACGCCGCCGATGTGCCAGCCGCCGCCTTTGCTCTCGCCGACGTTTGCGTTCCCGCGAGCCTGCAAGTCGTCGAAACCGGCAGCC
>ERZ773014.1085-NODE-1085-length-17797-cov-19.108331_pt1 | contig 17797 bp, 18 predicted proteins | sample MGYA00580841_ERZ773014 | MGnify/ENA primary metagenome ERZ773014 (study PRJEB29015, sample SAMEA2737989) | human oral metagenome | biome: human oral; feature: human-associated habitat; material: dental | place: China | collected 2067 ...
AATAGCATATTTAAAAGATTATTTTAATATTTCCAATAGTGGTCTTACTGTTGGGCTGCAACTTCTTCAATGATAATGATTCGCTGGAAGGTTTAGGATTAGAACGCCATCCTTATATCGGTAAGGAGCTGCGTACAGACGGATATTATCTTGCAACAAAGACCCATAAAAACATGCTAGGATTAATTGTACTCTATCGAAATGGAGTTTGCCTATGTACAAATGTAGAAAACAGCGGTAAAAGCACCAAGCAGTACATCGAAAATGATGTTTTGCAAAATAAATCTTACATGCATCGTTTATGGAGTAAACCCACAGCCATTGGTGTCTTTGTGATAACAAAACGAACCGTCGCTTTGCGAACATGGGAATACCAAAACAAACGAAGCACAATTGCTATTGTTAATGTTGGCGAGATAATCAATGATACGACGCTGCGCATTAACACAATCGCAAGAACCTACGCTGGTGTCCAACAGTTTGTATACAATGTTTACCACTTCGTACCCTTTTCCAACAAACCCGACAGCACTACAAATTTTATAAAGTAAAACGAATTTTAATAACAGAAGAATGAGAGGGGCACATGATTACTCCCACGATGATAGAAAGTCTAGATATAGTTCACGAACAAAAGACAACAAAGCTAGATTCTACAGCTATTGTGCAAGGCATAAAGACGAACGGAGCATAAGGTTACGCTTGTATTTTAAGGGGAAACAAGCAAAAAAGAAGGGTTTTAGCGCATTGATGGATGCCCAGCAGTTAACGGAAAGTACGGCAAGCCATTGCTTATCTGGTTCAGACGCAAAACAGTGTATGAATACGTTCCGTTGTTCACCCATTGATGCCTAATAAAAGCTGGTGTTTTTATTAAAAGATTAAAGTAAATATGAAAAGGGTATATTTAATTTTCATCATGAGCAGTCTGTTTTTCTGCATTTCAAATGCGCAGACATTGATTGAACAGATAGAGCGTGCTTACAGCGCGCTCGACTCTGCCTCTTACATCAACAAAATCGTCTTGTCTTATGCAAAGTGGTTAGAAAAAAATGAAGAAGAAACCTACAAATTACTGTATGCCCCCGATAGTGACAGCATGAAGGTCGCTCAGTGGTTCAATAGAACTGATAGTATGTATCTGAAATATCTTCAAAAACATAAAATTCTGAATGAGCCAGCCATTAGACATTTTGAAAATGAAGTAAAATCAGGAACGCCACTCTACGTTTTGAATCTAAAACTGAAAGATAAGCAGACATTGCAAGTAGATACTGGCAGGCTGGCCTTTAATCTTTTTTATTTCGACAAAAGATGTAAAGGACGTTTATACGTATATTGTGATGATGGAGAGTATAGTTGGAATGATGGGCGTTATAGAACTTTTTCAAGACCTCTTGGAAGGAATGCGCCAATAGTTTTTAGGAGAATAATGCGTAAACAGCCGAAATATCTGTTGTTCTGCCCAGATTTAGAAGGCATGAATACCATTTTATATGTAATCAACAATGAAGTATTTATTTATAGAATTGTTGAAATGGAGAAGTATAAATTAGACTACTATATGAAGAATAGAACGGCTATTATGGATTCATGATGGCCAACTGCAAGTTCATTCCTCATTTCGGTGCATATCGAAAGATTGGTTGAAAGAGAACAGATTGACATCATTCATCCGCCGGACAATTCCTCTGTTCGGCGGATTTTTTATTAGCTCCTTCAGTCTCGACATTCCCTTCCTGCATTACTTCAAAATTTGAAACCTTGAAGAAAGATTTTCAGCCTACCAAATGTTTATTACGCCCCAAAACAAACATCTTGTTATGGATGTAATTATAGCCTTAGACGAGTTTAACCCACATAAGAATAAAGCATCCATGCAACGGCGAATGATTGGTAAATACATGCTATTCTTTCTTGACGAAGACTTAAAGATGAAGTCATATTAGCGCAAACCTATGTAAAGTTTTCAGCTCAGTATTTAACATTATGAGTACCGTTTTTATCAACCAATCGTCCACCCGACCACAAATAATCGATTCTCGCGGAGGTTTGTTTTGATGATAAATGGGGTTAGTTTGTAAGTGGTAAAAGCTGGATAAACATTGCATAAAAGCTATTATTATACAGGATGGTGGGCAATTAGCAGCAAAAGTAGTGCTATCTGGGGCAAATCGCATTGCATTTAGCAGCAAAATGCAGTGCTAAATGCCACTAAACGCAAGGTAAAATGCAGCAAAACGCAATGTAAAATGCAGCAAAACGCAATGTAAAATGCCGCTAAATGCAAGACAAAATGCAGCAAAACGCAAGGCGAAATGTATAATGATGCACGCTGCATGTTGGGTTTATTGGTCTACGATTGATGAAAAGCCGATGTTATTAGTGGACAAAAGTGCTATAAAAGATGACATTTTGACCACCAAAAGCCGTTTTTGGGGTAGTGAAAATTTGCAGGCAGGCGACCAACTAGAAAGGCAAAGTGGTGCTAAATGCAGGTGATGCGCTCAAAAATAGCGTAAAAATAAAATTTGAAAGGCTAAAAATAGGGGATAATTGCGTACTTTTGGGTATTGTTTTTCGCTAGAAGGGACGGCAAAAAGAATGTATTTTGTAAAATATTTTCAAGTCTTTTAACAAAGCGAACGCATCTTATCGCTGAATAGTTGCTCAGAAGAGAAAGCTTAAACCCCAATTGGGCATTAGGTCGCTTATCAAATATTTTAAGCTGTTTGCATTGTTTCCTGTACATCTCTCGTTTGCTTGTCGACATCTTGCCTGCCTTATTCTCTTGACGTAGCCCGCTACAACTTTATGAATAAGACAAACAAGATGTTCAACAATACACAAAATATAAGCGGCTTTAATGCCCGATTTGGGCTGAAAGATAACCCCTAATGGCATTTTTTACTTAAACATAACACCGCCTAATAGCATTAAGCCGCAGTTGATGTTATAAACAATTGGCTGATTTGGGTTTAAGCATAGCACTACCACAGAAAGGCAAATCTATAATATAGTTGTCCGCTAAAACTTTTATAGTACGCGGAATGGATATAAAAGTTTTAGCGGACAATAATAGAAATGAAAGCTGACACAGGATTAAAAAACTTCTACCCCCTTGTACATTACGAATGCAAAAGTAAGCATTAGAAAGGCAATGCGCACAAAAGACCACTTCGGTATTTTTCTTTTCTACGAGTGGTTTGTTGCTTGCTGGCAGCAGATTGGGAGATTTGGGGGTTCCCTTTTAAACCCTTAACACCCGCTAGAACCTGTGCTTTATGAGGATGACAGTATGAACAGAACGCACATCCACAGCACAAGCCTTTTCACTTTGCATGTTTTCCTTGCCTTTTCTTCCACCACAGATAGTAGCCGCTGATAGGCAAGAAACCGCCAACAAGTGCGGCAAGCGCATGAAGTATCTTTGAGAACCAACCACCCCACTTGCCAGTGTGCAACGATTTGAAAAGTTTCTTTCCGCCAGGTTTCTTGCCGTCAGCTTCTTTCTTTGTGTCGCTTGCCCCACCCGCTTGCGGCTGTGTTTGTTCCTTCGCCTGCTCCATCTTACCATTAGCAAAAGCATTTTCTTTTGCAGCAGTCGGTTTGTCGCCCGCTTTGGGCATCTTGTTTTCCATCTTCTCGGTGTTCTGCCCGAAGAGTTTCGACATGCCTTGCCTGTACCAACCGAACGAAAATACAGGACCCGTAATGGCCATTAGGAACAGAAACACAAAGGCATAGATGCCTAATGACACGTGCGTATCATACACAAACCGGCGAAAACCCTTGTTTGTGCTTACCTTTAAACGGCTTTTCAGCATCTTTTTGCTCTTGGGCCACCAAGCAACAACGCCCGTTAACAGCACAACCGACATACACATACTCGTTACAGCCACGATAACTCGCCCAACCGAAAGTCCGCCGCGAGGATTGTCTGGCACCATAAAGAGCCAGCGATGCAGTTTCTTTACAGTTTTGTAGAAGGGTTCTGCACCCTCTTCTATACCCAAAAGCGGCAAGACTTCTTTTGTAAGCAGTAGCAGTAAGCCCGTGAAACATAGAATAATCATAAACACACCTAGGGGCAATGCTAGCCACTTGTGGATTTTCAAACAAATTTTTCTCATATACTAAATGGTCATTATTTATATTTGTGTGCCTTTAAACACCTTAATAATAGACTAACAATAGGCCCGAAGGTTTAAGGCATGTACTAAAAATTCCCCGCAAGCGTTCGCTTGTTGTCCCTTTTATTGAGGGTTGAGGGTCGGACAAATGGTAAGGGAATGTTGAGTGGATATGTCGGAGATTATGCCCCAGTCTACTGCCAAACGCACAAAAAATGGCCGCAGGCTGTACAACCAGGGCATAAAAAAGGTTGGGGACACAAGCCTAAGCCGTATCCCCAACATCTTATTTTTGTCTGATAAACACGTTAATTGGACAGCCGTGCATGTTCCAATTTTCGCGTATCTTGTTTTCCAAAAAGCGGCGATAGTTCTCCTTTACGTACTGTGGCAGGTTGGCGTAGAACACAAACGAGGGTATCTGCGTGTTGGGCAACTGCGTGCAATACTTAATTTTGATGTACTTGCCTTTGGTGGATGGAGGCGGATAAGCCTCGATAAGGGGAAGCATCACTTCGTTAAGTTTCGACGTTCCCACGCGTGCCTTGCGGTTAAGATATACCTGTTTGGCCGTCTCTAGCACCTTAAAGATGCGCTGCTTGGTAAGCGCCGAGGCGAAAATGATGGGGAAATCTACAAAGGGAGCCATGCGTTCGCGAATGGCATTCTCGAAAGTCTTTATCACCTTTTGGTCTTTATCTGGCACCAAGTCCCACTTGTTAACCACCACAACCAGCGACTTTTGGTTTTTCTGAATAAGCTGGAAGATGTTCATGTCCTGCGATTCGATGCCGCGCGTGGCATCAATCATCAGAATACAAACGTCGCTATGCTCGATAGAACGTATCGAACGCATAACGCTATAAAACTCCAAATCTTCGGTAACCTTGTTTTTTCGGCGTATTCCGGCCGTATCTACGAGGTAGAAGTCGAAGCCAAACTTATCGAAACGCGTATAAATGCTGTCGCGTGTTGTACCTGCAATCTCGGTAACGATGTTGCGGTCTTCGCCTATAAAGGCGTTGATGATGCTGCTTTTGCCTGCGTTAGGCCTGCCCACAACGGCGAAACGAGGTATGCCGTCTTCAACATTATCGTTGTCGCCAGGTTTTAGTTGCTCAACAACAGCGTCGAGCAAGTCGCCCGTTCCGCTGCCTGTTGATGCGCTAATGGGGAAGGGGTCGCCCAGACCCAACGAATAAAACACGGGTGCTTCGTAAATCTGCTCGTTGTTGTCGGCCTTGTTCACCACCAACACCACGGGCACCTTGGTTCGCCTGAGTATCTGCGCCACATCCTCATCGAGGTCGGTTACGCCCGTATTCACGTCTACGAGGAACAGCACCAAGTCGGCCTCTTCGGTAGCCACGAGCACTTGTCGGCGAATGGCATCTTCGAAGATGTCGTCCGAATTGACCACCCATCCGCCCGTATCTACAACCGAGAACTCGCGCCCAGCCCAGTCGCACTTGCCGTATTGACGGTCGCGCGTGGTGCCAGCGGTATCGCTAACGATGGCGCTACGGGTTTTTGTAAGTCTATTAAATAAGGTGGACTTGCCCACATTGGGGCGTCCCACGATAGCTACTAAGTTTGCCATAAATGTAAATTCTTAATCGTCGAAAAAGCGTGTTAGCGTGCCATGCGCGGCCAAATTCGGCTTACACGTGGCTCACGAGAAACGTCTTATTCGGGGTTATAGCCAAAACTGTCGAGTTCTTTCTTCGAGCTTCGCCAGTCTTTATCAACTTTAACGAAGGTTTCGAGGTACACCTCTTTGTCGAAAAACCTTTCCAACGTTTTTCGTGCCTCCGAAGAAACCTTCTTCAACGCCACGCCCTGATGCCCAATAACGATGCCTTTTTGACTTTCGCGCTCAACGTAGATAACGGCGTTGATGTGTATTTTCTTTTCTGTTTCCTTAAATCGCTCTACCTTAACCTCCACCGAATAGGGTATTTCCTTATCGTAGTAGAGCAGTATTTTCTCGCGAATTATCTCGCTTACGAAGAAACGAGCAGGCTTATCGGTAAGCTGTTCTTTGTCGAAATAGGGCGGCGATTCGGGCAACAGCTCTTGTATTCGGCGCAGAAGGAGGTCGGTGCCGAACTTGTTTTTGGCCGAAATGGGCAATATCTCGGCCTTGGGCAGCAACGCGTGCCATCGTTCCACGATGTCGCCGAGAGTTTTTTGGTCGCTCTCGTCAATCTTATTGATGAGCAGCAGCACTGGAATCTTCATGCCCCGCACCTTCTCCAAGAAGTCGGCGTTCTTCTCTGGGTCTTCCACCACGTCGGTAACGTACAGCAACACGTCTGCATCGCTAAGTGCCGACACCGAGAAAGCCAGCATCGACTCTTGCAGTTTGTAGTTGGGTTTGAGCACGCCGGGCGTGTCCGAGAACACAATCTGCATCTCTGGGGTGTTCACAATGCCCATTATTCTGTGCCGCGTGGTTTGCGCCTTGAAGGTGGCTATGGAGATACGCTCGCCCACTAGCTGGTTCATCAGCGTGCTTTTGCCCACATTGGGGTTGCCAACGATGTTTACAAATCCTGCTTTGTGCATGTTTGTTGCTGTGATAAAGGTGTTTGTTTAGAGCTTGGATAAAGCTCAAAAAGACGCATCTTAAGAAATTAAGGATGCGTCTTCTTTGTTATTATTCAATTAAAGTTGGGGCAAACGTGCCGTTTTTACTTTCCTTGTTCGGCCATTTCGGCACCGTCGTAGGCCCACTTGTAGTAAGATGCGCCATGAACGAAACCAGCACCAAAGCCAGTAAAGATAAGGTTGTCGCCCTTCTTCAATTGTTTTTCAAAATCCCAAAGCACCAAGGGCATACATGCCGCACTGGTGTTTCCGTAGCGTTGGATGTTTACCAGCACCTGTTCGGGCTGCACACCGATACGTTTACCCACCGCCTCGATAATACGAAGGTTGGCCTGATGCGGCACAACGTAGTTGATATCTTCGGGCGTTAGGCCATTGCGCTCAATCAGTTTGGTGCAATCGTCGCCCATTGCCGAAACGGCATAGCGGTAAACGGTGCGGCCCTCCTGATAAGTGAAGTGTAAGCGATGGTCTACGGTGAACTGCGAAGACGGACAAACCGAGCCGCCGGCCTTTACATGAAGGAAGGGCAAGCCCATTCCGTCGGCCACGTGCAGCGAGTCTACCAAGCCCACGTTTTCTTCCGTAGTTCCTTCCACCATCACAGCACCAGCCCCGTCGCCAAAGAGCGGACAAGTAGCGCGGTCCTTATAATCGGTGATGGCCGACATCTTATCGGCGCCAATAACGATGATGCGCTTGTGGCGACCGCTTTGTATCATGTTGCAAGCCACATCGAAAGCATACATAAACCCGCAACAGGCAGCCGAGAAATCGAATGCGAAAGCATTTTTCAAGCCCAACTTACCCAACACGATAGATGCAGTGGAGGGGTGGATGTAGTCGGGAGTGGTGGTGGCAACGATAACCGCGTCGATGCTGTCGGGGTCAACGCCCGTCTTCTTCATCAGAAGTTTGGCGGCCTTACGGGCCAGATAAGAAGTACCGAGCCCTTCTTCCGTGAGGATGCGGCGCTCCTTGATACCTGTACGCGTAGTAATCCATTCGTCGTTGGTATCGACAATGCGCGACAATTCCTCGTTGTTGAGTACATAGTCGGGCACGTAACCGGCGACGCCTGAGATTATCGCATTAATCTTATCCATTATTCAGCAACCTCTTCCTTAACGATAGCTACCTTACCTCTGTACTGTCCGCAAGTGGGGCAAACCGTGTGATAAATGTAATAAGCGCCACAGTTGGGGCATAGAGCCAGTGTGGGAGCTACGGCTTTATCGTGAGTTCTTCTTTTAAGTGTACGAGTCTTGGACTGTCTTCTTTTAGGATGTGCCATTTTGTCTTAATCTTTAATATTGTTTTTTTATTTCTTTCAGTTTCATCCAGCGCGGGTCTATCGCCTCTTCTTCATTCTCATCGCCACTTCGGTTGGCAGCATGTGCGTCCAGCACGTCTATCATGGCTGGGTTGCATTTGCCAGGCGCGTGCACATGCTTGATGGGTATGTTAAGTGCGATAAACTCGTAAACGAACCACGACAGGTCGATTACCCCAGGGTCTTCTTCCAGCGTAACCAGTTCGTCTTCTTCTGAATATTCTTCTCCAAACCTCACTATCAGCCGTTCTTTTGTGCTAACGGCCTGCTCCATGTCGTCGAGACACAGGTCGCAAGGTATGCTGACCGAACCTTCTATGTTGAAGTTCAGCTCAAAAAGGTCGCCGTTTCTTGTAGCTTGCAGCTCAACGTTCACCTTTCCTTTCCTAATTTCGGGGGCGTCGATGGCCTCAAAGAAACTGTCGTCAAGCACGTACTCCAACAAGGTTTTGCCTTGCTTTAACGCCTTGACATCCAGCTTAAAGGTTTCTAAGTCACACATTTGGTGTGCAAAGTTACAAATATTTTCCGATAAGTTATAACGAAACTCAAAAAAGTTAGCGTAAGTTGGCTAGTTTTTGAATTTATATTGGGGGCGAAATAACATTTCAAAGGAATTAAGTCAAAAGCATTGTGATTGAAACGAGAACTATTTTCGTCCTTTTATCTTTTCACGATTTCCTTGCATTCCGATGCTTTTGACATTTGCATAGCCTACCTACAACACGCTACCGAGCCCTTTGTAGCGGCACTACAAACAAGCTGTAGCGACACTACAAGAGGTCGGTAGCGACACTACAAGGGGCTTGTAGCCACACTACAAAGGCCTTTGTACGCACCCATCGACAAGCAGATGGGTGATAAAAGCTTTTAGGCGGGATGGCGTTTGATGGTTAACCGAGAGGCGAAATCAGCCTCGCCGACTATACAACTCGTTGAAAACCACCCTAAATCGGTCGCCGTGTATGCCCTCGGCATCGCGCATTCCACAGGTAACCACCATCGTAATTTCCGCGCTGCGAGGCAAACCCAGTGCGCGTTTCACTCGCAAACTGTCGAATCCTTCTAACGGACAGGTGTCGTAACCCGCCTCGGCCATGGCCAACATAAAGGTTTGGGCCACCAAACCGCAACTTTTATGAAGCACTATTCGCGTATCGGTTTCGGAGCATTGGCGAAACATCGGGCGAAACGCACTAACGCTAACGAGCATCGTTTTGCGCACCGCGCCCCATAGTCCGAAGAACTTGCTATATAAGAAAGGTATCATCTTGCCATAATAACTCTCCTTCTCCTTGATGCGCCGTTCTTGGTCTTCGGGTGCCGAATGTCGCTTGATGTTGTCGCGTTCGAAACTTATTAGTTGCTTTACGCGTTGCCGATAGCGGTCGTGACGGGTAACGAACACCACCATTTGTTGTGCCGTCTGCGCGCTAACTTGGTCTAGACAAGCCGTTGCCAGTCGTTGCAACAGGGCTTTGTCGGTAACGTGCACCATCTCGTAAAGCTGCATGTTGTTGCTTGTTGGGGCCAAAGTGGCCAACTCTAAACACTGACGAACGCGCTCTGCACTGATTGGTTCGCCGTTAAACTTACGCGTTGCGCGCCTAAACTCCAAAATCTCTTGTAAATTCATGCTGTAATATTTATATGTGAGGTTCGTAAACTTGCCTTCTTAGGAGTTAAGGAGTTAAGCCAAATGTATAGGTGGCGTTAGGCTAATAGGATAATTCTGACCAGTCTGACTTGTCCGAAAGCTAGAAAGAACTAGAAACCTAGAAACCGCTAGACACCTTTAAAGGTGTTAGCCATTTTTTCACCCTTTCACTCTTTCACCTTTAAAGGCGTTAGCCATCTTTTCACCCTTTCACTCTTTCACCTTTAAAGGCGTTAGCCATTTTTTCACTCTTTCACCTTTTCACCCTTTCACCTTTAAAGGCGTTAGCCATCTTTTCAACTTTTTCACCCTGTCACTTTTTCACCCTTAATAGCTCTTCACCTTAAACTGCATCACCTTGGGCAACTTCACCCATTTGCGGTCTACCACAATCTTAATAGGACTTCCTTCCAGCTGTTTGAGCGTATAGGTACTATCATTTTCTTTCTCCAACTTGGCCTCCAAGTCTTCGCTACCATAATCGTTAATAATAGAAAGCTTAGCCTCCTTATCCTTATTGAGCTTCACATCGGTGATAAGCCACAGGCGCGTATCGAACTTCGAGCCAAGATAACCAGGCAGTTTGCCAAATAATTCTTGTCCACGCGCCACCACATCCTTATCGTGAAAGTTTATACGCATGTACACATTGTACTCGCTATTGTAGAGATGGCCCTTAAAACTCTTTCGTTCTTGACCGTAACCAACAAGCGCGAACAACGCCATGAGCGAGAAAATAAAAAGTTGTTTCATAACATCACACCCCTTTCATCGTCAAAGAAATTCTGTTTCGCCTAGTGTCTACCTCCACCACTTTCACCTGAACATGCTGGTGTAGCTTAACCACTTCGGCAGGATCGGCCACATATCGGTTGGCCAATTGCGACACATGCACCAGTCCGTCTTGATGAACACCCACGTCTACAAACGCTCCAAACTTGGTGATATTGGTAACTATGCCAGGCAAGAGCATGCCCGGAACAAGGTCGGCAACGGTATGCACACGCTCGTCGAAGGCAAACTCTTCGAGGTCTTCACGCGGATCGCGCCCCGGTTTCTCCAATTCGGCCACAATATCGTTAAGCGTTGGCATGCCCACCTCGGCCGTAACGTATTTCGCTAGCGGTATCTGCCTAATCTTTTCGTTGTTCCCGATGAGCTGACCCACAGAGCAGCCCATGTCTTTGGCCATGCTTTCGACCACGGTATAGCGTTCGGGATGCACCGCACTGTTGTCTAATGGGTTCTTCGCACCGTCTACTCGTAAGAAACCCGCACACTGTTCGAAGGCCGCCGGACCAAGTCGGGGAACCTTTTTCAGTTGCGCACGCGAGGTGAATGCCCCATTATCGCGGCGATAATCCACGATGTTTTTCGCCAAGGTTGGGCCTAATCCGCTGATGTAAGTAAGCAAATGCACGCTGGCCGTATTGACATTAACGCCCACGAGGTTAACGCAACTCTCCACCGTTGTATCTAGGCTTTTCTTCAACTTGCCCTGATCAACGTCGTGTTGGTATTGTCCAACGCCGATACTCTTCGGATCAATCTTCACCAATTCGGCCAAAGGGTCCATCAATCGCCTACCAATCGACACCGCCCCACGCACGGTAACATCCTCGTCGGGGAACTCGTCGCGTGCTGTTTTCGATGCCGAATAAACCGATGCGCCATCTTCGCTCACCACATACACGGGTATTCGCGGCTCGACTGCATGGCCTGCCTGCCGCAAGATGTCGGCCGTTTCGCGACTGGCAGTGCCGTTTCCCACGGCAATAGCATCTACTTTAAAACGATTGGCAATCTTCTGAAACTGCGTTTTGGCGGCCTGCTCGTTGCCGCGCGGCGTAAACGGATACACAACATCATGATAAAGCAAGTTGCCCTGCGCATCGAGGCACACAACTTTGCACCCCGTACGAATGCCAGGGTCTACTCCCATCACGCGTTTTTGACCCAATGGGGCGGCAAGTAGCAGCTGACGGAGGTTGAGCGAGAACACGCCAATAGCCTCTTCGTCGGCCTTTTCCTTGCTTGCAGCAGCAAATTCGTTTTCCACCGATGGTTCTATCAGTCGTTTGTAGGCATCGGCCACGGCCTCTTCAACCAACTGCGCGCACGCACCGCGCCCCCTAACGTAGTGTCGTTGCAGGCGTTCGGTGGTTTCTTCGCCGTCGATAGAGATGCTCACACGAAGAAAACCCTCACTCTCGCCACGCCTCATGGCCAGCAAACGATTGCCGTTGCAGCGGCGAAGAGGTTCAGAAAAGTCGAAGTAATCGGTGTATTTCTGCGCCCCTTCCTCGTCTTTCTTCGCGGCAATCACCTTAGACGAGATGATGGCCTCGCGCTTAAAGGCGTTGCGCACCTGTTGTCGGGTTTGTTCGTTCTCGCTAATTGTTTCGGCAATAATGTCTTGTGCGCCCTTAATGGCGGCCTCAACGTCTTTCACATCGCCCTTAACGTAGGCTCGTGCCACGCTTTGGGGGTTGGGTTCGCGCTGCAACAATATGGTTTGCGCCAAGGGTTCGAGCCCCTGTTGGCGTGCCACCTGCGCGCGAGTACGGCGTTTGGGTTTATAAGGCAGGTATATGTCTTCGAGCGTGGTGCTGTCCCAAGTGTTGTCGATACGGCTTTTCAGTTCGGGAGTAAGCTTGCCCAGCTCGTCAATTGTTTTGCAAATGGTTTCCTTGCGCTTTGCAAGTTCAGTGAGTTTGTCTTTCCATTGGCTGATATTGGCAATCTGCACCTCATCCAGTCCGCCTGTTTTCTCTTTACGATAACGGCTGATAAACGGGATGGTACAGCCCTCATCGAGCAGTGCGAGGGTGTTTGCCACTTTGGTTTGGTTTAGTTCAAGGCTCGTGGCGATGATGTTTGCGTATTCGTTCATGTGTGCAAAGATACAAAAAAACGCTGTCCGCGTAAAGTTGGACAGCGTTTTTAGTAAAATTTAGTGTGGGGAAAGAGGTTTCTCTAAGGGGTTAAGGTGCCTCTTTGATCTGTTAAAGAGCGATGGAGTTAAACCAATAGCTGTATTGATTAACAAGTTGACGAGCTGACGAGTCAACAAGTACTAGGCGCAGCCATCTTTTCACTTTTTCATCTTTTCGCCTTTAAAAGGCGCAGCCATCTTTTCACCTTTTCACTCTTTCACCTTTAAAAGGCGAAGCCATCTTTTCACTTTGTCACCCTTTCACCTTTAAAAGGCGCAGCCATCTTTTCACCTTTTCACTTTTTCACCCTTTCACCTTTAAAAGCCTTTTCAGTTTTAGAAGTTTTCGGGCTTCAATTCGAAGAAAGCTTGGGGATGCAAGCAAACGGGACACACCTGCGGAGCTTTCTTTCCTACTACCACGTGTCCGCAATTGCGGCACACCCAGATGCAATCGCCGTCGCGCGAGAACACCAATGCGTCCTCAATGTTCTTCAACAACTTGCGATAACGTGCCTCATGGGTCTTTTCAATCTCGCCAACCTTTCTGAACTTAATGGCAATTTCCTTGAAACCTTCTTCCTCGGCCTCCTTTGCCATGCGGTCGTACATGTCGGTCCACTCGTAGTTTTCGCCATCGGCAGCTATCTTCAGGTTCTCGCTAGTGGTGCCAATCTCGCCGCCATGCAGGTATTTATACCACAGTTCGGCATGCTCTTTCTCGTTGTGAGCCGTTTCTTCGAAGATGGCCGCAATCTGTTCGAACCCATCTTTCCTTGCTTTCGATGCGAAGAAGGTGTACTTGTTGCGTGCCATACTCTCGCCTGCAAATGCTTCTTGCAGGTTTTTCTCGGTCTTTGTTCCTTTTAAATCTTTCATAATGTTCTAATTCTTGTTTATGTTCTTTGTATAATATCGTCGGCCTTATGCCGCTTTTGATTTGTGTTTTCTGTCTTGTTCGATGCAAAGGTAGTGAAAATAATACATACCCAACTATACATTTCTCGAAATTTTATGCGGTTTTTTTAAAGGTTACTTCGGCGTTCAACAACCCTGCGTGATACGGAGGAATGCGTACAAGAGAAGTGGGAGACATCGCTCTTATACAAGCGGTTGCAGAACCACATACTACATGCCGCCAATAACAAACAATCCATATAGCGGTAAATTCTCCATCCAACCTTGGTCTACATAACCCTTCATCGATAGGCGTAAGCCTTTCAGGTGGGCTTCTGGATGGCCATCGATGTAGACTTTCATCGAACGAGCACGCACGTTTTCCTCTGCTTTCACCTCTATAGGAACTACTCTATTGGCTGTTTGTATAACAAAATCTATCTCGGCTGGCGATGTGCTGTTGCTCCAATAATAGGGAGTAATGCTCATTGCAACAAGCTGTTGCAACACAAATTGTTCGGTAAAAGCTCCCTTAAACTCCCTAAACACATTGTCGCCTATGAGCATTTGCTTTGCAGGAGCCTCTACCATACAGGCAAACAAGCCGCAATCGAGCAAGAAAAGCTTAAAGGCAGAGAGGTCTTCGTAGAATTTAAGTGGTGATAGAATCTCACTAACACGACTTACTTTGTGCACAATGCCTGCATCAACGAGCCATTGTATGGCTAGTTCATAGTCTTTTGCACGCGCCCCTTGCTTGATTGCGCCATAGAGAAACTTCTTATTTTCCTTACCCAACTGCGATGGTAAACTACTCAGAACTTGTCCAATGCGGACACTTTCGACTTTGGAACTGTGCTTGGAAATGTCGTTTCGGTAGGCCTCAATGATGTTACTCTGAAGTCGGCGCACCTCATTTAAATCCTTGTTGGCAACGAAATGGGAAACAACTTCGGGCATTCCCCCCACAAAATAGTAACAACGAAGTTGCTCAATAAACTTGGTGGCAAACGTATCGATTAGCGCCCAGTCGCGCCGATGTAGCATTTGCAATAAACTTTCTTCTCCATTGGCCTCCAAAAACTCTTCAAAGTCCATCGGATGAACATCGAACATGTCGACTTTGCCTACTGGGAAGGACTCGCCTTGGTTGAGCGTAACGCCCAATAACGAGCCTGCGGCCATCACATGATAGCCGGCAGCGTTCTCTTGAAAGTATTTTAAGCTATGCAAACCGCGTGGTGCCTCTTGTATTTCGTCGAAGATGATGAGCGTTTCGCCGGGTTCAGGATTCACTCCTGTTATGGCCTGAATGGAAAACAAAATACGTTCCACGTTATAATCTGCCGTAAACAACACCTTTGCCAGTGGCTCAGCATCGCAATTGATGTATGCAACCGACTTATAACAAGCATCGCCAAAGGCCTTCATCAGCCATGTTTTGCCCACCTGACGCGCGCCTAACAATATAAGCGGTTTGCGATTTTTACTTGCTTTCCATGCTTTAAGCCAATTAAATGCCTTTCTATTCATACGTTATCTTTTCTGCAAAAATACACTTTTTCAACGATATAAAAGACATAAAAGTACATTTTTTCGAGGAAAAAATATAGAAATACCACACTTTTCTGAGGATAAAAACAGTAAGAAAGTACACTTTTTAGAGGATAAATCACTAACGACTCTACATTTTTTAGAGGATAGACCTAAGGGATTAGGGGCGTTTGCTGGTTCAAACAACTTGTAAAACTGGGCAAAAAAGGAGATGGAGAACTGTGCTAACTACAAATAAGTGTTGGCGCAAATGCCTTTAAAAGTCGGTAGAAAATAAACTTTGAAAAGCCGGGTTTATGTCAAAATGCGATACACCAGCAAAGCATATCACTCCCCTCTCCCTTTGGAGAGGGGCTGGGGGGTGAGGCTACTTTCACACCTTTCTTATCTTATTGAGGGGCAGGGGGGAGGCTACTTTCACACCCATCTCATCTTATATAGGGGCTGAGGATGAGGCTATTCCTATTTTATAGAGTGTCTACGGCGAGGCGTTTCACATCATTTCCGAGCATCAAGCGAACTTCGTTTGTTGCGATGATAGCTGCGATATTCGTCGAGAGGAATTTCCACATCGGGTTCAATCAGCGTGCCTTCGTGGGGCAACTCAAACTTCATATACCTGATGTTGAGTCCCCGTTCTATCCACATACTCTCGTAATAGGTTTGGATAGACAGGATTTTAGCCGTCTGGTCGTCGATACCAGGCGTGTTATAAAGGTCTTCGGTGCGAAACAACAGGTTGAGTTTATTGGCCGAAACCACGTGCGTAGTATAGGTAAAAAGGAAGTTCGAGTCGGTTTTGAGGTGCACAACACCCTTGTTTTCCAAGAAACGGCGATAGCGTTCGAGGAAAAAAGTGCTCGTAAGTCGCTTGTGTACGTTCTTCATCTGCGGGTCGCTAAACGTCAACCACAGCTCCTGCACCTCGTCGGGGGCGAAGAAACGGTCGATAATCTCGATATTGGTACGCAAGAAAGCCACATTTTTCAGTCCCTGTTCCAACGCTATTTTTGCGCCTTTCCACATCCGTGCACCCTTTATATCCACCCCAATAAAGTTGATTTCGGGGTATAGTTTGGCTAATTCTACGGTATATTCACCCTTTCCGCAACCCAATTCAAGCACGATGGGGTTGTCGTTATGGAAGTAATCGCGCCGCCATTGCCCACGCATGGCGAAGGGCGTGCTCTCTATTACTGAATAGGGGTATTGGAAAACGTTGCTAAACGTTTCCATTTCGGCGAATTTTTCTAGTTTTCCTTTGCTCATAGGGTTGGATGAAATGGGGTTTAACGCAGTTGCGGCATAGCTTGAAAGTGTATCGCTGCGCAACGAACACTCTTCCAAGCACGCTCAAAATATACCTTGTTACTGAACTAGCCAGCTTTATTTTATCTCTTTTGTACCTTCGTTTGTTTCTTTCCTGCAATGCCTGCCACTACTCTATCACAACCGTTGTCCACCCATGCTTATCTTCTTCGATACCATATTGTATGTTGCGCAGCAGGTTGTAAAGTCGCGTAGACACAGGCCCTGGCTTACCATCGGCACTAAATGTGTAGCGTTGACCCGTCTCCATGTCGTCGAGATAGGAGATAGGACTGATTACGGCAGCCGTTCCGCATGCACCAGCCTCTTCGAAGGTAGACAGCTCTTCTTCAGGGATGGGCCTACGTTCTACCCCCATTCCCAAATCGCGTGCCAACTGCATCAAGCTGTCGTTGGTGATGCTTGGCAAGATGGATGTTGACTTAGGCGTAACGTATGTATTGCCTTTAATGGCGAAGAAGTTGGCCGCTCCACACTCGTCAACATACTTTTTCTCTTTCGCATCGAGGTAAAACTCGCTGGCATAACCCTTTTCGTGAGCCAAGGCGTTGGCACGAAGTGAGGCCGCATAGTTGCCCCCAACCTTGTACATGCCCGTGCCGAGCGGTGCCGAACGGTCGAAGTTACGTATGATAACATAGGGATTGGTTGAGAAACCGCCCTTAAAGTAAGGCCCAACGGGTGTTACGAAGATCAGGAAGAGGTATTCTTCGGCTGGCTTAACGCCCACTTGGGCACTGGTGCCGATGAGTAAGGGGCGGATGTATAGCGCGGCCTTGCTCTCGTAAGTGGGTATATAGTCTTGGTTAAGGCGTATCACCTTGGTTACCATCTCTTCGAAAAGGGCTACCGGAACCGTGGGCATCATGATGCCTTTACACGTTTCTTGCAGGCGGACAGCATTCTCGCCCATTCTGAACACGCGCACTTTGCCGTCGGGACAGCGGTAAGCCTTCAACCCTTCGAAGGCCTCTTGTCCATAATGCAAGCACGTTGCTGCCATGTGTAGCTTCAAATACTCGTCAGAACAGGTCTCTATCTCGCCCCATTTCCCATCGCGGTAATAGCACCGCACGTTGTAGTCGGTTGGAATATAGCCAAAATTCAAACCTGCCCAATCTAAATTCTTCATGTTTTAAATTTGTTTTCGCCACCCCACATCCAGCCCTTTCACGATTAAGGGCATTGAGGGGAAGCACAGCTTTTTTCGTTTCGTGTACTACAAAGGTAATCAATTAACAGCACCCACACAACCGTTGGCCGTTGTTTTTTATATGGCATGTTCTAAAAATCCCCCGCAAAGGTTCAATTGATGTTCCTTGTATTGCTCTTCACTGTCTTTTTGCTTT
>ERZ773014.1093-NODE-1093-length-17758-cov-10.414675_pt1 | contig 17758 bp, 18 predicted proteins | sample MGYA00580841_ERZ773014 | MGnify/ENA primary metagenome ERZ773014 (study PRJEB29015, sample SAMEA2737989) | human oral metagenome | biome: human oral; feature: human-associated habitat; material: dental | place: China | collected 2067 ...
CCTTGATTGCCTCGATGAGCTTATCCCCAATATCCTTGGGGTGTGAGGTCATAAAGCGCACGCGTCGGATGCCCTCCACCTCGTCCACCATGCGCAGGAGATCTGCAAAGTCGGCCTGTTTGTGGTCTTTGCCGTACGAGTTCACATTCTGCCCGAGCAGCGTCACCTCAGTATAGCCCTCCGCCACCGCACGTCGCACCTCCGTCACGACCTCCTCCGGGGCGCGGCTGCGCTCGCGTCCGCGCACATAGGGCACGATGCAGTAGGTACAGTAGTTGTTGCAGCCGTACATGATAGGCACCCACGCGGAGAACTTGCCGCCGCGTGCAATGGGCAGATGCTCCGCAATCGTCTTGTCTGCGAGCGTCACATCCACCACAGGCGAATGCTCCGCTGCGATCTCCGCAACAATGCGTGACAGCTCCTGTATTTTCCCCGTCCCGAGCACGAAGTCGATGTGCGGTGCACGGCGCATGAGGCTCACGCCCTCCTTCTGCGCCATACAGCCCGCGATGCCGAAGATCAGCTTCGGATTTTTTTCCTTTATTTTTTTTATTTCGCCGATCTTCCCATAGACCTTATCCTCTGCCGTCTCGCGCACGCAGCAGGTATTGATGAGGATGACATCCGCCGACTCCATCTCCTCCGTGCGCACGTAGCCCGCGCCCTGCAGCTGTCCCTCCATGCGCTCCGCATCGGCGATGTTCATCTGGCATCCATAGACAAGTATCTTGTAACGTCCCCGCATTCGTTTCCTCTCATTTACACAGTCATACAGATAGTAAAAAAGTCTGGAAGAAATCCTTCCAGACTGCATTTCATATTGGAGGCGACACCCAGAATCGAACTGGGGATAAAGGTTTTGCAGACCTCGGCCTTACCACTTGGCTATGTCGCCGAAAGATGGAGCGGAAAACGAGGCTCGAACTCGCGACCCCCACCTTGGCAAGGTGGTGCTCTACCACTGAGCTACTTCCGCATGTGATCTTCCCGCGCCGCATGACGCGACACTTAGACATTATATCGATAAGTGTGTGTTTTGTCAAGGCGAAAATGTGAAGTGCAGGCAATTTCCGACGCGAGGTCTGCAATCAAAGCAAATTCAGATAATCCCTGCGCGCATCGATAATCGCGTGTATAATGACTGTCCCGCGCTCTTTGTCCACCTTGTAAAACACAAGATACTTCTCAACGATCAGAATGCGATAGCCGCGTGCATGGAGCGCAGCATAGCGGGGTCGAGTCCCGCTCTCGGCGAAGTCTGCGAGGCGGATAATCTCCTCCTCCAGTCGATCCAAAAGCGCCAGGGCTGCATCTGCGCGTCCCGTCACCTCTGCCCGATACAGAACGATGTCGCGCAGCTGCTCATCCGCTTTTGCCGTGCGCAGAATCTGATAGGACACTATGATTCCCTCGCAAGCAGTTCTCTGCGCAACGCATCAAAACTCTCCTGTACGGGAGCAACACGACCGCTTCGCACATCTTCCTCCGCTTCGCCGAGAATCTCAAGCAGCTCAATCCGTGCTTTCATCTGCTGGTACTGCTCGTATCCAATCGACACGGTATCCCCGCGTCCGTTCACCGTGATGATGACGGCTGTCCGCTCATCCCGACACTGACGCGAAATCTCGCTGTATCTGCTGCGCAGATCCGCCGAGGGACGGATATTTTCGGCTAATGCTGTCATGTGACTTCCTCCCATGTAGTCATATTATATGCGAATTTGACCATTGTCAACCGCTATTCTATGAAATGTGAGGTAAAAGCAAATCTCAGGTTAGCTATGCGCCGTTATACCTCCGCTTACAACACATTACAGGAAAGTATCACGTCACAAATTCGATCCACCATTTCTATCTCCAACTCCGCATAGAGCGGCAGGGTCAAGACGCGCTTTGCAATATAGCGCGCAACTGGCGTTTTTTCCACATCATACTTCCCGTGAAAACAGTCAAATGTATTCGTCAGTGGATAGAAATACTTTCTGCTGTAAATACCCACACGCTGCAGCGCATCAAATACATCGTTGCGCGTACTACCGAACTCCTCTTCATGGAATACGACAGGGAAATAGGCATAGTTTGACGCAACATCCGTGCGGATTGGGTTCAGCTGCACGCCGCTCACGCCTTCCAGACGCTCACGATAGCGCTCTGCGACCTTTTTACGCTGCACGATATCGTCATCTATATGACGCAGATTGCACAGCCCCATTGCTGCACAGAATTCATTCATCTTTGCATTTGATCCTACCGCATTGACACACTCCGCATCGCGAATGCCGAAGTTCTTGAGATCGCAAATCTTCTGCCCAAGATCCACGTCGTGGTAGACGACAGCCCCCCCCTCAATGGTGTGGAAGACCTTTGTTGCGTGAAAGCTCAGACAGGAAGCGTCACCGTAGTCCGCAACGGCACGCCCCTTATACGTCTCACCAAAGGTATGTGCCGCATCGTAGATCACCTTCACGCCGTACTTCTTTGCAATGTATTCGATCTCCTCCACCGCACAGACATTTCCGTAGACGTGGACGGGAACTATCGCGGAGGTACGGTCGGTAATCAGCGCCTCAAGCTTGCCTGCATACATCGTGTAGTCATCTGGGTTGATGTCGCAAAAGATTGGCGTCAGATGATTGCGCACGATGGCATGCGTCGTAGAGGCGAACGTGAACGGCGTCGTAATGACCTCGCCCGTGAGATTCATCGCCTGAAGCGTAAGCTCCAGAGCCATATGCCCATTGACAAGCAACTCGACATGCTCCGTCCGCATGTACTCCTGAAGCGCCGCCTGAAACGCCTGATGCTTGACCCCCATATTCGTCAGCCATCGCGACTGCCAAATGTCCTGAATCTCTGCGATGTACTCTTCCATCGGCGGCATCGACGACCGCGTCACCATGATGCTCATGCCCTGCCTCCGCTCTATCCAATATGTACGTACGTGATAAGCTCATCTCATTCCATGCTTCTTCAAAAACGCGATTGGATCGTTCATTTCCTGCAAATTCTCATGGATCTTTTCGATCGACCACTCCCACCACCGCAGTTGCAAAAGTGCCTCAATAACATTCGGAGGGAAACGATATTTCATCACACGCGCAGGATTACCGCCCACAATGGCATAGGGCGGCACATCCTTGACAACGACACTGTCTGCCGCAATGACGGCGCCATCCCCGATTGTCAGAATACCACTGTCACCAGCCGCTTTCAGATGGCTGCCGCGCCCCACCCATACATCCGAGCCGACGTGAATACCACCGCCAAAATGCTTATATCCCAGACGCGCACACCAATCCTCTGAATCGAAGTCCATGCAACCCGGATCATAGGTTGTGACACGGCGGTAGTCGTGCTGGTTGTTCATGCCGACTTCAAGGATGACATAAGGACCAAAGGAGGTATAGTTCCCAATGCGGATCTCCTGTACGCCGCCTCGATAGCCCCATTCGATGCGTACGCCGCAATAGCTCTTTGCGCCGAGTGAGACCGTACGCAGACCATACGAGTATACGCGTGGAATCTCCGCTCGCGTCACATCCAAAAATGTTTCCTCATTGTCCGCCTCAAGTTTCGCTTGCAGCGGGGCATAGGCGATATTTTCCTGAAAGAGCCGCCCTACATCGAGTCCTGGTATTCGAAAAACGCGCCCGTCCAACAATGCCGCGCGCGGAATCTCCGGACAATATCTCTGGAGGTAGGAAATCATGCCAAAGAGTTTGGAGCAGGAAAGCAGCACACGCTGCACACTTACCTCTCCGTCCATTCCCTCAAAGGAAAGCCCACGCTCCGTCGGTCTCGCATAGCTGACAATCGAAAGCGTGCCCTCCTCTTCCGCACGTCTGTAAAGTGGAACAAGCTCCTCGTCCAGATCGCCGCCGAGAACGACCAATACCTGCGTGCACATCGAAATATCTCCACCTCCCATTGAGCAAAATCGTCAGCCTTCATCCATCTGCAATACGAGTGACGTGTCGATTGCAAAATCAATCCGGCAATCATTCTGAAGAGCCTCCGACATCCCTGCAAAAACACACAGAAAATCATGAAATTCCGTTTCCTCCCAAACCTCCGGAATCATTGTTGCAATACGAAAAATATGTCCCGCCGTGCACAACCATTGCGCAATGGTCTTTCGCCGTGTGTTTAGGTCATGGAGATACTCATTGCGTTCAATCACCTCCCGAATGGTTAGTGCCCAACAAATGAACCCATAGATCTGGGTCTTATACCGCAGTTGATCATTTCCCTTATGCATACGAAATTTGCTCAGCGGTGTCGGAAAATACATCATATTTCCTTGGCCAAGCAGGCGAAGCCATGTGGGAAAATCCGATATGTGGTATTTTCCTTCCTTGCCCGAAAAGCCCAAATCATGACCATCGAGCAGAAACTCTTTTCTGAGTAATGCCGTAGTCGGTTCACCGATAAAATTGGTCATATGCGTGAGAATTGCCGTTCCAATCTCCTCGCCATTGAATTTTGTGGCCTCCTGAGCAATCGGTTTTGTCGAGGAAATATCCGGCAGCTTGTTTCCATTCGCATCGATGCACTCGCGATACGATGTGACAATGCTGAGGTCAGGATGCGCAAAGAACGCGTCCATCATGAGGGCAATCTTATCCGGCATGAAGAGGTCGTCATCCATCAGCCAGTTGACATACGCCGCATTCGGGTTGTCGTAGCTGCGGGCGCGCGCCCAATTTTCCACCAACCCATAGGAGGGATGATGCTCGTATTGAATGCGCGGGTCATCCGAAAAATCGCGGTGCATCATCTCCGCCGTCTCCGTATTATGCGAGTTGTCTGTGATGAAGATGTCCAAATTACGATATGTCTGGGCAAGTACACTTTCAAGCGCGAGGCGGAAGTAGTGCGGGCGCTCGAACGTCGGGATAATGATCGACACAAGCGGGTAAATGTCAGCTGAATATGTATCGAGAAAGGATTCGCGGCTCACCTCATCACACGGCCTTCCCTGTGCGTCGGTGAGCAGCCATGCCTCGTCCTGATGCGGCACAACTGTACGATAGCCCGCGCGCCAAAATTCGATACACTGCGCTTCTGCAACAAAAGCGTTGCTATGAAACAGATCCCTGCGCCATGGGAGGTCATACTGCGTGGCGATGAGATCACCGCTCACCACCACGACCTCCTCCATGTCGCCCTCGATGTTCTCTCCACGAAAAGCGCTGTCATCAGTATACAACATCCTTCCGTGGATAACAGCACTGTTTGCGATCAGTCCCGTTGTCGAGAGCTGTTTCGTACCAACGAGCCCCATAACACCGATCGCGGGATCTTGTGTAAATATGCGGAGCATTTCCTCGAAGAAATTCAGTCGGAGCAGAATACTCCCGGGCGACAGGTAGACCTTATACTTCGCGTCGCTTTGCTCCATCGCGCGCTGATAGGTATCTGCAACATTCCCGCCGAAGGGTACCTCGATCAGCTCCACCGCATAGCCCTGCGGCACATCGATCGCATCGAGATACTGGCGTATGGCAGAGACGCCATTCGCCTCACACTGCGCAATGACGGCAATTTTCTTGTCATTCATAAGTGGCTCCTCCCCTATCATTTCACTTCGAGCTCCTATCGCTCAGACCGCCGTGATCGCACGGCTCATCGTCCGAATGAGATCGATGCCGTCCCAGACGAGCGCAAAGTCCATCGTTCGCCCAATCGGCACAATACGGTCAACACCTGCGGGACGCATAGCGAGAATCTCTTGCAAAAGCGTGTCCCGATCGATGCCGTAATACGACAGGGTCTGGCATGAGATACCGCAGAGCAGATGTATCTCCGAAAGTTCCTTCGCATCATATTCGATGAAGAAGCCGCTGCCCGCCCTATATGCGGAAAGCTCCTCCGTCAGATGCGCCACACGGACGCGCGTAATGAGATTGTCGGGCATCTCGATCTGTCGTGCTTTGAAGGACGCACCAAGCCGATAGACCTGCGTCAGCTTGTCCACCGCTTGGACAGCTTGCAGCGTGTAGCGTGTCCGCACAAGTTCATGCAAGGTAGTCCAAAATACTTCCTGCGCCACCGCGATCTCCGTACCAACCCAAATGATAAAATGCGGCGCCGTACACGCATTTTGATCGCTGAGATAGGTGTCGTTGTAGAAATCCTGCGCAATGCGTGCCTTGTCCGACGCTGCAAGATAGGCATCCGCATCGAGCACGGCAATCGAATGGCGGTCGGCAAATGTGATCTCATTCGCACGCGGTGGAAGCGGGACGCGGCGGATCTCTCCAATCGTCGCATCGCCACCCCAGATGACACGCGTCTGCGCCATCTGTGTATAATGCGCGTTCACATCCTGCTCGTGCCCATAGCGGACAAAGAGAAAGTATGGCACGAGCGCCGGGAATTCCGCCAGCGTCTCCGAAAAGAGGCGGCAGAGCAACGCTACCTGCGGGAAATCCTTTGACGGCAGACGCACAATGCTCGCACAGCCCGCGAGGAACGCCGCAATACACGAGTAGGCGAAATTCACCGCCACATTCGAGGGTGCAACGTGAAAGACAATGCCGCGCCCGAGACAATTTTCTTTCGCGTCATAATTATGTTGCATACGGTGAAGCGCGGCAGGGCGACACCAAAAGCCGAGCGTCACAACATCGGGATATGTCTTTGCCTCCGCATCCGCGAGAATCTTTGCCGAGAGTGCAGAGAGAAAGGCACGCGCCTCCTCCGAAAAGATAGGGAGAGGGGGCGCATTTTTCATCTCTGCCTCAACCTCCGCACTGCCGAGCGCATAGGTCACGCTGTCAAAATGCTGCTGCATAGGTATCACTGCACCCCCTCAGCTCCGCGTGCTTCAGCCTGCCGAGCACCTTGAAATACTTCCCCTTGCGCCCGCACGGACAATCGTCCTCGCCAAGCACGACGCCCTCATCTTCCGTCAGGAGTGCATGGCCAGGGTATGACTCCGGCAGGAGCGAAACGACCTCGAGGATGCCGCGCTCGCCGACGGATGCAGGAGAGAAGTCAAGCGAGCGACGCACGATCACATCGGAGTATGTGCTCGCATGGAGATGCCCCTCTTCACATTCAAGATAGATGCAGCCCGTCTGCTCGACCATGCCGTAGTAGTCCGCAACCTCCATATCGCCGCAGACCTCGCGCAGCGCCACGCGAAATACCGCTGGCTCTACCGCCTCGGCAACGAGCTTCTTCCAGCCGCCGCCATGAATGAGTATCGCATTGCTGAGATCCAGATGCTCCCCCGCCGACTTTAATGCCTTGTAGAAGTGCTGCCACACCATGAAGGTAAAGCCGAAGAGCAGGATGCGCTCCCCTACGTGCTCACATAGAAAGGCGCGGATTACGTCCACTTGCAGCTCCATCGCGTCATTCAGCGCATAGAGCTTCTTTCGCCCGAAGATCGAGAAGCCGAGGATGCCCGCCCCGCGCGCCGAGAACATGGCGCGGTTCTGAATGACGGAGGGGCAGTCAATGATGAGCATCGGCATACGACTTTTTCCCGTCCGGTCGGATACGATGCGCACAAGCGTCTTCTGCTGGTTCGTCGCGGTCGCGCGGTCGAGGAAAATCTTCGAGACCTGCTGCCCCGTCGTCCCCGACGAGGTCATCGTCTTGAACACATCCTCCTCCGCAACACTCCGTAGCTCCAATTCCTTGAAGAGGCGTACGGGCAGGAACGGCACATTCTCCACCGAGTGGACATCTGCGGTGGAAAAGCCGATCGTCTCCATCATGCGCGCATAGGGCGCGCACCGCGCCCTATGATGCTCCGTCAGACGCAGCAGCCCCGCGCGCAGGAGTTCCTGCTTTTCCGCGCGTGCCACGCCGAATGGCGATAGAGCGAGGACTTCCTCATACGTCATAATACTGCTCCAACTCTCGGTAGACCGTCTTTCCCGAAGCATTCTTCGGGATGCACGGAATGCACTTCGCCGTAAACGCCGAATGATGCAGCCCGAGCTTTTCGCTCAGAAACGGCACGATTTCCGATGCGAGATGCTCCTGCGTCACAAAGACATAGAGATGATCGTCGATGCCCGCGCAGGCAACCTCGATCTCACCGAAATGTTGACGAAGGATATGCTCGACCTCCTGCAAATTCGTCCGCTTGCCGAAGAGCTTCAAGAAGCGTCGCTTGCGTCCGACGACCGTATAGTATCCATCCGCATCGCGTCGCGCGAGATCACCCGTCTCATAGCGCCCGCCGCGCTCGTCGCCGCGCGCAAGATCCGCGCCGCTCATCGCGTAGCCGAGCGTCACATTCGCCCCGTAGTAGACGAGCTCGCCGACCGTATCCGACGCTCTGATCTCCTCGCCCGCCTCATCGACGAGTTCAAATCTGCCGCTCGGAATTGCAATCCCCATCGCGCCCGTCTTTCGGATGGCATCCGCAGCGGGCAGATACCCCATGCGCGCCGTCGCCTCTGCCGCGCCGTACATGACAACGAATCGCTTCCCATGTGTATGCGTGAATTCGGCAAATTCACGGTGCAGCTCAGGGTCAAGCTTGCCGCCCGCCTGCGTCAACGTGCGGAGCGCAGGAAGCTCCATGCGAAAGAAGCGCAGCCGCTTCAGCATCGCGTACGTATAGGGCACGCCGCCGAGATTTGTGACCTCCTCTTCCCTAAAAAGATCCCAAAAATCGCGTTGAAGTATGGACTTCTCAGTCACCACTAACGAAGCCCCCGCATATAGATGCGTATTGATAATTGACAATCCGTAAACATAGTGCATAGGGAGATTGGTGATTGCGCGTTCCGTCGTTCCAATATGCAGATAGCTGATGATCGAATCTATATTCGACTGCAAGTTCCGATAGCTTTGACGAACGAGCTTCGGACTTCCTGTCGAACCGGAGGTTGTCATCAAAAGAGCCAATTCCTCATGAAGCGGGTACGGATGCCGCACCTTCGTATCATAAAGAATATGTCCACCCATGTCTAACACGCGCGCATAATGATCCAAAAAGTCATAACGCCCATCCTCTGCAAAAATATAGGCCGGTGCATACTGTTCCAAAAGGCTCCGAAACAGATCCTCATCCAAGTCCCGATCAACCATTACGGGGACAATTCCATGATTGATAAAGCCAACATATGCTGCAATGGATACAGGCGTATTACTGCATACCAAAAAGACCAGCGAGCGCGGAGGTATCATCTCTGCGATCTCTTCTGATATTTCAAACAGCTTGCTATACGTCCACACCTCATTTTGCATCATAAGTGCAGACGCCCCGCCAAAAACTTTCAGATCAAAAAACACGCGCACAGCCTCTCTCAAATTCCCCAATGTCCGGATCTACGCCATTAAAATTCGATGCTGTAGTTCTTTGAAAGGATCTCTTTCCCCTTCTCAAAAGAATTAAAATCAATGATGTCATCGGTATCCATCATGATATCAAAGGTGTCTTCAATGGCGGCTACCAGTTCCATGTGGCCGACAGAATCCCACGCACTGATGGACTGATACTCGAGCTTTTCCACCTCATCCTTGGAAACCCCAAGCGTATCGGAAAATGCCTGCGTATATTTCTCTAAATTCGTCATGATATTTACTCCTTTTCCGTAAATACTTATTGACTCAAACTTCGCAGATAAATAATCTGCCGAAGCCCTTGCAATATCTATACTATCGGGCAAATAAAATAGCATGAGCGACATCCATTTGGTATAATTTAAGCACCAACAAAAACATCCAATGGAGGCTCATGCCATGAACAGTATAGCACAAACCAACAACTCTGAGAATCCGCTGTCCGAGAAAATGCAATATTTCCTCCGGCGTTACCACGTCAGCCGCATTCTGCGCTCTGCGAACGCTTACAAACTCCGTGGCTTCCCCGTCCTCAGCATCTTCCTCGTCACCTTCTCTACGGCATTCACGCATCGCTCTTTCTTCATGCAGATGTGCCTTAACCGCAGTGCTGTCCCCTTTGCCAAGGATACCTTCTACCGCTTCATGAACTCTTGTCACATTCATTGGCGAAGATTCACCACGCTGCTCGCTGCAACCATCATCCAATCCACCATCGCTCCCTTGACGAGCGCGGATCGCGTCAACGTCCTCATCCTCGATGATTCCATCTACCACCGTGCCCGCTCCCAGAAGGTCAAGCTCCTTGCGCGTCTTTATGACCATGCCAGAAAAGAGTTTTCCTGCGGATTCCGTATGCTCACGCTTTGCTGGTCGGACGGCAATACACTCCTTCCCGTCAGCCATACACTCTTTCGATCGAGAATCCAAAGAACCGTCTTGTGCGTCCTCCGAGAGTGTAGATGCCCGCAGCAAGGGTGGTAAAGGGCGAAAATTTGCCCAGAAAAAGGCAACCGAGGTCATGCTCTGTCTCCTGCAGGAAGCGAAGGAGGCGCTGATTCCCGCACGTCATGTCCTGTTTGACACGTGGTTTTGCTCTCCTGCATCACTCCTGTCCGTCCACGAACTTGGCTACGAAGTTGTTGCGATTGCAAAGAAAACGCAAAAGGTTCACTACCTCCACGGAGGCGTGATGCAGGATGTGAAGGCGATCTATAGGAAGCACCAGAAACGGCGTGGTCGCTCGAAGTATCTGTTGTCGGTAGAAGCCGCTGTCCGCAAGGGAGAAGCCTCGATTCCCGTGCGCCTCGTTTTCGTCCGCAACCGCAATAACCGCAAAGACTGGCTTGTTCTGGTGACGACAGATATGGGTCTTACGGAGGAGGAAGTGATCCGCATCTACGCAAAGCGTTGGGGGATCGAGGTGTTTTTCAAGGTGTGCAAGAGCTGCCTGCGCTTGGAGAAGGATTGCCGCACGCTCTCATACGACGCTATGACTGCACATGTTTCCATCGTATTCACGCGGTACATGTTTCTAGCGGTGGAACAGCGCGAATCCAAAGATGACCGAAGTATCGGAGAGCTGTTCTACCTGTCGGTTGACGAGCTTCCTGACCTTTGCTATGTGGAAGCGGTGCGGCTTCTTGTATCGCTGTTTGTCGCACGACTGCAAGAGCATATGATTCTGGATGAGGGAGAGGTACAAGATCTGCTGCAAGGATTTCTGCCAGAACTGCCGATGCTGCTATCACAAAACCTACGAAAATGTGCATAGATCGGACGCTTTTCTATATACAAAGCCACAAGGTTCAAGACCTGACGTGTGTTTTTGATGTGCGAAGTTTGAGTTATTGATTGCTGATCTTTCTGGAAAGCGTCAGCGGCATATCATACCCATCCCAAACAAAGGAAAGATCCAAACTATGCCCCATGGGAACGATTCTGTCACCACCTTTCAGTCCCTGCCGGAAGATCATATCCTTGATTTCGTCATACAGATGCGCTCCCAAATAAGTAATGGTCTGACATTGCTTATTAAGGACACATGCCAGTTCATCCAACCTTCCTAAACTATATTCAAGGAAGTACCCGCAATTTCCTTTATCGTTCATCACATCCCCGAACAATTCCGGCAGTGCTACCCGCACTAGCGCATTATTATGCCTGATTTCCTTGATCCCGGGATATGAGGCGGCCAACACGGCGGTTCGCAGTAATTTCTCAGACCCGATGATATCGCCAAGCGGATACCCCTGATCTACCTGTTCTTGAAGACATTCCCAGAAAGCTTTTTTCGCCTGCTCTATTTTATTTCCTGTCCACAGCACAAGCCGCGTCGAGCTGCAGGCATTTTGATCAGAATAATAGGTATCGAGATAGAAATCCCTCGCGATCATTTCGCAATCCATCTGCAAATAGGAATCTGCGTCAATGACGGCAATCGAATACCGATCTGCAAAGCCTAATTCTAGGCAGCGCGACTGCGCAGGATTACGTCGAATGCCTTCTATCGTCATATCACCGCCCCATATGATTCTGAGATCACATATTGACGACAGCAACCGACTCGCTTCGTTATCATGCGCATATCGAACAATGCAGATATACGGACGCAGCTCTTGAAACTCCTCGTGCAAAAGTACGCGGATCGTTTCACACAGGATATCGACCTGCTCAATTTTTTTGTCAGATACACGTATGACAGACGCATTGCCTGCAAGCAAAGCATAAACAAGCGAAACCGCAAACTGCACGGGAATATTGGAGGGCGCGATATGGAACGCCATGCCCCATCCGATTCTGCTGCCCAAAGCACGATATCTCGCAGCCTCGTTTTCTATGGATGCCTTTCTGAGCCAAAAAGCAAAGGAAATAACATCTCCATACGCCTTCGCTCTAAGGTCATGGAGCAGCACCTCGGATAATCTGCAAAAAAAGGATACAACACTTTTTGAAAAGATTGGCAGTGCCCGTGTATGCTCCATACTGCAAAGAGCATCCATGTTTCCGACCAAAAAGTTGATATCCTTATACTTTCGCACCATAGGTATCGCTGCACCCCCTTATCTCCGCCTGTTTCACTCTGCCCAGGATGCGGATGTATTTGCCCTTTCTCCCGCACGGGCAATCATCCTCCCCCTCTATGATGCCCTCATCCTCCGTGAGAATCGAGTGCCCCGGATAGGAATGCGGAAGCGAAGACAATAATTCTATAAAGCCTTTCTCTCCTATGCTGCAAGGAGAAAAATCAGCATATCGCCGGATAATCACATCTGAGTAGATACTGGCATGAAGATGCCCATATTCACACTCGGCATAGATACATCCCGTCTGTTCTGCCATGCCGTAATGATCCACATAATGTGTGATGCCGCAAACCTCCCTCCCCGTTTCTTTAAAATCCTTGTTTGAAATATTGAGATTGACCAGCTTTTTCCAGCCGCCCGCCGTGAGCAGATAGCCGTTCGACAGATCAGCCGTCCTGCCGATCTCCCGCAATCTCTGGAAAAGATGCTGCCAGACCATAAAGGTAAAACCAAAGATGATAAATTGATCGTTTCCGTATGTTTGAATGAAATCATCCAACACATCTACCTTCAATTTCATATCTTCATCCAGTGCAAAGATCATGCGCTTGGCGGCAAACTCCAACCCCATGATCGTCGCGCCCCTTGTGGTAAAATTCCTTCGATCCCTTATCATCGCATCAGAATCAATCACGAGCATCGGCATCCTGCGGTTTCCGATAAAATTGCCCAACAATCGGAGCAGCACTTTTTGCTGTAAAACAGCCGTCTCCCTGTCAAGATATATTTTCGACTGCTTCTGTCCACTCGTTCCCGATGACATCATCACCTTGAAAACGCTGTCATCCGGAATGCTCTTCATGTGCAGTTCCTTAAATGCGCGAATCGGGAGAAACGGTACATCTTCCAAAGTCTTGACTGCAGAGGGCGCGTAGCCGATTGCATCCAAAAACCTCTGGTATGGGACACAATGATACCGATGCCATTCCGTGAGTTCCTGCATGGTGCGCAGTAACATCGCCTGCTTTTCGGTTTTGGATAGGGAATACGGTTCAAGTGCGTGAAAATCTTCTATCACATTTTCACCCCCCGTGCTATTCCAGATCATCCGGCATCAGCATCTCATCCACCTCAATATCGCGTTTCAATTTTTTTCCAATCACACGAGCAATTTCATTGGGCGGTATTCCATCTCCCGGTCTTTTTGCGTCCAGATCCTCTATCATAAGCACATGCCCTGCAGAGAGATTTCTCGAAGCAATGATACTCCGCCGCATCTTCGCCCGCTGTTCCATCTCCTCTTTCGTCACATTTCTCTCGTATGTTCCCAACGCTTTCGAAACGTTTCGGCATTCCCGTACCAGTTGTGCCATGACCTCAGGCTCTGTCGCCATCTGATTGTCCCAGCCGATCACGCTGTTGTCCAAGGTAAAGTGCTTTTCTATCATCGCTGCGCCAAGCGCCGTTGCAGCACACGCGGCTTCACTTCCGATGGTGTGATCCGAATATCCGACGCTGCACTCAGGGAATTCCTTTTTCAGCATCACCATATTGTTCAGATGAACGTGTTCATGATCTACTGGATATAGGGAAACGCAGTGCAGAATACAAATCTGATGATTCCCTTTTCCCTCTATTGCGTGTACGGCAGCCCTGATCTCATCGAGCGTCGCCATTCCCGTAGACAATACAATCGGAACCATTTGCTCCGCAGTGTATTCTAGAAAAGGAATGTTGTTGATATCCATGGATGCGATCTTGATGTACGGAACATGACACGGATCGATCAAAAGATCGACTTCGCTTTTGGAATAGGGGGTGGATGCAAAATCGATGCCGATATCGCTGCAATACACGGACAGCTCCACCAATGCATCCGGATTGAGTGCGAACCCCTTCACCATACGCCTGACAATCGGATTCTTCGCATAATACGTCTTGCTATACAAGGATGTATCTGTCCACGACTGGAACTTGACCGCATCACAGCCGCATGCTTTTGCCGCATCGACCATCTTTTTTGCGATTTCTATTTTCCCCCTATGGCTAGAATTCAGCTCAGCTACAATATAGGGATGAGATTTATCCAAATACATTTCACCAACCTCCTGCACTGACATTCAGCTTTATCATTACCCCCCCATGGACTTTCTTCCACCATCAACCACAATATTTTGTCCGGTAATAAAAGAGGCCATATCCGAGGCCAAGAACAAAATCGTATGGGCGACCTCTTCCGGACGTCCTTGCCTGCGTAGGGGTGTCTCCCGAAGAATTTTCTCCTTGAGATCATCTTTACGTCCACGCCACATATCCGTATCAATAAATCCGGGCGAAACCGCATTGACTCTTATGCCATATTTCCCCAGTTCAAGTGCCATTGTCTGCGTTGAAAAAAGCACCGCCGCCTTGCTGCTGCCATACGCAAGGCCGCCTTCTTCCGCCTCCATCCCGGCTACGGACGCCACATTGACAATAGATCCCGCTTTCTTTCTCATCATATACCTTGACACCATCTGAGCTAAATTTACCTGAGAAATAAAATTCGTATGCATACTGTCTTCTATCATCTTAATGGATGTCATATGAAATAATTGCTCCGCAGAGATCCCCGCATTATTTACCAGAATATCGATACGCTTATGCTGATCTCCAACGGTCTTGATCGCTTTTTTCACCGCATCTGTATCCGTTACATCAAAATAAAGCGGATGAATCTCCGCCTCATATTTTTCTGATAGCTCATTTATATTTTTTTCAAATGTATCTGTTGCCTGTCTCGCACAAGCCCAAACGCAGGCATGGTGTTCGGCAAATTTCTCGACCGTTGCCAACCCAATGCCGCGATTTGCGCCTGTTATAACTGCAATTTTATCTTTCAGCATTTTTCTCCACTTTCTTCGGCCGATACTTGTTAAGAATGGATGGAATTACGAGGGTTACTTCCACCTCGCAGGCAAGGTCGCCATCCACATACCCCTTGGCTGCGCCTTTTCCTATTCCTCTTCGATAGGATATTACTTCCGCCACAATATCCAATCGATCCCCCGGCCTGATCTCTTTTATAAACTTTGCTTTCCAGTTCGCCCCCTCCACATTGATATCATCAATCCCGTCCATTGTAGTAAACGCAATCGTAATCATCTGACTCAGCGCTTCCGTCTGAACAGCAGCAGGCATAATTGGATGACCGGGATAATGTTTCGGAAAAAACCATTCATTATTGCTCAGATTCTTATATCCTTTGGCATATTTTCCCGGCACGCATTCCGTTACGCGGTCAATAAAAAGAAACGGATATCGATTCGGCTCATATTTCTGAAGTTCCTCACCGTCAAATGATAAGACTTTCTCTTCCGCCATAGCGATATAACCTCGCCTTCCTCTATTTTCTAAAAACCTTATGCTCTGCATTCCCCTTCGTCACTCTGGCGGGATTCCCAAGAACCGTATCCCCGTCCTCCACCGACCGAAAGACCATGGAGCCCATTCCGACAAATACATTGTTCCCCAGATTCACACGCTCCTTCATCGACGAATTCAGACCGATGAACGTATTTTCACCAACGGTTGACCCTCCGCCGACCGTTGCCATAGGACAGACAACTGTATTCTTTTTCAAATGTGCATCATGTCCGACAACCACATGAAAGCCCAAAAAGCAATTTTTCTCCATAATGACATTTGATGACACGATGGATTGGGCATTGACAATACAGCCTGCTGCTATCTTAGCTGTAGGCGAGATCATTGCAGACGGATCGATGAGGGTCGCCAACTGATAGTCCTTTTCCTCGATTCGTTTTAATAACAGGTCACGTGCCGAAGGTTCCCCTACTGCAATAATAAATTCAAACGCTTCCTTTGCAATCCGCTCACACGAAGAGAAGTGAACGCGATCGGTTCCATAGTATTGCGTTTCTTCTTCAAAGTCGTCAATGAGATAAATTTTCGAATACCTATGTGATAAGACATTGGCCCTTTCAGCCAGATCATAGATCTCTACGGCTGCACCGCTTGCTCCATAAATAAATAATATCATTTGCCCATCACCATTTCGTTGGTATTCCATATAGCACTAACTCCGGAAGAAATACAATGTCATCTGTATCCTCATTATCCTCTAAAATTCAACAATAGACAACCGCCGTGCAGTTTACCCTTTATTTGGTGTCACGTATCAGTCCCCGATGGTATGCGATCTCAGGCAGGGCGCAGATATTCTCATTCATAGCTTGCTGTATCAAATGGATAAGGCTTGATGCCGTGTGCAGTTCCTGATGGGATTGTATTGGAAAGGCGACCATACCGCGCTCCAATTTCAACGTGGTTCTTTTATGGATCGGCTGTGCACGGTCAAACTGAATCCCCAGTGCTGTGCCCTGATAGTTTTCGAGTGCGTAAGACTGCGATCCTCCATATAGGATGCGCCAAAATGATTTCGTCAGATCCTTCCCGTAGAGAAAGGATAGACCATGCACGCGCATTGTCCCTGCAACGTGTTCACCTGCATCCTGCTCCTCTCCATAGCGGAGAGAAATGCCAAGCGATCCGCCGTCTGCAAGCTGCGCTTTCACCCACGCCACATCGGACGCATTCCCCAGAATGCTGATGTCCGTAATCCCTGCCAGCATAAAATAGGACAGCTGCATGTAAACTGCCGGTTTATCATACAGAAGCGTGGATGCACTGATCCCCTGCGGATAGACCATCTCCAACACGCCGTTCCAGCGCACGTCAAAGCTCGCAATATTCCCCTCTAATATACTCTCTATATCCGTATCGAGGAGGACGGACAGCTTTCCCAAAAGTGAAACATCAGGGATCGCAAGCCCACGCTCCCATTTTGATACAGCTTTGTCACTGATGTGAAGGCAGTCTGCCAATGTGCGCTGTGTCATGCGATAGCGCTTCCGCAGAAATGCGATGCTGCGTCCTACCTTTAATGCGTCCATTGAGCACCTCGCTTCGAATAAGGCATAAATGTGCATAAGCCACTGGTGCCCCTACCGTCACGCTGTCGCGTGCCACCTCCCCCGCACCGGCGGGGGAGGCTGATCTACCGCTCCCGGAGCCTCCCCCGTGCACCACGGGGGAGGGGCCTGTGCGCGGAACGTGTAGACCGCGAAGCGGTGGAAGGGGCATTTTGAACGATATAGGAATCGCTGACATCTTGATGTAGTCCGAGACTATTTATCAGTCCTTTCCAGAGTATACCATCATCTGAAGCCCGTTTCCAGTATATGAGCGGTCTGCAATTCTTTAAGCGGCAAAAAATCAGAATTTAGGGAAATTACCATTCTTTTGCAGGTTTTTTTTTGTCTACGTCGAAATACTTATGCAAAGGGGGAGCGGCGAGAAGAGCGCTCCCGTGGATAGAAAGGGGCTGTGTTTCATGGCTGCATTCACGATTCGGGG
>ERZ773014.1094-NODE-1094-length-17752-cov-11.340058_pt1 | contig 17752 bp, 16 predicted proteins | sample MGYA00580841_ERZ773014 | MGnify/ENA primary metagenome ERZ773014 (study PRJEB29015, sample SAMEA2737989) | human oral metagenome | biome: human oral; feature: human-associated habitat; material: dental | place: China | collected 2067 ...
GGATCGACGGCGGCGAGCGTCAGATCGTACTCCTGCAAGATGCGATATACGTCGGCGGCGCGCGAATTGCGCGTGTCGGGGCAGTTCTCCTTGAACGCCATGCCGAAAAGATGGACGCGCGCCTTGGCGAGATCGATCTTTGCACGCACAAGCTCGCGCACGACGGCATGGGCGACGAAGCCGCTCATGTCGTCATTGATGCGCCGCCCCGTCGAGATGAGCGGCGAATAATAGCCGAGATTCTGCGCCTGATAGATGAAGTAGTACGGATCGACGCCGATGCAGTGACCGCCGACGAGTCCCGGACGGAAGCCCAACGCATTCCACTTCGTATCCATCGCATCCGCCACAGCCGAAGTGTCGATGTCCATGCGGTGAAAGACGAGAGCCAGCTCGTTCATAAAGGCGATGTTGATGTCGCGCTGCGCGTTCTCCGCGACCTTCGCCGCCTCCGCCACGCGAATCGACGGCGCACGATGCAGCGTCTCGACGACCGTGCCGTAAACTCCGGCGATCGTTTCAAGCGTCTCTTCGTCCATGCCCGAAACGATCTTGACGATGTTCTCCAAGCGATGCACCTTGTCGCCGGGATTGATGCGCTCGGGCGAATAGCCGATCTTGAACTCGCCGCGCCGCATGCCCGATTCCCTTTCCAGTATGGTGCAGCAAATATCCTCCGTCACGCCCGGATACACGGTAGACTCGTAGACGACGATGCTGCCCGGCTGCAGATGCCTGCCGATGACGCGCGTCGCCTTCTTCAGCGGTTTGAGATTGGGCGTCTTATCGCCCTTGATCGGCGTCGGCACAGCGACGACGATGAACGACGCCATGCGCAGACGCGCCGCATCCGCCGTAAAGTCGATGCGCTCCGCCGCGCCTTCTTCCGCGGCAAGCTCGCCCATCGGATCTTTGCCCGCGCGGCAGTCCGCGATCTTCTCCTCGTCGCTGTCATAGCCGATGACGCTGAAATGCCTCGAAAACGCCACGGCGAGCGGCAGCCCGACATAGCCCAGTCCCACGACGGCGATCTTCGCCCTGCCATCGTGCAAAAGCTCCAACATGCGTTTGCCTCCTTCTTTCCGCACTGCGTACTTGTTCAATCCTCATAATTTTTGAAATATCCTGTAAGCGACGCCCAAACGGTACGGCTGCGCCTCGCGGTATCGAGGTCGAAGAGATCGTAATACTCAAGCCCGAACATGAGATCCTTCTGCAGCGTGTAGGAGAGGCCCGCGCCCCAGCCGCGGAAGCCGCCGCGTCTCGGGCCGTCGCCCGTCGCATCGTAGCTCATGTAATCCGCCATGCCGTTCATCGTGTGGCTGACGTAGGTGGCGCTCGGCTGACGGTAGTACTTGAGCCAGTAGGACATCGAACCGGGACGCCAGCCGTCGCCGTTCTTCGCGAGCGTCAGCACATAGCCCGTGCCGTTTCCCGCCCTGTGATCCGTGCCATGGAGAAGCATCGCGCCGAAATCGAAATCTCCCAGAGGTGCGCGGAAATTTCCCATGTAGATGTTGCGCGCCGCACCGTTGATCTTGTCGAAGCGGTACATGCCGGCGTCGACGCCGTAGAAAGGCGTATCGTAGCTTGCCGAAAGTGCCGCCACCTCGTGCGCCCGCTCGAGCTTGCCGTAATGCAGCGTATAGCGGACGGGGCTTCCCATCGAGAGGCGCAGACCGCGGAACTTGCTGTCGTAAATGTTGCCCTCGGCAAAATCCGCGCTAAAGACGCCGACGGTCGTATCAAAGACGCCGCTCCTGCCGGTCAGATAATAGCGGTCAAGACGGAGCTTGCCGTCGTCCGTGCCGCCGTTCAAGTACTTCTCATACTCGATCATGCCCGCCGCATGCCAGTTGCCGTCGATGTCGTAATCGGGGAAGACCCGAAGGCGCAGCCGCGCACGGCTGTCGCCGCGCTCAATGCCGCCCGAGCGCGAAGCATCGGCACGCACCTCGGCGTCGACCTTGAGTCTCGGCTCAGGCTTCTCGGGCAGGAGCACCGACGAATAGAGCTGCTGCTCGGCATTCTCCTCGTCCGCATAGCCCATGAGCGCGAGATCTTCAGCGAAAGCCGCCCGAAGACGCATCGCCTCATCCATGACGCCCGGCTCGACAAGCGGCTCGCCGTAAGAATACGCACCGCCCTCGCCTGCGGGGAAGGAGTCCGGTGCAGCCGGGACAGCAACGGCCACGGGCGAGGCAGGCGCACCTGCCGCAGCGTCTGCCTGCACCGCGCCTTCTCCCAACGTCATGCGCGAGAAGACTTCCTGCCTGCGCTCCGAAACCTTCGCCAAAGCAAGCTCGCGCTTCTCGCGCCGCATCGTGGCGAGCGCGTAGTCGCGCGCCGCGAACTGCAGACGAAGACGCGCCTTCGACGCCTTTTCCTGCAGCGGCTGCATGACCTCCAAGCGGTTCGTGCCGCGCAAAGACTCGCGCACGAGGCGCTCCTCCGCCTGTTTCGCCGCCGCCTCGGCATCGGCGAGCGCCCTCTTCGCCAGGCGCTCCTGCTCCCGGTAGAGCTTGACATGCACCTCGTCGCGCACGGCGAGACTCGAAAGACGCCCATATTCGTCCGCGAGCGTTCCCTGCTGTATGCGGTCAACCTCGTGCAGCCCCTGCGCCACAATGCGGACAAGCTCCTCGCGCGAACACTCCTGCGGCATCTTGCCCGCAAGATCGACGTACCCTTGCGCATCGAGCTGCCCGACCGCTTCATAGACCCAGTCGGGCACAGCCTCCGCGGCAGAAGCCGCTGTCGGCAGAATGCCGAAGATCGCGGCACAGAAAACGCTTGCGCGGCAGGCATGTCCCCAAAACAAAGACTTTTTTTCCATTTCCATCATATCAGGTTATTTTCCCCTTATTCTTTCTTTTTAATAATCATTACTCATAAGTTATATATTTAATAAATTATGGTAGGTTTTGGGAAATTCTACAATATTTCACCCAGATGCATTAGGTCTTTCTCTCTATTGATTATACAATATAGCATAAAGTGAGCAAATTTGCAAGGAATTATTCTCGCATTTCTTCTTTTTAGGACTTATAGTCTGAAAATATATGCTAGATATTTTTCCTATAAATATAGAGTGTATAGCGTTTTTATAGGGAGAAACATCCTATCATATAAGACACAAAAGAGGGGGAGACTCTCATCTCCCCCTCTTGCACGCTTTTGTCTTCCGTCAAGCTTTCTTTGCCAGCCTCACTCGCTCAAGTAATACTCGATATGCACCTCGGCACTCATCTCCAACATGCCCGGCGCGATCGGCGTCGGAGCTGCATCGGCGGCCATGAGCATCTTTGCGCCCGCGCTGCGCTCAGCAAACGGATAGGTGTTCTCCGATACGGCCTTCAGTCCGACGACGCGCCTGCCCAGAGCGGCGGCAAGCTCGTCCGCCTTCTTTCGTGCGTCATTGACAGCGGCAGTCAAGGCAATCTTGCGAACCTTGTCCGCATTCTTCACGCCGAAATCCAGCGAAGATATGCTGTTCGCGCCATTCTTGAGCGCGAGGTCAATGACGCGGCTGACATCGGCGAGATTGTCGACGCGCACCGTCACATTGTTCTCCGCGCGATAGCCCGTGATCTCATTCTCGCGCGTCTCGCGCTCATAAAGCGGCTGGAAGTAGTAGCCGCGCGTCTGGATGTTCGCCTCGGGGATGCCGGCTGCGACGAGCGCCCGCTGCACCGCCTGCGCCTTCTTCGCATTCTCCTCCTGCGCCGTCTTCGCGTCCGCCGCCTGCGTGACGACGCCGACCGAGATCGTCGCGCAGTCGGGCGCCGCCTCCGCCCTGCCCGTGCCGTCGACCATGAGGACGGGCGGCTCTGAAGTCTGCGGCGCTGCTGCCTCTGCCGCCTGCGGTGCGCACAGGAAGAGTCCCGTTGCGATCGCAGCGAGGAAGGATTTCATCTTGTTCATCTCGATCTCTCCTTTTCTTTCCTAAATAGAAAATTTTCCCTCGGCGTGTTTCCCCTCCATGGATATGTCCATTATAGCATGACTCCTCAGAAATACGAGTTAGAACTCTCTCACTCCCGCATGTGGTTTGCACATCGCCTGCATTGCTGATATACTACAACAAGAAACTCGAATAGATACAAAAAGAGCATCGGGAGGAATCATCTTGAGCAATCGTATACGCACGCGCTTCGCGCCCAGTCCCACGGGCTACATGCACATCGGCAATCTGCGCACGGCGCTTTACGGCTATCTCTTCGCGAAGTCCCAGGGCGGCGACTTCATCCTGCGCATCGAGGACACGGATCAGGAACGCTTCGTCGAAGGCGCACGCGAGGTCATCAACGAGAGCCTTGCCGCCGCGCACATCATCGCCGATGAAAGCCCCGAAAAGGGCGGCGCTTTCGGCCCCTATGTGCAGAGCGAGCGCAAGGCGATCTACAAGGAATATGCCGAAAAGCTCGTCGCCAGCGGCCACGCCTATCGCTGCTTCTGCTCGGCGAAAGATCATGCGCACGAGTCGGAATCCGAAAAGTTCGGCGGCTATGACCGCCACTGCCGCGATCTCGCGCCTGAGGAAATCGAGCGCCGGCTTGCGGCGGGAACGCCCTACGTCATCCGCCAGAAGATGCCGCTCACCGGCTCGACGACGTACCGCGATCTGATCCTCGGCAGCATCACGATCGAGAACAGCGAACTCGAAGACCAGATTCTCTTGAAGAGCGACGGCATGCCGACGTACAACTTCGCCAACGTCGTAGACGATCACCTCATGGAGATCACGCACGTCATCCGCGGCAACGAGTACATCACCTCGACGCCCAAGCATGTGCTGCTCTACGAATTCTTCGGCTGGCAGCTGCCCGAGTTCATCCACCTGCCGCCCGTCATGGGAAAGAGCGAAGACGGCACGGTGTCGAAGCTCTCGAAGCGCCACGGCGCAGCGAGTTTCGGCCAGCTTCTCGACGAAGGCTACCTCGCCGAAGCCGTCACGAACTACGTCGCGCTCCTCGGCTGGTCGCCCAAGGACACGAATCAGGAAATCTTCACGATGGAAGAGCTTATCGGGGCGTTCTCCCTCGACGGCATCAGCAAGTCGCCCGCCATCTTCGACTACAAGAAGCTCGACTGGATGAACGGCGAATACTTCAAGTCGATGGATCCCGCCGCCTTCGCCAAACTCGCGCGTCCCTTCGCCGGCGACCTGTCGTCAGAACTCGCCGAGAAGTGGGACTACGCCGCCGAAGTCCTGCGCCCGCGCCTCAGCCGCCTCGGCGAAATCAAAGAGCAGATCCATTTCCTCATCGAGATGCCCGACTACGACCTCGACTGCTATACGAACAAGCGCAACAAGACGAACCCGGAAAAGGCGCGCGCCCTTCTTCCCGAAGCGCTGCCGATGCTCGACAGCCTAGAGCCGTGGACGCCCGACGCCATCAACGCGGCGCTCGACGCCTTCGCAGAACAGCGCGGCGAAAAGAAAGGCGCCGTCATGTGGCCGCTTCGCATCGCCGTCTCAGGGCAGAAAGTCACGCCGGGCGGCCTCACGGAAGTGCTCTTCCTGCTCGGCAAAAAAAATTCTCTCGATCGCCTCAAAAAAAGTCTTGCCAAACTGCAGGATATGTAATATAATAAATCGTGTTCATGCGGCTCCTTCGTCAAGTGGTTAAGACACCGCCCTCTCACGGCGGGTTCATGGGTTCGAATCCCATAGGAGTCACCAAGAAATTTCAGGGCTGAAGCCAATGGCTTCAGCCCTTTTTACTGACCTATCCAAGAAGCAAGCCCAACGGGCGCAGCTGATTGGCAAATAGGTCGTATGCGAAAACGTCCCAAGAACGCGAGCCAACGGCGAAGCGTGATTGGTCGACGTTGACCGCACCTTCTCTTCTTCCCCAGAATATGGTATACTTTGCTCGTTGCCACCTCCAAACCGGCACAGGAAGGAGGTGCATACAGATATGGAAAACATCGCCATATCCTTCCTTATCTCCGTCGCGGCAGGGATAGTCTGCCACTATCTGTGCAGATGGCTTGACGAGAGATCAACGGGCAACAAGCCTGGGGCGTAATCCTCTGCCCCGCAAAAAAGAGGATAGAAACGCCCCCCAAGCTGGTATCTTGGGGGGCGTTTCGCATACAGAAATGGTATCGCCATATCTTTTCTGCCACTCGTATTATAACACATCCGCTTACTTATAGGCAAGTCGCATCATCGAGACCAGTCTCAATCCTTCCACCTCGCCACCATTTCCCTCGCTGCACCTTCCGCATCTGCCGCCGCTGCGACGGCGGAGATCACAAAGAAGCCAGCGGCGCCTGCCGCTTTGACAGCAGGAAGATCATTCACCTTCACACTGCCGCCGACGATCACGGGCACGGGACTCTTTTGGGCGAAGGAGGCGATCTCCGCTAGGCTGCGCGTTCGGAAGCTGCCGTCCGCCTCGATGCCGGCATCGGGCTTTGATGCCGTCGCGTGCAAGGGACCCGTGCCGATGTAGTCGGCAGCCGCCAGATCCTCAGGCGCAAGTCGAGGCAGATCCTGTGGATGTGCCGACAGGCCGACGATCGCCGCTTCCCCGAGGAAGCGGCGGCAAATGTGCGCAGGCACGTCTTTCTGCCCCACATGCACGCCCGCGACGGCAACTCCCATCTCCCGCGCCGCGAGCGCGACGTCGAGGCGATCGTCAACGAGGAGCGGCACACTTGCTGCCGCTCCAGCCGCCTCGATCGCCCGCGCCGCCTCGTCAAGCAGCGCGATCTGCTCGCGTGCGCTCTCCTCCTTCGCGCGAAGCTGCACCGCTGTGAAGCCCGCGCGCACCGCCGCCTTGACGATCTCGCCGACGCGCCGCCCCTTCGTATCACGAGGCCCGATGACGAGATACGCCGTGACCGCGAGATGCGAGCGCAAAGTCATATCGCTCACGGAAAAGCACATAGGAGCGCCTCCCATCCCTTATCCATACAAAAAGAGAGCCTTTCGGCTCTCTTTTCCTTACTCCGCAGTGAACGGCAAAAGCGCAATGTTGCGCGCGCGCTTGATCGCGAGCGTCACCTGGCGCTGATGCTTCGCGCAGTTGCCCGAAATGCGGCGCGGCAGGATCTTGCCGCGCTCCGTGATGAAACGGCGCAGCTTCGCGACGTCCTTATAGTCGATGACATCCACCTTGTCCACGCAGAACGTGCAAACCTTGCGGCGCGAACGTCTGCCTCTGTCACGTCTGATCAAATCAATTCCCTCCCCTGTTTAGAATGGGATTTCCTCATCGGGTATGGAAGGGCCGAAGGACTCCTGTCCGGCAGGCGGCTGATGGCTCGGCGCACTGCTCTGCATCGGCGTGCCCGGCGCACCCGCGCCCTGCGGACGCGATCCGGCGAACTCGATGTCGCTTGCGACGACTTCCGTCACATAACGCTTCGAGCCGTCCTGCGCATCGTAGCTTCTCGCCTGCAGACGACCCTCGACGAGGATGCGGCTGCCTTTCGTCAGGTAGTTGCCGCAGAATTCCGCGAGCTTCTCCCATGCGACGATGGAAATAAAGTCCGCTGACGGCTGCTGCCCGTCGTTCGACTTGCCGAAGCGGCGATTCACCGCAAGCGAGAACGAAGCGACCGCTTTGCCGCTCTGCGTGTAGCGCACCTCGGGATCGCGGGCGAGATTTCCGGTCAAAAGTACCTTGTTCATGGCATTTCCTCCCTCAGCTTACTCTGCCTCGCCAGCTTCCGGCTCGGCCGCAGCCTTCTCGCCGGCTGCGATGAGCTCCTCCGCGCGCACGATCATGTGCTTCAGAAGATCGTCGGTGATCTTCATGACGCGGTCACACTCCTTCATGCAGGCAGGCTCAGCCGTGACATTGAGCAAGCAGTAGTAGCCGTCCGTGTAATCCTTGATCTCATACGCCAGACGCTTCTTGCCCCAACGGTCTTCCTTGTCGATCGTGCCGCCGTTCGTCTGAATCAGCTTGACGAACTTCTCGATAACAGCGTTCGTCGCTTCCTCCTCCATCGGCTTCACGATAAAGATAACCTCGTATTTTCTCACAAAAACACCTCCTCTATGGTCTGTGGCTCCCTCGGGAGCAGGGAAGGCTCAAACGAAACATTCGAACCAACTGTCCTGTGACTGAATGATTATATCATAAGAAAAGCCTTGGGGCAAGGAGAAATTCCCATTTGACAAAGCGCGGCGCCTCCTCTATATTTGATGTAGCAGATATTCAGAGGAGGAGGTGCGTCATGAAGCATCATTACAGCACGATCAACGGCATCGTCACAACATTTTCCGATATACACCAATCTGCTCAAAAGGGCGAAAGCATCTTGGTCTATATGGAGCGTGCAGCAGAAAACGGCTTTGATACGGCAGAAATCCTGCTGCCAAGCATCTCTTTCGTAAGCTACAGCGGCTTTAGCGAGGACGAGCGCACCGAGCTGCTCAATTTCGTTCAGCGAAACAGCGCTCTAATCTGGGAGATCGCACGCGAGGATGGTGAAGTCATTGCCGACGTGGGGTGAGTTGTTCGGTTTGAACCGTCTGCTCAAAGGCATCGCAGCGAACAAAGAGAGCATCGTCTACAGCTGGTACCAGCATTTTGGTCGCTTGTAAACAATCCGAGGGCTAAAGAAATCCCTCCTGCCTTTCGATATACTCAATGAAACGGTATATTTTCTCGTGAAGAATCAATGCTATCTTACATTCTCGAAAGGAGCTGGCCATCATGCCAACGATATATTCCATGACGCAAGCGAACTACGGCATGTACCGCTTTGCACAGAAGAGCGGCTACTCGCTTTTCGGCGGAATGGGCACTGCGGGCAATTCGCTTTTTGGAACGCAGTCCTCCCGCGCTTCCAAGGGGCTTCCCTCGCTCTTAAACTCGCAGGGCTTCGGCTCGAACGCCTACGCCCTGATGAACCTCAAGGCGAACACGCGCGCCGTGCTGAAGTCTTACCACGAAGCCTCCGACGGCTTCTACAAGACATTCGATACAGCGATGAACTCTCTTTCCAAGACGTCTGCGGCACTCAAGAACACGAACTTCAACGTCACGGGCGCGACTGAGGCGGACACGAAGAAGAACACGGAAGACGCGCTCAAGAACGTCAAAGACTTCGTCTCGGATTACAACGACACGATCAAGATGTTCGGCGACTACTCCGACGTCTCAAGTCGTGCTTCGGGCATGGAAAAGCTCTTCGGCGACGCTTCATACAAGGCGGACACCCTGCGCCAAGTCGGCATCACGGTGAACTCAACATCGGGCACGCTCTCCATCAATGACGCGGCGCTGACGAAGGCGCTCAAGGAAGAGCCGAACCGCGTCGAGAACATCCTCGGCAAGAACGGCCTTGCGGGTGCAACGGAAAAGAAGGTCGACTTCGCCAAGACGCAGCGCGACAAGATCTTCCCGTCGGCGCAGCAGATGCTCGGCCCCAACTACCAGCGCGCGCTCGCCTATACATCGGCAGGCTCCTTGACGAGCATGAATTCCTATGCCAATGTGGGTACACTGCTGTCAATGTTCTTCTGAATTGCATCGAAGGCTTCTATTAAACGAACACACTTTCAATCTATCGTGCAAGGTGAAACGCTTCGCTTTTTCTCCCGATTCCTGTGATAACGTCCTCAGAGTATAGCACTGTACATATTCAAACGCAGATTCCAAGGAGTCCGCCTTACACCTCAAAAGGCTCGCAAGAAAGAACCATCCTTCTTCCTTGCGAGCCTTTTGCTTTTCCATTCAACGTGATACAGGCAATGCTAGCAAGGTTTTTAAAAAATTTTCCATACCAACAGGTATCCATGTTCGTTGAATTCCATAATAGACACATTCCACCGAGATGGTCTTTTTACCACTCGGCTTTGCATGCTCCAAGCGATCGATCACCTCAGCCACAAACATCCCCAAAACCTCCTGTTTGGTCGCTCCCGGAGGAATCCGCTTGCGTGCCTCCAGAAGTTCTTTGCGTGGAAACGGGTCAATCGTTTCGACAGTAATCTCCACTTGTGCCCTATCCCGTTCCTGACGGAGGGTTCTCGTCTGAATATCGACACGCCCCATGGCTTTCAGCGTTGCCTCGCTGAGCATTTGCGCCTGTCCATCCGACAATCCTCCGCCAAATCCTCGCTTGTACCTCTCCGAGAAAGACTTCGCCGTAATTCCATGAAGATTCACTTCCTCCGTCCCCATGAGATTTCCCCAGCTCGCTTTTTTCACACCCTCCCAATCTTGGCGAAGCCATGCGCTGGAAAGCATTTTTATGCTTTCCGCCGGATCGCTCTCTATGATGCTGCCAGTCGCAAAATTAAAAAGATCCATGAGGAATTCACCCGGATTTTCCGGCACCCATACGCCCTTTTCGCTGTCGTATACGCAATTCGCTCGAAAATGCCTCATTTCACTCGGTTCGAGTTCTCTCAGAGCTTTTTCATAACGCTTGATGAAACCCTCCCTTGTTTTTCTCTCTTCAAATCGATTGTCGCCGCTTTTTATAACATCTCCAACGACCTCTCTTGCATCTATTTTCCTGCAATCAATCGCCTTAAAAGAAATTTCTACCGTCGCCCTGCCGTCCTTCTTCGACAAAATCTGTCCCTGGGGTTCGCACTTTCCTGCAGCCTCGCAGAAAGCCTCATATATGGGATGAATTAAATCTTCCGTGAACGATGTAACACCAATGGCCGCAAATGACTTTGTAAAATCCTCTAGTTTTTTACGCCGCAGCATCTCCCTATCGTAGCCAAATTTCTTCATCCCTGCCGCATCCTCATGCAAAAGAGCCCGCGACAGCTCTTCCATATCCCTTGCCGCATCGTCCTGTGGCGCAAAGCCTGTCAACATGAGCAGGGCAAAAAGAAGCGTCAAGCTCGCAGCAAGACGATATACAGATTTTTTCATATGGTGTTTCCTCCCACTTGCAAAAGAAAAGCCGGAAGGCGTTGCGTTCTTTCCGACTTTTCTTTCATGTAAGGCATAAGTTTATGCAGTTTTTATTTCATCAGCTCTCCTCCCGCCGTTTCGAGAATCTTATCTGACGTGCCCACCATATCGTTCGGCAGCCATACGCCCTTGGAGCTGTCATAGGTGCATTCCACCTGGATCGTCTTCGTGCCCTTCGGCTGGAGACCCTCGATCGCCTTTGCGAAGTTCTTCATAAATGCGTCCATGAGCGTATCCAACTCCGCATCTTTCGCAGCGCCAGCCTGCGTCTCTTCCGCAATCTTATCCATATCGATCGAGCTTGCGTCGAGCGTATCAATCGTCAATTCGACCTTCGCCTTGTCATCCTTCTTTTCCAGCGTCTTTGCCTTCACATTGCATTTTTTCAATGCATTGAGGCACGCCTCGCCAACCTGCTGCGCCTGATCGTTCGTGAAAAGCCCTCCCGACGAAGCGGTGAAGGCCGTAACGAAGGATTTCATAAAGGCGCTACGGACTTCTCCTTCCTTAATGCCGAACTTCTCCATGCCGGCCTTGTCTTCCTGGAGGAGCGCCTTGCCAAGAGCTTCCATGCTGACTTCCGGCTCTTCCTTATGTCCACAGCCTGCGATGAGAAGGGTGACGAGGAGGATGCCGAGGAGGGCGGTGAAGGACTTCCAAACGGATTTTTTCATATCTTGCGTTCTCCTTTCGTTGACCAAAAACATAGCGGGGAAAAGCCTTGCCTTCCCCCGCCGCAAAACAAACCTTACTTCATTTCCACGAGGGGTTTGCCCGTCATTTCGGGCGGGATTTCGAGTCCTGCGAGCGTCAGGAGCGTCGGAGCGATGTCGCATAGTGCGCCGTCATGTGCTTTCTTCACGCGGTCGGACACGCATATAAACGGCACGGGATTCGTCGTATGCGCCGTGAAGGGCTGCCCTGTCGCGTGGTCGACCATGCGGTCAGCGTTGCCGTGATCGGCGATGATGCAAACTTCGCCGCCCATCTTCTGCGCTGCCTCGACGAAGCGGCCGACGCAGGCATCGACCGTCTCGACCGCCTTGACGGCGGCTTCCATGACGCCCGTATGACCGACCATGTCGCCGTTCGCGTAGTTCAGAATGATGAAGTCGTACTTGCCCGACTCAATGGCAGCGACGACCTTGTCCGTGACTTCGAGTGCGCTCATCTCAGGCTGCAGATCGTACGTCGCGACCTTCGGCGAGGGAACGAGGATGCGATCCTCGCCCTTGTACGGCTCTTCGACGCCGCCGTTGAAGAAGAACGTGACGTGCGCGTACTTCTCCGTCTCGGCGATGCGAAGCTGTGTCAAGCCCTTCTGCTCGATGATCGAGCCGAGCGTGTTCTTGATGCTCTCGGGCGGGTAGGCGATTTCGACGTTCATGCCTTCCTCGTACTGCGTCATCGTCGTGAACGCGAGATCAAGCCCTTCGACGCGCGGGAAGCCGTCGAACTTCGTGTCGGTGAAGGCATGCGTGAGTTCTCTCGCGCGGTCGGGGCGGAAATTGAAGAATATGACGCCGTCACCCTTCTTCATGCCCGCATAGCCGCCGATGACGGCAGGGACGACGAACTCGTCCGTCACCTTCTCCGCATACGAGGCTTCGATGGCTTCCTTCGCCGTCGCCTTCTTCACGCCGTCTCCCTTGGCGATGGCGTCATACGCCTTCTCGACGCGCTCCCAGCGCTTGTCGCGATCCATGGCGTAGTAACGTCCCGCGATCGTCGCGATCTCGCCGACGCCGATCTCGCGGCATTTCTCTTCGAGTTCGGCGAGATAGCCTGCCGCGCTCGTCGGAGGCACGTCACGGCCGTCGAGGAAGGCATGCACATAGACCTTCTCGATACCGTTCCGCTTCGCCATTTCAAGAAGCCCGTAGAGGTGCTTTTCGTGGCTGTGCACGCCGCCTGGCGAAACGAGACCGAGGAGGTGCAGTGCGCCGCCCGACTTCTTCGCACCCGCGATGGCATGGAGCAGCGCCTTGTTCTCGAAGAACGTACCGTCGGCGATCGCCTTCGTGATGCGCGTGAGCTCCTGGTAGATGATGCGTCCTGCGCCGATGTTCGTATGCCCGACCTCGGAGTTGCCCATCTGCCCGTCGGGCAGGCCGACGTACTCGCCCGATGCCTGCAGCTGGGCGTGCGGATATTTCGCCGTGAGGCCGTCCAAGACGGGCGTCTTTCCGACGGCGATGGCGTTCGTCGGGTCTTTCGGGTCGCCGATTCCCCAGCCGTCCATGATGATGAGCGCGACCGGTGCATGTTTCAAAGTTGCCATAGATCTACCCCTTTCCTATGGAGTATGTTACAAATATTGCAGGAAGCCGCCCATAGAGGCTGCTCCCCAAAAGGAGCGGCATCGCATGTGCAGTGCCGCTCAAAAGTTTTCCTTCTCGTCAGAACTTCCTTGCGTCAGAATTTCCTCACGTCAGAACTTCACGATCTCGCTGAAGTCCTTCGCCTTGAGCGACGCGCCGCCGACGAGAGCGCCGTCGACGTTCGGCTTCTCCATGAGTCCTGCGATCGTTGCAGGCTTGACGCTACCGCCGTACTGGATGCGGATGGCATCTGCCGCCGCCTGGTTGAATACCTCGGCAACCGTCGCGCGAATGGCGGCGCAGACTTCCTCCGCCTGCTCAAAGGTCGCCGTCTTGCCCGTGCCGATCGCCCAGATCGGCTCGTAGGCGATGACGAGATGAGCGACCTCATCGGCAGAGAAGCCGTCGAGTGCCGCCTTGATCTGCTTCGTCACGAAGTCGATGTAGGTGTTCGCCTCGCGGATCTCAAGCGGTTCGCCGCAGCAGATGATCGGCGTGATGCCCGCCGCATAGGCAGCCTTGGCGCGCTTGTTGACACCCTCGTCCGTCTCGCCGAAGTACTCGCGGCGTTCGGAGTGGCCGAGCACGCAGTAGTCGACGCCGATCTCCTTGAGCATCGCCGTCGAAATCTCGCCCGTATAGGCGCCGCTCTTCTCCCAATGCACGTTCTGTGCGCCGATGTGGATGTTCGAGCCTTTGACGGCTTCTGCCACAGCGGCGAGAGCTGTCGCCGTCGGGCAAGCGACGACGTCGACGTCCTTTGCATCCTTCACGAGCGGCATAAGCTCCTTGACGAGCGCTACGCCCTCGGCGATCGTATTGTTCATCTTCCAGTTGCCTGCAATGATGGGCCTTCTTGCCATAAAATCTTCCTCCTCGTATGGAACATCGGGAGCACGTCAAAACGGCACGCGCTCCCGCAAAGCTTCTATCTTTGCTCCTGCTTCTTTTGCGGCGAGCACGAGCATCCGGCTTTGCGGACGCTGTGCGCCATCTCGCAGAAGCTCTTACTTCTCGGCAATCGCCGCGATGCCCGGCAGAACCTTGCCCTCCAGGAACTCCAGCGTCGCACCGCCGCCCGTCGAGATGTGCGAAATCTTGTCCGAAAGCCCCGTCTTCTTCAGCGCCGCGATGGAATCGCCGCCGCCGACGATGCTCGTCGCGCCCGCCTCCGTCGCATCGGCGACGGCTTTCGCGACTGCGAGCGTGCCCTTGGCGAACTCGTCGCACTCGAAGACGCCCATCGGGCCGTTCCAAATGATCGTCTTCGCGCCCTTCAGCGCTTCGACATACGCCTCCGACGTCTTCGGGCCGCTATCGAGCGCCTGCCAACCGTTCTCCACCTTGTCGACCGCAACGACCTTCGTCTTGCCTTCGGAAGCGAACTTCGCCTCGTCAGCGAGCGGGAACATGTTCGCGACGGCGACATCGAGCGGCAGGATGACCTTGACGCCCTTCGCCTTCGCCTTTTCGAGAAGCTCCTTCGCGAGATCCATCTTGTCCGGCTCGCACAGCGAATCGCCGATCGGCAGCCCCTTGGCCGCATCGAACGTGTGCGCCATGCCGCCGCCGATGATGATCGTGTCGACCTTCTCGATCATGTTGCTGATGACGCCGATCTTGTCCGATACCTTCGCGCCGCCGATGATGGCGACGAAAGGATGCGCGGGCGCTTCGAGCGTCTTGCCGATGTAGTTGATCTCCTTCTCCATGAGGAACCCTGCGACCGTTTCAAGATCAGAAGCGATGCCGACATTCGAGGCATGAGCGCGGTGCGCGACGCCGAAGGCATCGTCAACGGCGATGTCCGCAAGCGAGGCAAGCTGCTTGGCGAAAGCCGGATCATTCTTCTTCTCTTCCTTGTGATAGCGCAGGTTTTCGAGGAGCAGAACCTCGCCGGGCTTCAAGTCCGCAGCTGCCTTCTCCGCCTCGGGGCCGACGCAGTCGGACGCCCACTTCACGTCCTTCTTCAGGAGTTCCGAAAGGTGCTTGACGAGATGCTTCGTCGAGAACTTCTCTTCCTTCGCCTCCGTCGGGCGGCCGATGTGGCACGCGAGGATCAGCGCCGCGCCGCCGTCCAGGAGATGGTTGAGCGTCGGCAGCGTGCGCACCATGCGCGTATCGTTCGTGATGTTCATCTTGTCGTCGAACGGCACATTGTAATCGACGCGCACGAAGACCTTCTTGCCCTTGACGTCGATATCCTTGATCGTCTTCTTGTTCATAAAAATCCTCCCATAAAAAGAACAGAGGCCCGGCCCAAACGCGGCCGGACCTCATGGATCTTGACTCAGCTGATTTTTTCAGAAAGGCGCGCTAGCTTCGCCTCTCCCGTATTTCGCCGACCGCTCTCGCTCTCAGAAAGCGCTGAATTTATCCGTGCTTCCCTTACTTCAGTTCAGCAAAGTACTTGATCGTGCGAACCATCTGGCTCGTGTAGCTGTTCTCGTTGTCGTACCACGAAACAACCTGCACCTGCGTGTTGCCGTCACCGATGGGGCTGACCATCGTCTGCGTCGCATCGAAGAGCGAGCCGTAGCGCATGCCGACGATATCGCTCGAGACGATCTCGTCCTCGTTGTAGCCGTAGGACTCCGTCGCTTCCTTCTTCATCTGCGCGTTGATCTGCTCGACCGTGACCTCACCCTTGACGACAGCGAAGAGAAGCGTCGTCGAACCCGTAGGAGTCGGGACGCGCTGCGCAGCGCCGATGAGCTTTCCCTTGAGCTCGGGAATGACGAGGCCGATCGCCTTCGCCGCGCCCGTCGAGTTCGGCACAATGTTGACGGCAGCGGCGCGGCTGCGGCGCAGATCGCCCTTGCGCTGCGGGCCGTCCAAAGTCATCTGATCGCCCGTGTAGGCATGAATCGTCGCCATGATGCCGCTCTGGATCGGCGCGAGGTCATTGAGCCCCTTCGCCATCGGAGCGAGGCAGTTCGTCGTGCAAGAAGCCGCCGAGATGATCTTGTCCTCAGGCTTCAGAATCTTGTGGTTGACGTTGAAGACGATCGTCGGCAGATCGTTGCCGGCAGGCGCCGAGATGACGACCTTCTTCGCGCCGGCGGCCAGATGCGCCGAAGCCTTTTCCTTCGAGGTATAGAAGCCCGTGCATTCGAGCACGACGTCGACGTCATGCTTGCCCCAAGGAATCTTCGAGGCGTCAGCTTCCTTGTAGATGTTGATCTTCTTGCCGTTGACCGTGATGGAATCCTCGCCGGCTTCCACCTTGTCCGCGTATTCGTACTTGCCCTGCGTCGAATCGTACTTCAAGAGGTGCGCGAGCATCTTGGGGTTCGTGAGATCGTTGATGGCTACGACTTCATAGCCCTCTGCATCAAACATCTGACGAAACGCGAGGCGGCCGATACGTCCGAAACCATTGATCGCTACTTTTACTGCCATTTGTAAAATACCCCCTAGTCCTTCCCCCGGCTTTGCCCGGCGGCGATACAGACGAAGCACAAAAACCCGTGCACCGTCCGCGAAACCTTCCGGCAAGGGCAAAAGCCCCCGCCAATTCTTCTTTAATATTACACTAAAACGGGAGCGATTGTCAATGATATTCTAGGTTAGGAAATATTCCGCACAGACATTGAAGACAAAAGAAATATTTGTTATAATATGGGGAGAATATCCTAGGAAGGTTCCATGTGAATCATCAGCATGACCCGGCAGGGAAGCAGGGAGGAAAGAACGATGAGCATCTCTTCAATTTCAGTCAACCCCTACGGCTCGGCAACGTTCGAGAAGATCAACTTGAACCTCGCCGAAGTAGGACGCCAGAAGGCCGCCCAAGGATGGCACGAGGCAAAGGAAGTCTACAAGTCTTCGCCCTTCGGCAACGATACGAAGCTCGGCACCTCGAAATTCCAGCAGTCAAACAAGGAAGCAGAGCAGCTTGCCAATCGCTCGATCGCGAAGTCTGCACGCGCGGCGAAGGAAATCTACATGTCCTCGCCCTTCGGCAATGACACGAAGATCGGCACGTCGAAGTTCCAGCAGTCGAACGAAGAGGCGATCGCCCTCGCCGGCCGCTCGATCGCCAGCTCCGCCCGCGCCGCCAAGGCGTACTACATGGGCTCGATCCTCGGCAACGACACGAAGCTCGGCACGTCGAAATTCCAGCAGTCGAACGAGGAGGCAGCGCGGCTCGCCGACCGCTCGATTGCAAAGTCGGCACGCGAAGCAAAGGCCGTCTACATGGCCTCGCCCTTCGGCAACGATACGAAGGTCGGCTCATCGAAATTCCAGCAGGCAAACGAAGAAGCTTTTGTCCTCGCTCAGCAGTCGGCATCACGTGCCTCACGCGCCGCGAACGCCGTTTCCAAATCCTCGCCCTTCGGCAACGACACGAAGGTCGGCTCGTCCGCTTTCCAGCAGGCGAACAAGCGCATTGTCGAGACGGCAGCACACCATACGCCGTCCGTGCTGCAGCAGGCAAAAGCCGCCTACATACGCCAGATGCAGAATGCCGCCGAAGCCGCGAAAAACCCCACGCGCAACACGAAGATCGATGTCGGCGCATAA